>Ga0210241_100940_pt1 | contig 24718 bp, 18 predicted proteins | sample ChrtobMetP5a_8mM_FD_155488 | JGI IMG/M metagenome (GOLD analysis project Ga0210241, IMG submission 155488) | Chrysochromulina tobin associated microbial communities from unialgal haptophyte culture, Seattle, Washington, United States - P5a_8mM | ecosystem: Host-associated > Algae > Haptophytes >...
TCCCATGCGTCCATGGACGCGAGCTTCGGCCCGCTCAGCTGCGCCTTTGGCTCGAGGCGGATCATGTCGAGGTCCGCGGTCGGCACCAGCTTTCCGAAGCCCAGCCCACGCAGCGCGAAGTCCTGATCAACCGCACCCGTGCGGTGTCTTGCTTATCGTTGCGCCCACCCTTGTTGCACTGCGCACGTCGGCGAGCACTTGGAGCAGCTCGGCGCGCTGAAGGACAATTTGGTCGGGGCGAGCGGCGAAGTGAGTACCATGTTCGCGCAGGTGGGATGGCCGCGTCGGCAATCGAGAGCGCAGCCAGCACTGGGCCATCGGCGAAGTAAGCCGAAGTAAGCCGAAGTAAGCGCCGAACCGGACGAAGTAAGCCGAAGTAAGCGCACACGACACAGCGTCGCACGTGCCCACATGAGTTGTATTAACAAGCGATCACCACTGAACCCCAACGTCACCGAATTTCTGTAAAATTCTCCACTTACTTTCGCTTACTGTTAAGCACGCCTCTTACCGCTAATGAACCGATCATCTTGGGGAACATGATGAGCGCGCCCCCTCGCTCGCTGAGGGTGTCATTGCCCTCCCAAGCTTCAATGATCGTAACCGCTGTGGTCGGCATTGTCCCGCACGAGTTTCAACTAATCGCTGCAGCCGCAACGGTCGGCGTCGCGTTGGCATATCTCATCCGTCGTCGTCTCCTAGACTCCAGAGCATCAACCGTGCAAATGGAGAATGCTACCGTCGTGAGCCTCGAAGATATTGCAAAGTACCCCGGAGGTGCTGGGCTTGGGATGGCGGACGCCCCCACGAAAGTCGAATTTGCCCCATCCAACGATCAGATCACGTATCTGGCATCGGCACCCGGTGCCCTCGCCCAGACCCTCTTCGCCCTGGACATCAAATCGGGAAAAGTCAAGGAGCTCGTCGCCTCAAATGCGGACGAGGCTAGCTACTCAGCCGAGGAGAAGCTGCGCCGCGAGCGGTTGCGCTTGCTCCACACGGGCGTGACGGACTATTCGTGGGCGCCCACAACTAGCCTGATGCTCATTCCACAGGGTGGGCGCAGCTTGGCCATCATCGAGACGCCCGGCGCTGCGCCCAAGCCGCTGTTCGATGAGCGCACGCAGCAAGGCGACCTGCCTGCCGGGGAAGCTCCCATCATCGACGCGACTCTCTCTCAAGATGGCAAGGTGTGCTGCTTCGTATGCGATCGCGAGGTGTACGCGTGCGCTACGAACGGCAGAGGCGGCGGGCCAGTGCAACTCACACACGGCGCCCGCGGCACCGAACGCTCCAATGGCGTGGCCAACTTCATCGCGCAGGAGGAGATGGACCGAATGGAGGGCTATTGGATCTCACCACCAGCGAGCGATGGGTCCCTCCTCCTGGCCTTCGAGCAGTGCGATGAAAGTGCTATCCCGCTCTTCACCATTCCGCATCACGTGGATGACTCGCAAGCTCAGGAGACGCACCGCTACCCGTTTGCAGGCGCGCAAAATCCCAAGGTGCGGATTGGCGTTGTGCCCATACGGCTGACGCAGACGGCGACGGTGCTGCAGGCGACGGCGGTGCAGGCGGTGGCCAGTTTTCTGACGCTCAGTCCGACCTCGCGCGCCCCAACCACGCCGGTCATATGGCTCGAGCTCGGCGCCAACACGTCGGAGGAGATCTACGTAGCGCGCGTTGCATGGCGGGACGCGCATCATCTGCTGGTCCAGACGCAGGATCGACGGCAGACGGAGCTTCGGCTGCTGCTTGTGGACGCTCGGACTGGGCAGAGCAGCGTGCTGCTAGTCGAACGCGCTGCCACGTGGGTCAACCTGCATCGGGCCCTCGTGCCGCTGCGGGATGGTGGGTTTGTGTGGGCGAGTGAGCGCACGGGCTTCCGACACCTCGCTGTGCATAACGCCGATGGCAGCTTGCGCAGCGCCTTGACGTCGGGGGAGTGGGTCGTGGACCACACCGACAAGAGCATGGTCGATGAAGCAAGAGGGCGGCTCTTCCTTTTGGGCAACCAGGGCGACGCGCGCCAGCGCCACCTCTTCGTCCTCAGCCTGCAAAACGGCTCGCTCTTCGTCAAGAACGGCTTGAAGCAGCTCACGCGCGACGCTGGCATGCACAGTGTCTCTCTCGCGCGCGACTTTGAGCATTTCATCGACACATTCAGCACGGCGAGGACGCCCCTGGAGGTACGTATCTGCGAGACGGCCGACGGAGCCGTACTCCGCACCATCTTCACCAGTAAGGATCCCGAGCTCGGCCGGCTGCGCCCGCATCTGGAGCCGCCCACGTTTGTGAGCATCCCCTCAGCGGACGGAGCGGTGACGCTGCACGCGGCGCTCTACAAGCCACCCGCTGAGACCTTTGGGCCTGGGCCTTACCCGCTCGTCGTGTCCGTGTATGGGGGGCCGCACGTGCAACGTGTCTGTGATTCGTGGGCTCTCACCGCGGACCTGCGCTCGCAGCACCTGAGGCTCAAGGGTTATCTGGTCCTCAAGCTCGACAACCGGGGGAGCGACAGGCGCGGCCATGCCTTCGAAGCCGCACTGCATAAGCGCATGGGCTCGATAGAGCTCGAAGACCAAAAGGCGGGCGTCGAGTGGTGCATCGAGCAGGGCCTCGCCGTGCCCTCGCGCGTCGCCATCATGGGATGGAGCTATGGTGGTTACATGAGCGCGATGGCCCTCGCCAAGCACCCGAAGACGTTTCACGTGGGCATTGCCGGCGCGCCCGTTACCTCGTGGGACGGGTATGATACACACTACACGGAGCGGTACATGGGGCTGCCGCAGGAGAATGTGGAAGGCTATCGCGAATCCTCTGTCATGACACATGTGGACCATATCGAAGGGAAGCTCATGCTCATCCAGGGGCTGTTGGACGAGAACGTGCACTTCCGGCACGTGGCGCGGCTCGCGACCGCGCTCATCCGCAGCCGCAAGGAGTACGACCTGCTCGCTTTCCCCGACGAGCGCCACCTACCGCGCTCCGTGCCCGATCGCGTCTACATGGAGCAGCGCGTCATGAGCTTCCTCGCGCGCAACCTCTGAAAGGCTCAAGGTGGGGGCAGCTCACCGGTTTCACAGGGAAAGGCTCAAGCTCCGTGAAAGGAAACCTGGGGGGCGACCACCAAATAGCGTAAAGCGTTCTACACACAGACGGGCGTCAGGCGTCGAGGCGTGTCTGTCGCATATTTATGGCAGATGATACTCTGCGCGTGTGGTCTGTGCGTGTAACCTGCGATGGCAGGGAGCGCCGCGTGCGGGGCGTGCCGGCGAAAATAGCGAGATTTACGATCTGATATGGATCAAGTTATGGTCGCTGGACGCTCCCACACGCCACGCGGCCGGCTCCGTGCATCCGATCTCCGCGCGAAGCGCGATGCCTCGGCACGTGAATTTCGGAATTACTGAACACGCGGTCGCTCGTCGGCTTCGCCCGCAAAGTAACGTTCACGCATAACGTCACCTCACATCACGGCATCGCTCTTGACATCGCTCTCGATTCTCAACCGCTACGGTACGACACGTAACAGTCCACACCTATCGCGCACACCGCACATGGGTTACCCATGCCTAGCCCGCCCTGCCGCCCTCTGCCGCCCTGGCCCACGTCCGGTCGCCGGAGCAGGCCTCCTAAGGCCTCCAACAGTCGCCAACATACTACATGTACATAGTGGGCATACCACGGAAATGGCTGCCATCCACATTCCATATGCCACACTGCCCATCAGCACACACTGCCATCTTTGTGTCAAACACACATCGGAAGATCACACCCCGAAGCGCGAGACAGGCGCCATGACCATGATGTCTTCGGCGGAGATCACGCGCGCAAACTCAGCGAACGAGACTTCTCCATCGCCGTCAGCGTCCATGAAGTCATAGAACGTCTGGAAGACTTCCTCCCGGATGACGTGCCCGACATTCAGATTGAGCCCTGCGAGGCCGTCGCGCAGCTCGTCGCGCGTGAGCTGGTTACCACTGTCCTCGCGCTCGCGGTCCATCCACTTGAAGGCCTTGTCGAGCCGCTTGTACTTGTCCATGATCTTGCTCTTAATCATCTGCTGCGCCGACCTGAGCTCCTTCTCCGTCACGCCCGGCCGTAGCATCTGGATAGCCTGCTGACGCCGAGTCTGCTTGATTGCGTCCCCCATCGGCTTGAGATACTCTTCAATGAGCGCGGCGGGCTTCTTGGTCACTATCTTCTTGTCGAGTGGCGCGACGCCCACCGAGCGGTACTGCTGGGTAGGCGCCGCCGTTGCGCTGATTACAAGCCCGTTGAGGTCCTCCATACGAGCCGCGCCTGCGCCGCCAACGCCGGCGTTGAGAAATTTGGACATACTGCTCGTGACCGTGCCATGTCCGCCGCCACGAGGGCTATTCGGAAGCTGTGCTCTGGCCATGGGCGGCGGACGCGGTGAGAGGCCGTTGGGCAGGGCGCGAATGTTGGTCGAGGCCACGATACCGTTGGGCGAAAGCAGGTCCTCAACGACGAAGACGCGCGCAAACTCGCGCAGCTGGATGTCGTGGTCTTTGCCGTGGTCTGTGTCCTGTGCGCCATCGTCATCCACGTCGATAATGTCGAGGAGCGAGTCGATCACAGGGCGCGGGATGCCGTTCAAGTTGAGGTCGAGCAGCCCACGGTCAAACTCTTCCCGCCCGAGGAAGCCGTTCTTGTTCTCATCCCACTGGCGGAACGCTTTGGCGATCGTGCCGAATTTGGTGTGGAGCTTGTCCTTGATCTGACCGTGCGCCTGCCGGAGCATCTTGGGCGTGACGCCCGGGCGTAGCTTGGCCATCACGTTGTGCAACGGGTCGGGTGGTGGAGGCTTCTCCGGGTGCTTCAGGTAGTCGTCCTTGGAGAAGGCGGACACGAACTCATCGTAGTCGATCGAGCCGCTATCAGAGGCGGTGCAAGCTTGCAGCACTGCGTGGATCGACGGGTCCGGGCCATGCTCGCCGACGAAGCCCCAGTGCTTTAGGGCCCGCTCCAGCTCGTCCCTGCTGATCGTGCCTCTGTTGTCCACGTCGATGTAACGGAAGGCGGCGGTCATGTCGCTAAAGCGGTCGTTGATGAGCTCCTCGGTGGTCTTCGGCTTGAGATGCGATGCCTCCGTGAAGATGCGCGTCTCCGTCAACGAGTCCTTCTCAGACTCGAGGAGCTGGTCGAACGGCGTTGGCGTCGCTGCCGCCGGCTGAATGCGTGGGCTCATCCTGCCGATGGGCGGCAGCGTTGAACCACTGGGCATCTGCCTCCGAAAGTGTGGTGCTGCCGCCACGAGATTTCTCGGCGAGAGATCGAAGCGCGGCGACAAGTACGGGCGTGGCGAGGAGACGTAGCACGGGTTGGCCTGCAGCGCGATCATGTGCGCGTTCTGCCTTGCTACGTACGCGTCCCAGAAGTCATGAGCGTTGCCGCCATTCATCGGCGTTCTGATTCTGCGTGAGTTCGCGACCGAGGCGAGGTAAAATTCCTTGGCCTGCTGGGGGTTGAGGTTGCGCGGCGACAGGAGCGAGGCACGCGAGACGATGTGCTGGCGGTTCGGGTTGTTGTAGCCGAGCGCCGCGGGCGCGAAGGCGTTCCCATATCCTTGGGACATCGGACCGTCTTTCTGTTACATTCAGTTTCGCTTTTTGAACGCGAAAAGACTTTGAAATGCATGCAGTTTGAGGGCCATGCGGCCATCTGGTTGCACGAACGAGGGGACGGTGAAACCATGCAGGAACCCTATCGAAAGTGCTACGGAAGCCTCTGAAGCACTCTGAAGCTGCGCAGTAGCTGCGCCTAGACTTGACTTGACTTGACTTGTCTTGACTTCGTGAGCGTGATGGCGCAAATCGCCTTCGCTACATGCATAACCGCCATGGCGCTGCCAATAGAAGGAGGCTTTCTCAATCGGCGCAGCGCGCTCATTGGTGCAGCGTGCCTCCTTCCAAGTCCAGCCTTGGCAGTCAAGGATTGCTATCTCGATTGTGAGCAGAATTGCAATCGCGTCGCTCCTCGGTCAGGGAGGTACTGTGAGCAAACGTGCGGAGATTACTGCCTTCAGGACGATCGGCGAGACGGCCTGTCAGGCTCTGTGAGCAACGAGGGCGCTGAGGCTGGGCTGCTGTCAGCGTACGACCTCAAGTCCAAGCTGACGGGCCAGGCACCGAGCGGAGTGGTATACGGTGAAGACAGGCCTCCAGCTCTGCCAGACCTGCTGAACGTGGCACCCATTCTGCGCTCAGCAGTGACTGGAGGCAAGCGTCCGTTGCCTGGAGGTGGACGGTGGAGCGTTGAGGGCCAAGGCGGACTAGACTGACACAAGCACACTGCCATGTTTGAGGATGTCTAGAGTGATGCCGCGTTTGGGGTTTGCTCGCCGCGCCCATGCGCCATGGCGGCGCACGCCGGCACGCGGCGCCTGCAGCTCGGCCAGTTACCACTGCACAACTCACCACCGCGGGTGCCGGGTGGGTGAGACCCTCCACTCAGCACTCTCTGCTAGCTATAATGTGAATAGTTTGCAGAACTCTAGCGGCGGATCGACCGTATAAGCCTATAACCATGGCCTACGTGCTACGAACAAGCTAGGTATAACGTATAGGATTATCCTTTATCGCGGCGCGCGAGTCTCACAGCTCACTGCACACTGGCGGTGTCACTTGTCACTTCTCACATCGCTATTCGCTACATGTGACTTTCTAACTCTACACGAGCTTGGGCTCGCCACCCAGCGGCCGAGGAGGGATCCGACTCATAGCACGCATGAAGGCTGGTTGGAGCGAATCTGAAAAGGCGTCGAGCACTTGTGCATCGTAGGCCTCCTCGACAACGGCTCGCGCCTCCTTGGCAACGGTCTTGATCTCCTCGACGGTCGCAAGCTTGGCAGCCGGGTCAACAGTGAGCGCGCAGATCTTGTCGAGAGCTCCTTCGATGGCAGCAGCGAGCGCCATCGGGCTGACTGTCGCGGGCGCCGGCGTGGCGAGCGGCAGCACGCCACCGCCAGGGAGGGGCGCACTCGTCTGTGGCACGAGGTTGTGCCGAAGCAAGTTGAGCCGGATCGAGGCCTGGTCGAGGCGCGTGAGCTTGTGCAAGAGCGCGAGCGCTGGCTCAGCTTTTCCCTCGAGAAGCTCCTGCGTCCGCGTGTGGATGTGCGTAAGCAGGCGCACGCCGCCCTCATCATTGTCACGCTGTGCATCCTCGAGGTTGCGCAGCAGGACGTAAAAGAAGCCAGCATCGATCTCGCCGCGGCGGACCAGGCCAGCCAGCTGCGAGTCCATTCGGTTGATCTCGCCTGCGGTGAGCAGGGTCTGGAGCTGATCGCGTGCGCGCTCAAAGCGCTGCTGGCTGCGCCCTTGCAGCTCCGTCATGAGGTCGTTCATGCGTGGAAGCTCAGCGGAGGAAGGCTCTGTGTCTGCGATGCGCGCGCCGAGCTCCGGGATGAAGGTGTCGTCCAGGCCCTCGAGCCAGGAATCCACGGCCGCTGCCATGGAGCCGCCGGTCTTGGCGCTGGCCAGGATGCCGCGAAGAGTATCATCAAAGTCGGGCGCGTCGGGCTGGGTGGCAATGAGCTGCCGAGCACGCAATAATACCGGACGCATGGGCGGGGCTAACACGTGCGCCAAGGACAAAGCAGCCAAGATCGGCAGAAGCATTGTGCTGGCTTTCGGCGTGCAAAATGGGCTGGAAATGTGCCCTCAGTCGCGTGATCTTGCCTCTCGCGGCGAAATCCGGAATCTTCACGCAACCACGCGTTTCCTTTGGCAGCCCCTTCGGAATGCCCGCGCCATCTTCCTCTACCAATTCGCTGCTGTGAAAAGTGTTCTGACCCGAAACCGGTATTCACACGATGAAGTGGAGGCGGCTCGACGCCTTTGGCGGGGGCGGCGACGACATCGGCGACGCCGACTGGGAGAGCTACACTGGCGTGGCAACTCTGGTGGCAGCGCCAGCTCTCACCGCCGCTCTCACGGCAGCCTTGGGGCCTACGAGAGGCGCGGCGTGTTTTGCGGCCTTGGACAAACTGCCGTGTGCGCGAGCACACGTTTATCCACACGCGCGACTCGACACCATCTTCTCGACGACGCGCGGCTGGTGGCGAGAATATGTAAGCACGCGACTCGTGCAGCCAGTGCGGCTGCTCCTCGTGGCCGAGGCGCCGCCGTGGCGCGGCCCGGACGAGCCCGTGAGTTACATCTTCAAGCCGGATGACGACGAGTACGCCGGCGGCCTCCTTGGCCCCATTGTGCAAGCCGTGGCCTCGCACCTCGGTGAGACACCTCCTGCGTTCGTGAAGAGGGACGGGGCCTCCAAATCGGGAGTGCTGACCTGGCTGGGCGCGCGGGGGGTGCTGCTCGTCGACCCGCTGCCCTTCGCGCTCTCGTACACCAAGCTGGCTGGCCAGCACAGCTCACTACGTGCGAGCCGCAGCTACGCGCACCTATGCGCCGAGGGCTGGAATCTCGCGCTCCACGATCTCGAGACGGAGCATATCAAGATCCACGACCACGTGGCCATTGCCTTCTCACTCCGAACGGCGGCGCGCGCCGTGCTGAGCGCACACGAGGGCGTGCGCTTGCCGCTGCCGGGCGGGCGCGCCGTCGCGGTGGCGGAGGAGACACACTGCTTCGCCTCGAGTGCGGGGTACCCGAACGCGGCGCTCCTCGAGCAGATACTGTCGCGGATGCCGATGCCCTCGTGTGCGGGAGTGGATGGTGGAGAGGTCACCGTACACATGAGGAGGGGGGGCGTGGATCAAGGCGGTTGACCAGCAATCCAGCATAGTAGGCGTACCGGGTACAATGTACTGTACAAGCAAGCTTGCTACTGTATGTACTTGACTTGACTTGACTTGACTGTTGCCGGCTCCCCCGTCTTGGAGCGGCGCGGGGCCTGCCATGGCTGCAATTGTGCGTGCCTTCACACTCGCGTCGAATGGTAATCTGATGGAGTTGAAGGCTTTAGTTGGTCGCGACGTTGCAGTGGACGTCGTCCGTCCTGACGGTCTCTTCAAAGGCTACACTTTGCTCCACGCCGCAGCGAGCAAAGGCCACGTCGAAGTTGTGGAGTATCTGCTGTCATCTGGTGCCTCCCCGCATGTACTGAATGCACAGGGCAAAACGGCATGTACGCTGGCGAGGGACAAGAACCAGTCGGCAGTCGTCGCAAGGCTCGAGGCAGCGGCGCTCACCACTGCCAAATCAGCGGAGGTCGCGCCCACGGCAGTGGCGGTGCTAGTGGACACGATTGCCGCGCTCGACATCAGCGAGAGCACGCTCGAGGCGCAATTCGACGAGTACATGGAGCGCGCCGTAGCTCAAGGGAGGCTGGACGAGGCCGTGGCCGACGCGATGACGGACGAGATCGCCGCGAAGTCCGACAGCACCGCACGGTGCGAGGCGATGCGCCGGATCATGAGTGAACATCCAGAGACCAGCTCACCCATCTCGAAGGGCGCTGCCCCAGCGCCGGCCGGCGCCGCCAAGGGCGGCACCAAGACCAAGGGCGGGGCGCGGGTGGAGGAGACTACCGTGGAGGGCGCTTCGGCCGTGCCCTCGGCAACGGCTCCCTCGGCATCGGCTCAGCGGCTGCTTGTTGAGCAGAGATCTGCATTATGCGGTGTGCGCGATGCCCTAAGGCCTTTGGGGGAGCATAAAGGAGATACCATTTGGAAGCGGGGATCTCCCTACCGCGAGGGCGGCTCGGCGGGCGCGTGGGCCAGCTATGTCTTTCCGACACGCACGATGGGAGAGCACGAGACTGCCTTGGAAAACCTCGCCGACGCACGGTTTGTGCTCGGGGAAGCAGAGTCGCGGCGGGTCTGGACCACCGTCCTCGAGATGCTCGCTGGTGCGTGTGAGGCGAGACGCACGCGCGCGGTGCTCCCGGCAGCGGAGCACGAGCGCGTGGTGCAGTTTGTGAGCGAGTGGGTGCGTCGCGGCGGCCCGTTTGTGCACGCAGCCGCTGAGCATCCGAGCTTCGCGACGGCCGTTGTGCGCTTCGCAGGCGCCTGGCAGGAGGCCGGGGCGGCCGATGCGGAGGAGGAGGAGGAGGAGGAGGAGGAGGAGGAGGCAGAGGAGGCCGAGGACAATGATGGTGAGGGAGACTCAACGGTTGTGGTGCGCATGACTATGGAGGAATTCATGGCGGCGAAGCGGGCGGCGGAGGGTACGGGTACGGCTGTCGAGCAGCAGATGGCCGAAGGTGCCAAGAAGCCCACAGGCGGCAGCGGCACTCCCAAGGCGCCCAACATGGCGCCCAAAGACCCACCATCTGGCGGTGGCGGCGGCAGCGGTGGCGGTAAGGGCAGTGGTCAACAGGTGCCCAAGTCGAAGTCCACGGCGCAGCAGCCGCAGCCGCAGCCGCAGCCGCAGCCGCAGCCGCAGCCGCAGCCGCAGCCGCATCATCAGCAGCAGCAAGCAGAGAAGGCCAAGTTTGAGGAGGAGAGGCGGCGGCAAGCGCTCGAGCGCATGAGGCAGCGCCAACAGCAGGCGATCGCCGAGCAGGAGCGCGAGCAGCGCGATGGTGGCTTCGCGGGCCGTGCTGCTGCGGCGGCGGCCGCGGACGACTACGACGGGTGTGCCTCCGCCCCCGGCGCCGCGGCTTCTTCGCGTGGCGGCAGGAGTAAGGGCGGGTACGGGCGCCAGACGCCAGAGGAAGCCATCCGGGCGCGGATGGAACGTGAAGCGCGCGAGGCCGCTGCCTGTCGCGGTTCGAGCGCCGTGACGAGCGCCGACGGTCCGCTGCTCCCAGCTGCAGCTTCGCAAACCCCTATTGTTTCGGGGGCGAGCTCGGAGGATCCCTTTGGACGGTTCGCCGCGAAGCCCAAGGGCAGCGGCGGAGGCGGAGGCGGAGGCGGAGGCGGAGGCGGGCGCTACCGCGAGATGGAGGACACGAGTATGTCGAGTGCGCGGGAGCGGTGGGAGCGAGAGCAAGGGGGCAGGGGCGGCAAAGGCGGCGGAGGGAATGGTGGCGGAGGAGGAGGAGGCCGAAGCGGTGGAGGCAGTGCGCACAGCAGCGGCGGCGGTGGTGGTAGCGGCAGCGTGGGTGCTGGCAGTCGAAGCGGCCACAGTAGTGGCGGTCATGACCGTTCTGAGCGCTTTAGCGGAGGTGACAGCCATGGCCGTTCTGAGCGCTTCGGCAGCGACTCCCACCGCGGCGGACGTGGCCTAGGTGGCCCCTCTGCACCCGCGCAGTCCTCGGAGCGTGCCTCGACGCTCCCAGCTTTCCCAACCCTTCGAAGTGCCCACGAGGACGACGAGGACGACGAGGAGCTGCCGCCGCTCGATACTCTGCTCAAGGGGACGAAGGCTAGCCGATGGGCGGAGTAGGTGTGCCGCTTGAGAAAGGTGTGGACGCTGGGCGGAGGCCGGAGCGCTGCACGACGCACATATCGGCGTTTTCTGCCAGCAACATGCTGCTGTCTTATTTTAACGCCTGGTGAGAGGCTGTGCTCTGTTGCGTTCGATTTCACACACCGCACTTACACGCCCCTGACCGGCCGTTGTTCGCGTAATTCGATTGGTAACGAATTCGTAAACGACGCGCTCGGTCGGCGTGTACCCGCGGGGAATATCCGATCGCTCCTCCCGTCCGCAAACTATCCGCAAACGCGACGAAACGCGTTGGCTATGCAAATCCATCGCAACATCTCGGCTGACGTAAGCCGCTGCGCGATTTGCGTCGCGTAAAGACCAAAGGCTATCCACCTGTCTGCGCTCCCCAGCCACTGCACAAAAATGCGCAAGGATTGCGCTGAGATCTCAGCCTTGCAGCTCAGCCTTGCCGCCACCCAAGCCTTGAATGAGAGGCACATACCGCACCCCCATTAGTGCAGTTGACGTAACCGTGCCATCGCTTGCCTTGTCGATCTGCATCAGCTGCTGATTGCCGCCATCGGGGCCCACCGGACAGATCAAACGCCCGCCCGGCTTGAGCTGCTCCACCAACACGGTCGGGATTCTTGCAGCGGCCGCGCCCACGTGTATGGCGTCCCATGGCCCTTTGTCGTCTTGAAGGCCATGCCAACCGTCGGCGACCGCGAGAGTAATGCGCTTGCTCTCAAGCAGCGAGGCGTTGTGTCTTCGGAGGTTCTTCTCGGCCAGCTGCACGAGTTCCGGCAGACGATCGATTCCGACCACGCGACCTGTTGGCCCGACGAGCTGAGCAAAAGCCGCTGCAAGATAGCCGCTTCCTACGCCAACGTCAAGAGCTGCCGCACCTTCTTTGAGCTGAGGTAAGAGCTCGAGGCACGCGGCGTGCATGTGCGGCGCTGAGATCGTGACCGAGTGGCCGATCGGAAGCGGTCTATCCTCGTAGGCATGTGCGCGTGCGGCCGTGGGCACAAACATTGCACGATCAATGCTGCGCATCGCGGCAGCCGTAAATTCGCTGCACCGCTGATCACGGACGAGGTTGGCTATCAGGCGCTCATTACTCATCTCTGAAGAAAGTGAGCCGATCGTGTGATGAGCCTTCGCCTCCTCGCACCCGTGAAAGGAAGTCGGGTGTCCCATTCACACTCTGATTTGATTCACACTCGCGAAAATCATCAAAGGTCCAAGCATCCCACAAGATGGATCGAAGCGGTCGCCTTGGCCGCAATACAAAACTGCCCCGCGGGGCAACCACTTACTTCGTCTGATTCGCGAGAAGAGACTTGACGAATACGTGTACCGGTAGCCCGCAGCGCACCAGTCGCACGCATCAGGCCCCAAACTGACAACTCATCGAGCGGTGGAGCCGCCTCCGAGCCGACCCTTCTTGAGCTCCTCGTTGAGCTGCTTCCACAAGTCGACGCCGCCAACGTCGTCAAAGAGCTCGGGCTCTCGATCAAACGAGAAGCGATGACGCACGTTGCCCTCGTCGTCGTACTCGTCGTCGCCCCAGCAAGCCAATTTGATGCCGTCGCGCATCCGGTCAGCAAGGGAGTCGCCACCAGGCACGCCTGCCTCGTAGATGACCGTCGCTAGCCTACGGATCTCAGCGCCGTCGCCCGCGTCCTCGCCGTAGCGATGGACGGCGCCACACTTTTCCGGATGGAAACCCTTATCGAGCATGCCTGCCGCCGCCTGCAGCAGCGCCGTCCACTCCCAACGACGCGCACGCAAGGGACGGATGGCGGCCTGCGCGTCGGCTGCGGGCACCACCCCTTTCGCGACGCTCAGCTTACAGAAGAGAAGAAAGTCGGAGATGATGCTCAGCCGCGACGCGCGGGCACCTCCCGCGCAGTGGCGAGGCCGCTCGGGCGGCCGCGCGCACGTCGCCTCAGCGTTGAACGAGGTGCGGTACACATCTACGAGCCACGCGGGGCGCAGCTCCGGCCGGTCGTCGAGCATTTCCATCCAATCGGTACGGTCCACGGGCTGCAGGTCACCGAGACGTGGCTCGGGTGGGCGAGGAGGGGCGCCGTCGGGAGCGGCCATCGGTGGCGGCCGATGCCCCGTCGCGCTGGCATTCGCCATGGCCGCCGCCATCTCGGGCGCGAGCGCAGCCACAGTCTGAGCCGCACGCTCGCGTGCTTCGGCATCGACCGCCGCCGCCTCTTCTGCGCTGAAGGCGGTCGCCGGGATGCTAGCCTTGGCGAACGCACTTGCATTACCCTTACCGGCCAGGCTAGCGAGCAGCGGCATACCTTGTGCCGTGCGAAGCAGCGTCGCCTCCGCCTTCTGCAGAGTACCTCCATCGGCCTGTATGCGTTTCACATCATCGGCAGCCAGAGCTAGCTCCTCGAAGCCGCCAAGGGCGAGGCAGGCGCGCGCTCGTCGGAAGCGGGCCTTGAAGTTGGTATCATCGAGCTGCAGGGCGCGGTCGCATGCCGTCTTGGCCTCGGCGTGACGCTCAAGCCGCAGAAAAACTTCCGCACGGTTTGCATGGAGAGTCGCCTGCACGGCGGCCTGTGTGGCATCGCCAGCCGCTGGGCCGAAAAGCTTAATCGCCTCATCCCAGTGTGAAAGGGCACTATCGAGGTCACCATCCTTGAAGTGCTCGTTGCCGAGCCATTTGCGCCGCAGCACGTCAGCGAAAGCCTCGGCACCGAGTGCCATCCACCCATCAGCCCCTCCTTTCTCATTGTGAATGGGGGCTCACTTGCCGAACGGGGAGGAGTGCCTACATGTACCGGTACCTTCCCAAAACGAGTCAAGACAAAGTCAGGGATCGCTTCATCTCGATACTTACAGATCGGATCCTTCACGATAGACGATTCCCATACAAGGTGGATGCCCAGCGGCTCTCGACTGTGTTCTGTGAATCGACTGGCCGCTCGTCTCCATAAAATAGCCCCGCGGGGCTGACCATACAACGATATAAGCGAGATTAAAAAGGAGACGGTGTTGCGTCCGTGTACAGTAACCTAAATACGTGATAGCTCGTTCATTTGGGCTCGTTCAGTACAACGTCGTAGTGCGTCTCGAATCGGTTCAACAACTCGGCTTCCAAGTGCGCGGCGACGTGGGTTTGTGATACCCTGCACTGGAAGTCGGGTCTGTGAGAAGGAGAGTTTAAGCCAAGCCCGTCGCCACCGCCGGGTGCGGCGTACGCGATTGCGACCAAACTCCGAGAGGGCGAGAGTGTGGGTGCGCTGCGCGTTACGCTGCGCGAAGTTACCGATCGGTGCAGCCGGGTCACCCGGCGAGGTTGTGGCGAGTGTGGGGCAGATCGGTGAGACTGGGGCTGCGACTCCGCCCACGGGCTCGGTTCGAAGAACACGGGCTCCCCGCTTCCAGATCCTTTGCCGACTGGCGAATTCGGCGAAGAAGGCGCAGGCGTGAAGGGCGATGAGGTGCGCGATGAGATGCGCAGAAAAGTTGGGGAACATGGGGGAGGACGAGCAGCACGAGGAGCATCTTGTTCGGGCAGTGATGTGACCGAGCCGAGCACTGCCTGAATGAGACGATCCTGCTGTATGCCCTCCTTCCTCCGGAGTCTTTCGATCTCCTGGGCCAACGAATGATTCCTGCCGGTCACGTCGGCGAATTCCTTCTTCAGCAGTCCTAGCTCACTACGGGCTTGTTCATCCGAGCTGAGCACTGCCTGAATGAGAAGGCCCTGCTGTTTGTCCTCTCTCCCGTGCAGTCTCTCGATTTCTAGTGCCATCAGTTGATTCTTGCGCATTACGGCGGCGAATTCCTTCTTCAGCCGCCCCAGCTCACTACGGACTCGATGCAGCTCAGCAATATTCTGCGACTCGGACTGGCGCGAAGGGGCGTTGTTGCGCTGATATTTTGCGGCAAGTGCGCTCTCGAGATTCGCCCGCTGTATGAAAAGCTGGGTCTCGAACGCCTTGATCTCCTGCTTGTGCCTCCCGCGCATCTGCTCCATCTCTGCTCTTAGCCGCTTGACCTCATCATCCCTTTGCGCGACAAGGTCGTTGTGTGAGGAGATCATTTTCAACAAGACGCCAGGCGGCCGGTGCGCAGGCGTCCGTTGAGCGAATCGCGTCCTTGGCGCCTGCTCCGTGTCCGCGGCGGCCTTCGGGTGCTCCGCCTCGTTGGCAGTGTCGTCGTCATGAGCGTCCTGCCGGGCGTTGTCCTGAGTGCCGATTGGTATGAGCTGCTGTTGATGCATCATCTGCTCGTATTGATCCTGTTTGTACAGTTAGCCGCTGCTTTCTGGCGCAGCAACTGCCTGATGGACGTGCAAAGCCGAAAGCTCCCCATCGAGAAAGGAACTAATAAGGGACGGGTTCCGCGTCGTTGTTCTATCAGAGCTCTACCGTTTCGCTACCGGTAAAAAGACACCGGGGGGAGCCGGGACACACCGGTAAAAAGACACAAGCTACCGTATCAATAAGTAGTTACGCCATCGTTTGCGTTCCCCGGAAAGCGCGGTGACGTCTCATACGAGTTCGGAGTTGCGGAAGCCTTCGCAGCCGAGAGTCGTCAGTCGTTGTCGAGTCGAGAGTCGTGGCTGACTGGCTGTTTTGTAAACAATAAAGCGGTCGTACCTCTCGTATACGCCACATTATTTACCCTCGTCAACGACGATTTCACATTGCGATTTCACTGCGCTATCATGTATCGATGACCCAGCCGTATTCGAGTAGCTCGACTGTGGTCGGGCGTCGGGCGAGGTCGCGCTCGAAGCAAGCAAGCATCAGCTCATGCAGCCCATCGGGAATCTCCTCTGGCGCAGGCATGGGCGGCGGGTGTTTGGCCTCGACAATTAGCGTCATGAGCCGGAAGACAGCGAACTGGCCGGCGGCGGGCTGCATGGCGCCGCCGGTGAGCCAGGGCATGCCCCCGGTGAGCATCTCAAGGAGTACGCAAGCATAGGACCACACGTCTGCCTTGCGGCCGCAGCGCGCGCCCTGGATGTGCTCGGGGCTCATCCAGTACGGCGAGCCGCGGATGGTGTGCACGTCCTGCGAGCACGTCTCGTGAAGCAGCAGCTCGTTGGACGAGCCGAAGTCGCCAAGCTTGACGGTAGTGCGCGCCGCGTCGAGCAGCACGTTGTCGCCCTTCAAATCTCGATGGATGATCATATGCGCATGCAGGTAGTGCAGCGCGTGCAGCAGCTGCACGCCGTACGAGTGCAGCGTGGCGTGAGGCAAGCCAGCGCGGTGCTCGCGGTCGAGCAGCTGACGCACAGAGCCGCCCTCGCACAGCTCGAGCAAGATACACTGCTCACCTTCGCTGCACATAGCGGCACCAATGTACTCGACGATGTTCGGGTGGCGCAGGTGCCGCATGAGCGTCATCTCGGCGGCGAGGCGCTCAGCAGCCTCCTGGTCGCGTGGCACCACGAGCTTGGCGGCGAACTCGAGGCCGTTCCCCTCGTCGCTCACGCGGTAGACCTCTCCGGAGGAGCCCACCCCGATCCGTCGGCCTCGTACCCAGCGGCTGTGCAGCGTCGTGTCGTCGGCCAGCCGCACTGTCCCCTCGATCCACACGGGGCTCATGGGCGCGCGCATCGCCGATGAGGCACAGGAGACGCCGCTATCGCTCTCGTACGTATGTGACGTATGTGCGCCGTCCACGTACCCGTAGGTACCGCCCACCACGGCTGAGCCCGCGTATGAGGAAAGAAAACTCACGCCGCCGCTGTCGACGACGGCCGCCCCGCCGCTTGGCAAGGTACTGGCAAGCGAGGGCGCGAAGGAGGCGATCGGCGAGTCGACCCAAGCTGCATCGGCCGCGGCCGCCGTCGCGCGCATCGTCGAGGCGCACGAGCTCCTGGGTCCGCTTTGCACATCTGCCGTGTACGGCTGCACGGTACTTGCAAGTTCGTCGCCAACTTCGCTGCCCATGCAGTCAGGGACAGCCTCAGAGCCGCGGGTGCCCTCGGCGCTGCCCTCATGGTCGGTATTCATACCCTCACGGTCGGTATTCACAACAGCCACAGGAGCCTCTGCCCCTGGAAGCTGCGTGCTCAGCATCAACTCGAAAAAGGCGGGGAAGTCCTCGAGTGCCACCAGATGCTGGAGCAGCCGGAGCCGGAGCGCTGAGCAGCGTCCATCAGCGGGCGCCCGCCTACACGCCTCGCACGCGGCCTCCCAGGAAGTTCCAGCGCTCCGGAGCGCGAGCTCAACATGGCGCGAGACGAGCCCCACGTACTGCGCATGCACGCACGCCAGCTCGTGCGGGTAGTCGCCGCCGTGGTGGCGCAGGAACTTGTGCCGATGCGAGCGGTGGAAGACGCTGAGCTCCTCGTTCAGCTCCTTGGCAGCGAGGGAGCGGAGCAAGCACCCAAAGACATCAAGCGCCTTTTTGGGCGCCTCTGCGGGCGATGGCGCTGGCTGCGCGTGCTGATCTGGCTGCGCGAGCACCAGCAGCAACTGCGCGAGCTCGTCGTTGCCCTGGTCCAAGGCGAGGCGGGAGGCTGTCATTCCGTGCCGATTAGGTATCTGTGGGTCCGCCTCGTGTCGCAGCAGCAGCCGCGCAAAGGACAGCTTGGCATCCGTCATGGACAGCGCGACGAAGTGTAGGGGGGTGCTGCCCTCGAGGCCGGGAGCGTTGGCGCTGGCGCCATGTACCAGAAGGATCTCCCCGATCGCAGTGTGACCTTCCAGGGCTGCGTGGTGCAGCGGCGTGTTTCCAGCCAGATCCGTTGCCGACACTGCGGCCATGGCCTCGAGCAGCGCAGCGCACATGCTCAAGTTGCCAGCCCAGGCCGCGACGTGGAGCGCTGTGTTGTGCGCAACATCGCAGGCGGCAACAATGGCTGGCTCGCGTGCGATGAGCTCGCGAGCCATTTGCGTCAGGTTGAGGTATGCAGCTTTGTGCAAGGACGTCTTGCCGGTCTCATCAACGGCTAGTGCAGACACACCAGCCTCGAGCAGGGCAACTACAACGTCGAGACGGCCCGATGAGGCAGCCACGATCAAGTCTGCATCCGTAGGTGCCCGCTCAGCGCTGTTGTGTGCTTGGGAACGCGGCGGCGGCGCGACCGTCTTCTGCCGCCTGGGCATGGGATTTTCCGTCCAGAGTCCGCTCTGTGAAGACCGGAAAATGCATCCGCCCGTGTGAAAGAGCGTTCAGCTTCCTGGCCAAGGCCGGTCGCGTCCGGTGCCTTAACGTCGATCATCGGTCTTCCTCGAAACGTCGCGACTCCATGTTCCGCCGCCTGCGCACGCCACTTCTCGCGAGTGGCGGTCTCCTCGCCGCCGGCGCGCTCGACCGCGCACTCGCTCCAAAGCTAAGGGCACCGCTCACCACTGCTGCCGCAGCCGGCACTGTCGGTTCGGTGCACATCTATCAGTACGAGATCTGTCCGTTCTGCAACAAGGTGAAGGCACTGCTCGATCTGTACCGCGTGCCATACGAAACTACCGAGGTCAATCCGCTCACCAAGGGCGAGATTAAGGCGTGGTCGGGCGGCTACCGAAAGGTGCCGATTGCAAAGCTCGGCGACGAGCAAGTGAACGACAGTGGGGTGATCAGCCAGGCGCTGCTCGACCGCATGGGCACTGCGGGCGTGCTCGACGCGAAGCAACTGGCCGAGTTCCGTTCGCCGAAGGCGCTTGAGTGGGCCAAGTGGTCGGACGAGAAGTTCGCAGTGCTGCTCTTCCCGAACATCACGCGCTCGTTCAGCGAGTCATACCAGGCCTTTGGCTACGTGATGAGCGTGCCGCACTTTTCGATGCTCGACAAGGTGTCCAACCAGATCATCGGCTCCTTTTTCATGTGGATGGCTCAGGGCAAGATCAAGAAGAAGTACGGAATCGATGACGAGCGCGCGGCCGTTGTCGCCGGGATTAACCACTGGCTGAATGAAGGCGTGGGCAGCAAACCCTTCGCGGGTGGGAAGCAGCCCAACTTTGCGGACGTGTGCGTGTTCGGCTGCCTCAAAGCCATCGACCGCACAGACGCATACAAGGAGATCATGGCCGAGACCGCCATCAAGCCATGGTACGACCGCGTCGAAGCGCTCGTGCAGCCCGGCAACGCGTGCACGTCTCGGCAGTGACAACGGGACAACGGCGAACGGGTCTCGTTGAAGATCCTTACACAGGCTGAGACGGCCGCCAAGAAGAGCAGCGTGCATGGATGAGGATGATAGGACTTCGTCGCTCGCGCATGCAATGCGAGAAGCAGTTACTGTTACGTTGACAAAAAACAGCTTTTTCAGGAAATGAAAATGGCACCGCGTTTGGCGGACGACGCGGTTGCTGCTGAGCTTCGCAAGCAGCCCGAAACGTCGAGCGAGCGGGCTGAGCGGCTGCGCCGTGAGAAGGCCGCAAAGATCGAGGCTGAGCGCGATGAACTCGAGCAGCATCTTGCCTCTGTGGACGAGCGGCTAAAGCTGCAGAAGATGGCTGCCGAGGCAAAGGAGATTAAGCGGATGGTCAAGGTCTTCCAGATGGCACAACGCGAGCCTCCGCGCCGCAAAATGTACGATGATAAGGAGCTTGCCGAAAAGGCGACCATTCCAGGGCCGGGAACCTATACGCCTCGGCTGACCAACCTTAACGATGGGCATGCCATTTTTTCCGGCAAGACTTTCGGCGCGGCCAAGTACGACCCGGCCATCAAGTACGACAAGATGAAAGGTACACAAGACTCGTACATGGAGAAGATGGCGCCGTTCCAACCCGGGCCCGGCTCCTACTCGCCGCGAAGCAAGAACACGGGCCTTGGCAAGATTCGTGCCATCCCGGTGGAGACGTCCTTCGGCCTGCCGCCCCGTCTCATGGAAAAGTACCCGCACGCGGAAGTGCCATCAGCGCACGACATGGGGCGCATGGTGGCGCACCTGCGCGACATGCCCGGGCCGGGCGCTCACACGCCGCGCGAGCCAAGGCGCAGTCTCGGATTCTGGATGGGCCCGCCCTCGAGAAGAACGATCGTGCCCCTTGACGGCGGGCCGCCTGGGCCGGGGACTTACGAGAGTCCGATCGGTGTCTTATCCGACCAGGCGTCAGGGCCCTCGGCCACGCTGTGTGGGCTGATCCCTGCGATGAGCCAACTCGAGATGGCCATCGTTCACGGGAAGACGGTGCCCGGACCTGGCCGTTACGACGTACCCTCAACTATGCGTTCCAAAGGATCTCCGCGCTTCTCCCCTGGCATGGCCGACAATTCGTTCATCGCCTCGGTCATGAACGACGCGAAGACGAAGCCAGGCCCGGGCGCACACAGCCCGACGCCCACCTTTGCCGATGAGCTCGCGCACGTGCGCAACATGCGCGCCGCTGCCGATGAGCAGCGGGCCACATTTCGAGCATAAGTGAGTGAAAGATGTGTAGAGTGTGAGTGAGCGCGCCCTCTTGAGCGAGCGCGTACACGCGTATTAAACTATGTGAGTCTCGACGTCTCGAGGTATGGTTAGCCCTTACCTCGAGGCAGATTGTGTACGGCGCGGCCGGTGGACCGCGCTGCGACTCTCAACCACAAAAATCACCTACAGCCACAGCTAGACCGACAGTCCTACACGAAGTGACGGGCAATATCATATTCGCGGTAAATCGCTTTTAATGGTTAAATTCCTTTGCATGAGAGTGCCCTGGTACGCGACGTACGGAAGAGGAGTTTTCTCGAGTGTGAACATGTGTGAAAAGACTGAAAGCGTGATGGCCTCGTTTGCGTCTCATCACATCGAGATTTTGCGTGTATGGTGCAAACTGCGTTGGTCTCTGGGTTGGCACTCCTCGCGGCCTCGGCGCTGCTGCCGCCGGCTACAATGCCGCAGCGCGACGTAGCAGCGCGCGCCACGGTTCACTCACTGCAAATGACGACGGGCGAGCCGGAGCGTGGTCGCCGCAGCTGGCGCAGCCAACTGCGTTCTGGCACCAGCGCAGTTGCTGCTGCAGCGCTCTTGGCGCTGCCACGCGGACCGGCACAGGCCGCTGAGCTTGCAGCAACCGCGGACGGTGCAGCGACCATCTCGCGAGACGCGGGCTACCTAAAGTGCGGCCGCCGCCGCCGCACTGAGCAACCAGCCTTTCTGGGCTTTGCACGCAAGAGGAAGGGCCTCGACATGCCGCTCGACCGCTCGACGCTGCGTGGCAATGAGCTCGACCTCGATGCGCTCGTGAGCCCCAAGGACCTCCGGCGATTCACCGAACGCGACTTCATCTTCTCGGACAGCCTTACGTACAAGGGAGAGCTGGCGGAGGAGCTGGCTGAGCTCGATGCAGTCAAGGAGGATAAAAAGGGTGCGGCGCTGATCTCGACGCTGACGCAGACGGGAGGCGCTCTCGGCCTCGTCTATGCCTCCGCCAAAGCTCTCACGGCCATCGAGCGCTACTTCAAGCGGCAGGAGCAGAAGGAGATCCAGGACGAGATCGAGCTCACGGGCAACTACATCTCCGTGGACGCGGGTGACGTTGAGACAGTCTTCGACCCATCCACCGGCAAGAACCTCACGATTAGCAAGGCGCCGCGCGCGAAAGCCAACATCACCGCCACCGAGTTGGCCGCTCCCACGGGCACGCTCGCCAAGGTGCTCGGCTTCCTGGGCCTCGGCGGAGCGCCCGCCGCAGACGATGATGGCTTCTGGAGCGCCCCGCAGCCCACCTTCAAAGGGCCCAAGAAGGGCGGCGACGGCAGCGGCAGCGGCGCCTCGAGCGGCCCGGAGGGCGCAGATGGCGGCAGCGATGGCAGCGACGCGGAGGGCAAAGACGGCCTCGAGGATGATTCCTCGGCCGTAGACGAGCTCGGCGACCTTCTTGGTGGAGACGCTCCTCGTAAAAAAAAGTAAAGTACGTGTGTAATTCACGCCAACAGGCAGCGTGCACGTGGCGAGGGGGGTACCCAGGCATACAGAGCGTGTACGGTGTTGGAGCAGCCAGGGGTTGATCTCGTTCCTCAGATCGAATTGTCGTCGGAAAAGCGACGGATAGATTACGACGCTTCGACGAAGCAAAACACTAAACAGTGTCAGTAGCAGAGACGCGCGAAAACGTTAATGGCGGGTTACCCGCAAATGGCGAGCCGTACCGTGGGGGTTGCCCCGGGCCCGTGGGGGTTTCCCCGGGCGGCAACATGCTCTCTCCGCTTGCCCATGCCCAGGTTGACCCGCGTATGCAGGAACACTACACAACAAGACCACCACGGGCGCAGCACACCGACAACGATCAGGAAGGGGATGGGCCCTCCACACCCGCAGCGACAACCGCCGCTCAACACCGGCACCGGCAACAGCATGCTCACACGCACCCACACTGCAAGACCGCATGGTGGGCACCGCACGCCACGAGACGCGACGCACGACACTGCGCACACGCTGGCGCCGAAACAGTGGCTTGCTGCTGCTGGCATCACCATCAAGCACACCAGCGCGGTGACTATACTCAACGGTGGACACCGCGGCACCAACGAGCGAGGTCAGCGCATACAACCGGTCGCCCATGACAGAGATGCATACGCGCACGCGCGGGTGCACGCGGCCCGACCCGAGCCGCAACACACAACATGCGCTCACGCAACATGAGGTCACACAAGCGGACGAAGGCACGGCAAGCGCGGAGGCGCTACACGCGCGCACCTAGCCCGGTTGTAGGTATGTACACCGACAGTGGAGACCGCGTGCGATATCGCGACAATAACTGCCGCAGTCCGCGACCCACGCACCCCATAAACACGACCCACTCGGAAGAGCACAATCCCAACGCACATCACGAGCAGCACCCACGCCAAGACAGACACCCGCGCGCACACACCCACGCCAACGCCGCACACACACACCCGCCCCTCCACGTACCCACGACGAACTGGACGATCAATCGGAGGCGCAAGCGGGTAAGTCGACGGGTGCGCGCGACAAATAAGGAAAGACATAAGTCGCATAATCGGGGGACGCCCAAACGTCAGCGCCTCCCACACCCACATACGTACAGGCGCCACCAGCATACCGCCAACCCCCCAAGCCCCAAAAACCAACGGTGGACCCCGCATAAGGCACACGGAGGCACCCGAGAGCGCCGGCACCCACAACGCCGAACACCAAGATGAGTACCGCGAGGACCAACGCAGATGAGTGGGGGGCGCCGCGCGAGCGCATCGCACTGGAACGGGGGGAAAATGACAAGTGGATATGGGAGCGACATGCCCCGCATGCGATGGCCAAGTGGGCGACACCCCCAATCGAGCGCCAGGCCCTCCGCCAGATGCAACGGGAGGTGACCCTCGTGTGGCGAAAACGCGAGAGCAACGGAGGACATGCGCAGAGCCCGTGGGTGATCGTCGCAGAGTCCGCGGCGCTATACCTCTCCAAGATCCAAGGGCGGGGCATGGGCCTGTACGTGTGGCGAGACTTCGACCGAGACGACAAGATCGGAACGTACAGCGGCAAGGTCTTGGGAGTGTTCGAGGCGGCGGATACCGAGGGACGCAACGAGGCAGTGCGAAGGTATAGCGGCGCCGAGCCTCCCGAGTACCTCGGGGAGATCGATCTCGACGGCGGAGCCCGAGTCCAAATCATAGACGCCGCCGACGCAGGACCGCCGTTCCTGCAACGCGCCAACGACTCCAGAGGCCTGACCAACGGGCGAGGCGGCAAGCTGTACAACACCGCCGTGATGGACCCCGACGGCACACTGCGGTCCCTGCGGAAGGCACGAGGAGCAGGAGGCCGGGCAGCACCGTGGGGCCGCCCACAGCCGGAGGGCGGGTGGGAGCAACTGGTACAACGAGAAGTCCTATGGTCATACGGGCCGGCATACTGGGCGACGCGCGGGACGACCCAGAATGATACGACACGAGCCGATGCAGATGACACCCGACGTGCGACCACCGCGAGGACGCCGACGAACGCGACATCAGCGCCACAACCTGCGGAGGGACAAGAGTCAGCGGAGGCACACGCGCCCGTACACGCACGCACGGAGAAGGGCGCAAACCCCAATAAGAAACAGCGCACCACACAAGGGCAAGGGGGAGGGGAAGGTGCACTCACCGGGTTCGCCACGTACGACGAGGGCATGGGTACCGCCCTGCTCCAGCCACGACGCACGCAGGTAAAGATCCTGTTCATAGTCGAAGTCTGGGTCGCAGAAACACACCGCAGACAGCGACGCGCATGGGAAATGGTAGCGCGCGCCACAAGCGCCTCCAGCGCCGAGGAAGTCCACCTGATTGCGACGAGCAAGGAGGCGGCCGCCGCGTACAGAGCGATGGGCTTCAGTCCGGCCTCGGCACAGCACGTAGAGGACAAATGGACGGCACACACGCCGCGCACATCACGAGGCGAGGTATACATGGTCGCCAGCAAGGTACAAGTGACCGAAAGGGCAAAAGCGAACGGCGTCGCAACACGCGCACAGGAGGGGCGCGCCATGGAGCACAGACCA
>Ga0210241_100943_pt1 | contig 24687 bp, 25 predicted proteins | sample ChrtobMetP5a_8mM_FD_155488 | JGI IMG/M metagenome (GOLD analysis project Ga0210241, IMG submission 155488) | Chrysochromulina tobin associated microbial communities from unialgal haptophyte culture, Seattle, Washington, United States - P5a_8mM | ecosystem: Host-associated > Algae > Haptophytes >...
TAGGAAACGCAATTGCGATCTAATCGTTCTAATTATAGAATCGATATGTCGTGCCGCGGGGGGGGGCGAGGCGCCGGTGCGGGAGCGGGGTGTGGCTGTGCCCCCCGCTCCCTCATGCCTCCGGTCGCCCGTTGCTGTGGATTTGCCGGCGAAAAGCCTGCGGCAGTTCGCTTACAAATCAACAGCTGCTCTGCTCCCTTCCAAGCCAGTCCCATGACCGGCGCTTAGTGTAACCACTATCGTGCACCCTCTTTCTGTGAAGTCACATACTTGCTGGTTGCACGCAGGTGGGGTAGTTTGGGTGCCCGCCTCTCCCCGGTAGAGTTTCGTCAATTAATAGCCGAGTTTCGTCAATAAGGATTGACGAGCCACGCTAATGACTCTTACTCCTGACCGGGCTCATGATCACGCATATCACAAACGGAGGACACCTCGACGGGATCACCTCCCACTCGATTCCCTATGATACGGGCGAGGTGTCGGACGCACTCCCCACTGATGCTCTTGCGGCCGGCACCGAACGGTGCTCGGTTTCTCACTGTCTTACATGCGTCGCGCCAATGGCGCTCTCTGGTCGCTTGCATGCATTCTGGTCCGCTGCGCATGCTGCTCCGCCGCGCGCCCTCGTGCTCGCCCTCGGGCGGCTCGCCGGGCGTGCCCCCTCGTCTTGACTGCACGGTCCGTCGGGGCTCTGTGATGGGGCCTCGCGACTCATGGCTCGCCTGGCACGACACCGACTAGGTCGGCGACCTTCTGGATCTGCATGCGCGTGCTCGTCGGGAGCAAGTCCATCTCCGATCGGATGACGCAGTAGGCGGCCTTGAGGCACGTCACTCTGGCCGTGTCTGACTCCACGGGCGCTCCGTCGACGGACGAGTATCTGTCTGCGTTGGACGCGAGGGCGCCGCTGCGGTCCTTGACGCCGCGTGCCACCGTGACGGCGCGCGCCATTGCTGCTAGGTCGCCTGTCGTGTCGGCCACGATCGCCTTCGCGCGCCAGTACCCGAGGGCCTCGCGCACGTGGCGCGGCAGGCCGAGGCCACGGCCGACCTCGGGGATCGTGTGCCGCTGGTCGTGGCCCCCGATTGAGGCTGCGCGTGCGTCGCCTAGGTACGGGCTCAAGAGGGCGCGCTGTGAAGCGACGACCGTGTCGTGCGACGCTGGGCGGTCTGCCCACCCAACGGCGTTGGTGATGACCTTCGTGAAGCCGGCGGGGACGATGAAGTCTCGGTACATGCTCCCGCCCTTGCGTGGCATGGATGCGAGGAGCGGGCCGCAGTCGACCTTGGTAAGCGCTACCAGCGGCGCGCGCCACGCGAGTGGCTTCATGAGGGTCTGGCTGCCGGCCTTGGACTTGCGCGTAGTGCCGCACGCGATGAGCACGCTCTCGTCGAGCACCTTGTGCTCCTCAAAATGGAGCGAGCCAGTGCGCTGCTGATCGATGACACGCAGGCTTCCTGCGACGCCGATGAACGCCGCGGCTGCGTACGCGCGGACGTACTGCGACTTGGTTTCGTCTGCGGAGAGGCGCGGGTAGAGCCAGAGGGCTTCGAAGGGCAGCATGGTGCGTACCGTCGGCATCCCTCCACGCGCCGCGCAGATCGCCTTGACCATCGGGTCGCTCGCTTCGATCTTGAGTTTGAGCAGGTGCTCAAACTGCCAGTACCCGTTGCGCAGCGCCGAGGACGCGGTCGCGCCGCCACGCCCTTTGGGCTCGCGGCCGGCCGCCGCTGCCTCCTGCTCGCGCTGTGCTCCGCGCTCGAGGGCGTCGGCGTCGTACTCCTCGCACGCGAAGGCGCAGATGGAGGCTGGTACCGGGTAAATCGGGATGGTCGGGTATGTAGCGCAGATCTTGATGTGCCAGCGCATCGCGCGGAGCGCGTTGCGTATCGGCGACAGACCGACCGTCTTCCACGCCTTGCGGACGACGGCCTCGAGGCCGGCGGCAGGCAGGAACTGCGATCCTTCGCCGCAGCACGCGACGCGCCACTCGGTGGGCATCTCGCGCATGATGGCTTCGAAGATTTGCTTGATCTTGTTCGCCTCAATCTCCTCCGCGCCTTGGAAGGCGTGGCCGTCGGAGATGGACCCGAGCACGAGCTCGGAGGCGGCGCGTTTCGCCGGCTTGCGCTTCGGCTCGTCTGCCGTCAGCGTCTCGGCGCTCGCGTGCGGATCGCTGGTGAGATCGATCTCCTCCCGCGTAGCGGAGGCGTCACCGAGGAGCCGAGCACGCTTGCTCGTCGTCGCGCCGAGTGCGAGCGTTGCGGCGCCAGCTTGCTCGGGCTCGGCTGTCGCGCGGAGGTTGAGCTCTGCTTGATTGTGAGCGCTCGCTGCGGCCGCCGTGCTCGTAGGCTCGGTCGTCGATCCGAGGTCGAGCTCGTCGGCGGGCCCAACGGGGTCCCCGCCTGTAGCTGGGGAAGAGCCCGGGCTTGGCCCGATCGACTCGTGAAACTGCTCCGTTGCTGCCTCCTTGGGCTGCAACTGCTGACGCTGCTGCTGCGGCGGCTGCTTCGGCTTCAGGCGTGAAGGCTTACTCGCAGGGTCGGTTGCTCGCTTTGTTGCGAGTCCAGGAGCTATCGCGAGGCCGAGATTGATCTCGGCCCGCTCTCCTGGAGCCGGCGTCGTAGCGCAGTCGCGTGTGAAAGCGAGTGGCTCGGCCGGCGCAGGCGTCGACGCCAGGCCGGGTATACGCCCGACCGGCTCGGCCTGCGATAGGTTCGTGGGGCCCGAGAACACAAGATGGTGTCTCGTCGGTCCGTCTCCTGCTGCCGTGCTCTCCGGCACGGCCTCGCGCTGTCTTTCGTCGCTGCTGCTCCTGCGCGTAAGCTCGCTAGCGCTCGCGGGCGAGGGCGTTGTTGGGTTTGCGAACGTAAGGCCAACCCACGGTAAAGCGGGCTTGGAGAGAGCAGCGGCTCTGGCACGCTTGCGCAGGCCGATCTTCGGCTTGTCCCGCTTGACGTATCGCGCCAGATGCAGTAGTGAACGGCGCACTGCCCACTCCGGTAGCGGCACCGTCCGCCGTCCCTCGTCACCGTCCATCCATTTTTGTACATAATGGCTGTACCACAGCGGGCGCTCTCGGACGGCCGCTGTCGTCCTCTTTTTCTCGCGTCGCCCGATCGGCGACGGCAGGAGCCCGAGCAGCTCCTCGCCTTTCCCAGCGTGGTCGCTGCGGGTGCGCCGTTTGCTCGTCATCTGCAAAAGAGAGCGATGGACGTCCGGTTTGACTCTGGCGATTGTCTGAGTCTGAGGCGTCGGGAGTGGACGAATGCGCGTCTACCGCGAACTTGCATACTTCGCGTTTCGTTATTAGGAAACGCAATTGCGATCTAATCGTTCTAATTATAGAATCGATATGTCGTGCCGCGGGGGGGGGCGAGGCGCCGGTGCGGGAGCGGGGTGTGGCTGTGCCCCCCGCTCCCTCATGCCTCCGGTCGACCGCTGCTGTGGATTTGCCGGCGAAAAGCCTGCGGCAGTTCGCTTATAAGTTAGCGACTTAGCGTGGCGATATATCTCGCCAACACGTGAGTCAAGATGTTCTAATGAACCCTAAAGAGAAATCAACAGACGAGGTTGCGGGGCGACTTGGAGCGCGTCCGCGTGGCGCTGGAATGGCCAGACAGGTCCGAGCGCCCGCCGGGGCCCCCCCCGCCCACGACCCCCCTGCCACCTCCGCCCCCGCCCCCCCCGCCCCCGCCGCCTCCACCGCGCCGGTCGGGGGAGCGCGAGGCCGGGCGCCCGTCACGGCGCCCCGACGAAGGTCGACGCGCCGCCTCAAGGAAGGGCGCCGTGACGGGCGCCTCCTCAAGGACGGACGGTCGCTGGTCAGAGCCCACCTTGGAGGCCACGCTGATTGGGTGGACGACCAGGCTGATGAGCTCGTCTGGACCAGGAGAAGTTAGGCGCGGCGCTGGGGTGGTGCCGGACCTATGGGCGCCGCCGCCGTGGGCGCCGCCGCCGTGGGCGTGCCGATGCAGTTTGCCAGGGCGTGACTTGCCATGGCGCTTGGGGGAGGCTGAGCCCCCAGCGTGCGATCGCCCGCCGCCGCCCGCGCCGCCGCCGCCGCTCGCGCCGCCGCCGCCGCTTCCGCCGCCGCTGCCGCGCCGTGCGTGAGCGCCGCCGAAGGCTCCCCCGCTGGCCGCGCCGCCCTTGATCTCGCTCGCCGAGGCCGGCGCCGTCCCGAGCAGCGACTGCCTATTAAGGGGCGCCGTACCGAGCGCCGCGCTGCCGCACGCCGCGGCCTTGGCAGCGTCGTTGGCGGCAGCGATGCACGCCCACAGCCCCTCCGACTGGTCGAAGGCGGGATCCGCTCCATCCGCTGCCGCGCACGACGCGCCGTACTGAGCGTCCGACGCGCCGTTGTGAGCGGCCGTCGTGAGGGTGGCTCCCAAGCCCGCAGCGCCGTGGTGGGCACCCCTCTCCCTATGCTCTCGTGCTGCCGTCGGCGTCGTCGGCGTCGTCGGTGTCGACGCCGCCGAGATCGCCGCCGAGATCGCCGCCGGCGCCATCGCACTGCCCGCCCCAGCATGACCTGACGCACCCCTGAGCTGCGCCTGCACGAGGCCGGCGGCGGCGGCGGCGGCGGCGGCGGCGGGCTTGGTGCTCGGAGCCACCCTGGACGCGAGCGTCGTGGCGAGCGATTCGGACAGGCTCGAGGGCGCATTGATCTTCGCCCCCGCCACGAGGGCCGCGAGCGCCTGCGACGTCCGCGCCGTGTTGGTCAGCACGAGCTGCTCGAGCTTGCGCACGGTGAGTTGCAGATCCTTGGCGACGAGAATTGGGTTGGTGGTGAGCCCGAGCCGCCCGTGCAGCTTCGACATGAGGTTGCAGAACTCCGTCACGTTGATGAGCCCGTCGCTGTTGGCGTCGAACTCGCTCACGTATGCGCTCAGCTGCGCCGCCGACATGCGCATGCCGAAGCGCTCCACTATCCCTTGCAGCTGCTCGGGGGTGATCTCTCCGTCCTCGTCGGTGTCGATGTAATAAAAGACCTGATGGTCGGGGCAATCAAGAGGCACTCGGATGCAATCGTGACGCGCTACGGCGCAACCAAGAGACACTCGGACGGGTGGCACTCAATCAAGAGGCAATCAAGAGGCAATCAAGAGGCAACCAAATGCAATCAAGGAAGGTGGCACTCAATCAAGAGGGCGGGAGTACCTTTCGCAGCAGGTGGTGCTGCTCCGATGGGAGCTCTTTGTAGCCGAGCATGCGCGCCATCAGGGCTGTGAACTCGAGGAGATCGAGGGTGTGCGACTGGTCCGCATCAAACTCTCCCATGAGGGAATTGAGCTGCGCGTCCGAGATCTCGTACCTGAGGAGCGAGCCAATCAGAGCTCATCAGCGGCACTCGGAGCCAATCAGAGCGCAATCAGAGCGCAATCAGAGCGCAATCAGCTGCACTCGGAGGCAATCAGAGCGCAATCAGAGCGCAATCAGAGCGCAATCAGCGCGCAATCTCGTACCCCAACTCCTCGATGGCGAGCCGGAGCTCGTTGGTGCTTAGCATGCCGGAGGAGAGGGGCGGCGGCTCGATCTCGTTCTCGACCTCGACTTCCGTCCCCGTCCCCCCTCCCTCGCCCCCCCCCTCGGCCTTGCCCCCCCCCCCTTCCGTGACAGACGGGGGGAGGTCCAGCGGGGGCAGGAGCGGCTCGAGGATCTCGTGCTGCGAGAAGATGGTGGCGACCTTGGAGCGCGTGCGCGGCGAGAGCTGCGCCGCGAGCTGCATGTCGACCTGCCGGCGCTTGCGCAACAGCTGATGAGGGAGGCAATCAGAGGTCATCAGAGGCAGTCAGAGCTGCAAGCCCACCTGCCGGCGCTTGCGCAACAGCGCGTCGTTCATCGACTTGACTTCATCGGCGGAGAGCTTCCCGTCGCCGTCGCCGTCAAAGCGCTTGATGAGCTCCTGTGATCATCGCATGGCTATCAGCATGCAAGCAGGGAGGTCTTCAGCAGGCCACTCGTCTGTGAACGCATCTCACCTTGACTGTGAAGTGCTCCCATAAATGGGTGCGTCGTAGGAGCTCCTCGAGCTCCCCCGCGTCTAGGAGCGCGTCGCCGTTGAGATCGAATTTGGACGGATCGGCGAGGGACGAGGTCTCGATGTCGGTGAGCATCTGCGTCATTTGACGACGGAGCACCTGAGGGGGGGAGGTAAGGGGAGGGAGGTAAGGGGGGGGACGCAATCAGACGCAATCAATCAGACGCGTCGGAGCACCTTCCTCAAGAAGAGTACTCAGACGCCATCAGAATTCACTCACACACCTCCTTGTACCAGAGGGCCTTAATCAGACGCAATCATCCTCAATCATTCGCACTCACCTTCTTGTACCAGATCGCCTTGAAGAGACCGCCCAGGTTCTGTGCGCGCTTCTGCCTCTCGGAGACGACGGAGAAGGCGTCGTTGAGGATGGCTAGGAAGATGTTCATGAGGATGAGGACGACGAGCACCACGAAGGTGGTAAAGAGTAGAGGGGCAAGGATGTGGTTGGAGGCCTCGAGCTCGGCGTAGTCGAAGATTCCGAGGACCATCTGGACGAGATCGGGCGAGATCGGGCGAGATTGGGCGAGATCGGGCGAGATCGCAATCATCGTGGCGCTCAGAGGCAATCAGAGGCGATCCGATGGCCATGAGAGGCGCGATCAGATGGCAATCAGATGGCAATCAGATGGCAATCAGATGGCAATCAGATGGCAATCAGATGGCAATCAGATGACAATCAGATGGGAATGAGAGGCGCAATCAACGGTCAGCAGAGCGCATATCTCGTAGAGCGAGCGCAGCGCGTCCAAGATGCAATCAGAGCTCATCAGAGGGCATCGCACCTGGAAGAGCGAGAGCAACGCGTCTGAGATGGTGCGGTAGCCGTAGACGTCAAGCCCAAAGCCCATGTAGAAGGCCATCGCGAACCTGAGGAGGGAGGCCATCGGGCGCAATCAGGCGCCCGCAATTAGACGCAATCGGACGCAATCAGGCGCCCGCAATTAGCAATTAGACGCAATTAGACGCAATCGGACGCAATCAGACGCAATCAGACGCAATCAGACGCAATCGGGCGCACCCGAGGATGACGATGAGGAAGAGGACGGAGAAGAGAAGCAACTCAAGTCCCGCGACGCGCAGCGTGGCGAAGAGCACATCCATCTGGGGGATGACCGCGAGGTACTTGAACACCTTGAGGAAGATGAGCAGCGCAATCACGGCGTTCAGGTTCTGTACCTGCTCGGGCCAAGCGCGCCACCGGTACAGCGTCACGCAATTGGCGGCCATCATCAGCGCTCATCAAGGGCAATCATCAGCGCTCATCAAGGGCAATCATCAGCGGCCCTCTGTGCACCTGCTGCAGCTCCCACATGAGCGGCATGACGTCCACATACTCCTCCTCTCTCGCGCGCGCCTCTAGGAATCCGAAGAGTTCTATGGTATGGAGGTACACATAGACCCTAAACACGATCGACCCAGCCCCAAGCCCAGCGACTGCCCAATCCAGAGCGTTCCACCCATCCATGAGGTACTCGTGGAAGCGACCCTCTCGCCGAGCAAGCCTCACCTCACGCAGCTCCTGCGACGCGGAGCAGACCGCGCTCAGATTGCGCTCAGATTGCGCTCAGATTGCGCTCAGATTGCGCTCAGATTGCGCTCAGATTGCACTCAGATGGCACTCGGGTGCACTCAGATGGCACTCAGATTGCACTCAGATTGCACTCAGATGGTACTCGGGTGCACTCAGGCGCTCTCAGGCGCTCTCAGGCGCACTCAGGCGCACTCGGGCGCCACCACACCTGGAGCACAAAGTAGAGTGTGTAGAAGACGTAGGCGACCTCGAAGCCAGCACGTGTATAGTCATTGGGCATGTCGTAGAGTAGGGGGCGGAAGACGTTCAGGGTAGGCAACGGCACGATGCCGCCCGTTGGCAGGAACTCGAAGAGGAGCCGCACCTGTCGAGGGAGGCCATCAAAGGAGGCCATCAAAGGAGGCCATCAAGGGAGGCCATCAAAGGGAGGCCATCAGGGCGATCAGAGGCACTCAGAGGGAGATCTGGGGAGATGGGGCGAGATGAGACGAGATGGAGGGGAGGAGGCACCGAGAGGAGCGAGCGCGTGTTGGCATTGTAGGCCGCAATGTCGACGAAGACGGCGCGCGTCGCCCGATTAATCCAATCATCAGCTGCGAGGGATGCGACGATCTCGGACGATCTCGTCGCATTAATCGGCAGGTCGACCACGTACCCTCCGCCCGAGTAGTCGGCGAACATGCCCATCGCACTCGCCCCGCGCAGTTCCACACTCGTGCGATGGGCCCACCGAGCGGGATCCCTCGCGGGGCCGAAAGGGGCGTCATCCTCGAGCGATTTGGCATAGGGTGCGTAGCACTCGTCGATCGAGGCCGCGAACATCGCGGGGATCACGCACGTGCCTCCCTTCACGCGCAGCTGGCGCAGCCGTACCTGATGAGGGTGGCACTCAGTGCTGATGAGGGTGGCACTCAGTGCTGATGAGGGTGGCACTCAGTGCTGATGAGGGTGGCACTCAGTGCTGATGAGGGTGGCACTCAGAAGCTGCCAGAGAACCAGCTGACTGAAGCCATCCGAGGCCATCCGAGGCCATCCGAGACCATCCGAGGCTCCTCAGCGTACCGGCCCGATGATCCGATTGTACCCGTTGAGATAACCACTCTCGCCGCCGAGCTCCACGGAGGTCACCGACTCGAGGAACTGTCCGCCGAGCCAGTCATAGAAGAGATGCACGAAGTGGACGTCGTGCAGCGTCTTCTCATGCGTGACCTCGCCGAAGAAGAAGGCGTCGTCCACGAACTTGCCGCGCATAGCGGCGTTGGCCCAGTACTCTGACGAGTTGCGTGTGGTGAAGGCGACTACCGTGAAGATCATCACGAAGAAGAGATACCCGATCGTGCCGCGGATCGTCTCAATGAGCTTCGCCTCAGTGAGCTGCTTCTCCTTCTGCTCCTTGAACATCTCGTCGCTCTCGAGCTTGCGCAGCGCACCCTGGGCGAGCTGCCGCGTGTGCTTCTTGCGCACGAACGTTTCGCTACCTGCCCGCACGAAGCTACCGGAGGTGGCTTGTCGCATGAACGAGTCTCGCCTGAACGAGGCGTCGTCTCCGGCGATCTCGTTCAGGACGGAGCTCATCCGTCGACCGGCAGCGTCTCCCATACGCGATGCCGCCGATCCCACCGCAGACAGCAACGCCGATGCCGATGCCGTTCGCTTTTCGACAGAGCCCGAGTTCGTTCGCTTTTCGACAGAGCCCAATGCCGAACGCGTAGCGGCCGGTTCCGTACTCTGATCCGAGAAGCTCACGCTGTGGCACCGGCCTCCTTGGCTGCCGCTCCGGCTTGCTTGGCTGCCGCTCTTGGAAACGACGCCAGCGGGCTGCGGCTGCATGGAAATCTTAGCCGTTGACTGTGAATTGGATGGACTCACTGTGAATGACGCCTCTTTGCTTTTTTGGATGCATTGACCATTGCAGTGAGTAAGAGGGGAGAGGGGGCGTCACCTGCCTCGGCTGGACTGTGCAGCAGCATATTCGACCTGTGACACAGTATAAGGAGTATCCGGATATATCACCTGCTGCGCGATTTTGACCTTGGGGGAGGGTTTCACACTCCCAGGTGGTTACCTTTTGTATTTAAGTACATTGTATAAGTCATGGCTTTAAGTGCGGTAAGCGGGTGAAAAGCCTTCGCCCTACCTTTGCCCCAGCTGCCAGCCAGTGCCACCTAGCAGGACCTTCACTGTGTGCCACCGCTTTTGTTTTGGACTTAGCTCACACGCAGGTCCGGTCCTGTGCGCTGTGGATGGTCATTTATAAACCTCGAGTAAGTAAGTAATTAAGTAAAACATGCCAACAGGCAGCGTACACGTGGCGAGGCCGAGGGGGGTACGCCCAGGCATACAAAGCGAATAACTAACGAATAACACCCTTTGTGACCGCCAATTAGTCGTACCGTCTTCATGGAGTAATGAGACACCTAAGCTATTAAACACCGAACACAATTTGATATTACAACGATTCGGGATACCGTTACCGATAACGAATACACTCCTTCGACGTTAAGGGTAAGGCGCTCCGGTAGCTCCGCCCGCCCAGCACCCGCCCTCAGACGCCCAGCCCGCCCTTGACATTACCTCACTATGCCCGATCCACGCGCGACGGCGCGCGCGACAGAGCTCTAGCAACAGCTCACTGCTCAGACGAAACCTCAGACTACAGTGCTCAGACGTCTTGAGAGGGGACGAGCGCGCTATCGCGTGGCCCCGCGTTGGTGGTGAAGCCATGCATGTAGGGAGGCTTGCGATGGGTCAGCGGGTGGCTCGTCGAGGGTCGCAACCTCGAAGGTTCTGCGCTCAGCACGAGATCCCTGAGCTCCACATTGTCTGTCTCGTTTTCAACCTTGTCATATGTATTGAAGTACTCCATGGTACGAATATGTTCATGAAGAGATGAGTCGGCAGCCCCTCGAGTCATCTTAACCCTCTTGTACCGCTCGCGTGCGAGGATGTTGTAGTGGTTCAGGAGCACGTGCTCGGGATCGGGCTGCTGCCATCGTTTGTACAGGCTCTTCCCCATGTATGGAAAGTGGATCCACATGGAAGTCAATGCGTGTGCTCGGACAATGTACTTGGTATTGAGGTCGGGATGAAATGGCTTCAACGACGCACGTGTGAAGTTGAGCCGCACGCTGGGAGGCTGCACGACGTGGCCGCTACTGCCAAACATCAGCCAGTGCAGCAAGATGAGCGTGGATGTACAGTTTGTCTTCTCCACATGGCGAAGGTACGTTGGGATATCTGAGAAGCCAGAGCGTGGCGATACATACACGAACTCGTCTACATCAATTTCCAGCACCCATCGAGCGCGAGCTTGGAGGTGCTTCAGCCATGTATTGATGTGACGAGCTTGCTGGTGTCGCTTGTTTTCGGTTCGCACGGAGACATGCTTGGCAAAAGGAGCCACGGCAGTTCGCCAGTCGTCCGTCGAGTTGTTGTCGATCAAGAAAAAGTGCTCGACGCCTTGCCACAGGTGGTGCTCGAGCCACTCGGACAAAACATCGGCCTCATTCCGGAAGATCGCGACCACAACGAGGAAGTGGTGCTCTGATCCGATCGGAATCGCGCACAGCTTCTCAAGCGTGTATGGAGTCCACGTGTGGATGACGTTGACGGTGGAGCCACACTTGCGTTGCCACGCCGAGGCAGTGTCAAGGCAAGAAGATTTCGTAGCGTCTGACCCGCCCCCTGACCATACAGGATCGCCTAACAGATTGTGGCCTGGGCAACGACCAAAAGAGGAGAGCCGAAGCTGGCACACGCCGTTCGGTTCGCGAGCATACCTGATTCCATTTTCAGTGAAGTTCGGCTCCTTGGCCTTGCGCATCAGCATCCAAAGGCACGCGGCCGTGGTGACAGCAAGGACTGCGATGGTGGCGATCTGGCGCGTTGAGGGCATTTGCAGAAAGCTCCGCGCGTCACGCTCCGGCATTCGAAGCGAACACACACTGTGCCGTACAAGTACTCTATACAGCAGCACCGATTGTCGCGTCTGTCGTGTTAACGTTCACAGCGCAGGGGCGCAAAGCCACAGTGTGAACCGTCTAAGTTATTATTAGACGGTTCACACTGTGGCCTCCCTTCGGTACATGCTAAGGCGCGGCGCGGCGACCCTGAACACGGATGGGTACCCGGTACACGCGCCCACGCACCCGCAGAAATTCGGTCGAAAATGTACCGAGATGGATATGCAAAGCTACATTTATCATTGGGGCCGAGTCGCCTGCTGAACGAGCGCAGTGAGTGATACACTGACCAATCGGATAACACACATGCGAAGGGTCGGGAGGGTTGGCGCTTGCCATGGATCTGCGCGCTCTTGTGCGCCAGTACACCAGAGCAGAGGACCTCAAAACCACCCCACAATCTCAAGAAAGCTCACTTACGGTACTTAGTGACACCCCGCTTGTCGTGCTGGCCCTCTGCCAGTAGTCATGAAAGCGCCCCCCGCTGGGCGCGCTGACAGGCCGCAGAGGAATGAGCGCCGCACCTGTACTGTGTCGACCCGATTTACTAGATTTACTCTCCGTCTCTCACATACTTACTCACATACAGGCCCCCGGTATTCACAGGACAGTGGACACATAAGAAGAGTTCACAGGTTTGACACTTCGCGCGCCGCGTGCCGTAATGCGTTCTAAACGGCGGGTACGCGGTATAGAAGGAGCATTCGCCTCTTAGTTTGGTGCCGATTCCGGCGGATGGAGGGTCATGGGAGGCGCTCGGCATGGCGCTCGAAGACTTTTATATTGACCCACGGGGTATCTCTTGCGGGGTGTCTCAGCGGCGGCCGCACTGGTGCTAACTGCCATAGTGCTAACAACTACTACCTTATGACGTACTGCTAACATCCTAATAGCTTGTGGTGTGCTTCATGTAAGCCCTTGCTCGGAAGAGGCTAAGAGGGTGTAAGGCGGCGGACCGGAAGAGGGTGCGAAGGCGAAGCTTTTATAAGCTACACCTCAGCGCTCCGCACTATCTCATGGATGTGCCGCCGCACTTTGTGAAGCGCCTCAACGACCTCTGGCACATTCACGGTGACGTTGCCGCAGAGGCGAAAGTCCTCCTCCAAGCATGGCGCTGTGTCGGGCTGATGCTTGAGCACAAAGTAGCGTACGCCGCTCATCATGGCCCAGCGCATCAGGTCGAAGACGGCATGCGTCGCCTGGCGCCCCATGCGCTTCGATCGGAGCTCGAGCAAGGCGCAAGGCCGCTCGTGCGCGGGCAGCAGCGGCACCAAGGCGAGCCCCTGGCCGTGCATGCCGGCGATGGCCGAAGCCCTCGCGACGAGCGCAATCTGAGCGACGAGGGGACCTACATCCTCCATCCGCACGAATTGGATGACATCCTCCAGGCCCGCCTCGGCCGTCACCGCCGCCTGCAACGCGGCCTCGTTGACGATGACGCGAGATTCCCGTCGAAGGACAAAGAGGATGGAGCGCGGCTCGGGCTTGGTGCGCGCGTGGCCGCCGCCGGCATGCGTCATCGTTGGCGCCGCTTCAGCAGCTGATGCCGAGCCTGTGCCATGGACTGTGCTGGGAAGTATGCTCGGAAGCGCGAGGCCGCCTGCGAGACCAGCGCGCGCCCACACGCGCAGGCGAAATGCGTGGACCCGGGGGGTGGCCATGAGCAGCTCCGAATAGTTGCGAAGGGGCCAGAGCCGTTGGGGTAAGATGCGGGGGTAGAAGGCACCGGGGCCTCCATGCAGCTCACGATAGCAGTGGAAGCGATCGGGCCGAACCAGCTCCTGTGTGCGTGCATGCACGGCCGGCCAGAGGGATGCATGCATTTGCGCGAGCAGCACAAGCTCCAGACTATGCCATGACCGTACAGGAGGAGAGCGCCCGGTGCAGCGCGCGCACAGGTAGCGCCGCCGGGTGCGTGTGCAGGTCTCGCAGGCGTCCTGGCCGGGCCAAAGCGTTGTGTATCGGGGGAGTAGCTCGGAGAAGAGCTCGGTGGAGAGCTCGGTGGGCGCCTGTGTGGGCGGCGAGGACGTCGTGGTCGTCGTCGTCGGCGTGGACGCCATGTGGGCAATGGGAGAGGTCATGGGGTGACTGGGCGAGGATGTACTGCTTCGGCCATGGGAGAGGTCATGGGAGAGGTCATGGGAGAGGTCATGGGGCGAGGATGTACGGCGGACGTCCGAAGCGGGCGGCGGCGGCGTATACTCCGCGAAGGCGACGCCGTGGAAGAGCGCATGCCATAGACCATCGTGGGTAAGGGTAAGCACCAGTGCACGGCCAACCTTCGGCCACGTCCGGGGGAAGGTGCGGTTGTCGGTATACCTACCGTCGCGCTCCTCGGCGTTGCTCCGGCTGTACCATGCAGGCTCCCAACCGGTCTGTTCATAGTGAGCCGGCCAACGGCGCGGCCAGAGCAACAGGCCGGTGCGAGCGTCCGCCTTGGCAAGCAGCATCCTTTGCTGCCCGTAGCGAGCTGGCCGGTAGCACACGCACATGTCATGGAGGCGCCATGCCGATGGATGGACTGACTCCTCGCCCGCGGGTTGGTAGTCGACCCACTCGGGCGAAAGCGTGGTGCGCACCTGCAGTGCTGAGGGCCCCCGATGGCTCCGAACTAGCACGGTCACATCAGCGACCGTGCGAGGAAGCAGCTGGCAAGTTTCCGTCGGTGCTGCGCACCAAGACCACACGATGCGCCACGCATGCGATCGGGCCCGATGCACCTTGATTGCATACGGAGTGACGATGTAGTCGAACCGTGTCAAGGCGGCATCGACGTCGGCCACTGTACGAGCCACACCGAATTCTCTCAATGCGGTAGCTTCAACTGGTTCGGTGCTGAGCAGCTCCAAGGGATCAAGAACGTCAGCACGAAGCGCTGCGAAAGCGTGCTTGTAGAATTCCGCGGGTGCGCTGCTGCTGACATGGGCGGCGATGCTTTTAGGCCGTGCCAATGTCATGATTTTCTTTGCATGCACTGGGTAACACCGGTCGGTCGGTAGGACCAAGCACGGTGGCGATTCCACGCGCGGATGGATCGCGCGGGCGAAGAGGAGGTGAAGAGGAATGACGAAGACCACGAAGGGCAGCATGTCCCAACACACAAAACTAACGAACCACGTTCCCACGCAACTCCCCACAGGTACCGGTACTACTGTACATAGTCCTGTGGTAACTGTATGCAACATGGAATGTGGTGTGCACAGACGGCGATAGCTATAACATGTACATACACAATATGCCCCGTGACAGCCCCTCACGGCTGCGGTGAAAGCCATGCAGCCGTACTATGCGGGGCATCTGATAACACCCTGCGACAGCCCCTCCTAACCTGAATGCAGGTACGAAGGTTAGGCTGGACATAGGGTGTGCACGCAGGTCGACAGTAGTGGGAGACGCCAAGAGGCCGATGCCGATGGCCCACGGACCGATGTCGATGTTGCACGAGCCGAGGCCGATGGCGGAGCGGGCAAAGACTAGTCGAAGCCCCTCCTGGCCTGATGACGGGCTTAGCACCAGCGACGGTAGCGACGTGATCGATTACGGCATTGGTAGAGGTGACGACGACAGCTGCAGCAAGGGTGACATCCGCGACGGCAACAGTGTCGACCGCGGCATCTGCAACGACGGTGACGGCTGTGTCGGCGAGGGCAGTGATGGCAGTGACGTCGACGGCATCGTCTGCCATGGCAGGTAACAGCGGCGACTCAAGCGGTGGAGGTAGCAGCATCGGCGACCGCAATGTCATCAGCGGCGACAATGGCAGTACCGGTGAGGGCAGTGGCGACGTCGGCAGCGGCGGTGACGGTAGGATCAGCGATGGCAACGATGACAGTACTGGCGGCAACTGCGGCGACCGCGGCGGCGACAACGTCACCAAAGGCGGTGACTGCAGAATCGGCGACAGCAGTGACGATGATACCCGCGGCAACTGCGGCGGCTGTGGCGGCGGCGGCAACGTCAGCAAAGCATTCTGGAGCCCGCGCAGAAAATCGAACGCGTCGGTAGCGTTTGCCGACAAGGTCGGCAAACCACGGTCCAACCGCTCTGTGTCAACTGACGCAAGGGCAATCAACATAGCGCAGTAGTCGCCAAAGGTAGAAGGGGCGATGCGTCTGACGGTGACGCGTAGCGGTGCATAGGATACAGGCAAGGCACGCGCCAAGGTAAACTGCAGGAGGCAGTCGTCCATACGCAGACCATCCATAGCCTGGGACCAGTCAGCGGCAGCTGCTAAGGTGAAATCAATCTGGCGGCGAAGCGACAGGACATCGACTGGAGCCTCGGGCGGAAGTACAGAGCTCTCCAAACGCTGAACTGCGTCCCGGAAAAGTGCTGCGTTAACACTGAGAGAGGCGAGCCTGACGATCTCATCCGCGTATGCCGCGAAGGTTGGCGGGTACGGGCACCGCATGACGGTGCGAAGTCCTGAGCACGAGTCGGGCATGTGTCGCTCCACAGCGGCCATGAGCGTCCGGTCGTCGAGTGTGTAGCCAGTGTCGGCAAGATCAGACGCCAACAATGCAATGCGTTCACAGAGGATTCGGAGGCAGTGGCTCTCGAGACCAGGTGGCCACACTGACCGCGGTGAGCCAAATAGCCACTGGAGCGCGTCAACTTGCGCCCATGTGTGTAGATCAGCGGGCGTATCGTAAGGCACAGCTGATTGTGCTGGCACAAGTGGTAATGGGGGCGGCGGCATGATGGTGGCGCGCGTGCAGCTCGGGGTCGCATTGATGACCGACAGAGGCAGCAAAGGCGCAAGCTGCTCTGTGTCAAATAACTCATGACCAGTGACGAGGGTATGGGCGGCGGACGCGTGTGCCGAGGCAACTGTGCCGGCTGGGACGGCAGCCGCGGCAATGGCAGCATCTGCGTCGGTAGCATCGGCGACCACCACGGTAGCCGTAGCATCGGCGAAAGTAGTATCCGTGATGGGATCTGAGAGCGCAGCGGTGGCGACGGCAGCATGGGCAACAGCGGCACCAGTGATAGCAACGGCAGTGATGGCAGCGACAGCGATGGCGGCCACAGCAGCTGCGGTGACGGCAGCAGCCGACGGCGATGGCGCAGCGGCCGACGGTGCAGCGGCTGACGGTGATGGCGCAGCGGCCGACGGCGATGGCGCAGCGGCTGACGGTGATGGCGCAGCGGCCGACGGCGATGGCGCAGCGGCCGACGGCGATGGCGCAGCGGCCGACGGCGACGGCGAGGCCGATGGTGCCGACCGAACCGAGGCTGGTGGTGCAGAACAAGATGATGCCGATGGCCCAGCAGTCGACGGCGATGGCGCAGCAGCCGATGGCGATGCCGAGGCCGATGGCGCCGCACAAACCAAGGTCGCCGATAGTGATGGAGCACTAGCTGATGGTGATGCCGAGGCCGATGGCGTCGTACGAACCGAGGCCGACGGTGGCGCACAAGATGACGCTGATGGCGCAGCATAAGCCAAGGCCGATGGCGGCGCACGAGCTGAGGCCGATGGCGCAGCGCAGGCAGAGGCTGCTGCATTAGCCTCGGAGACGGTTGAGGCGGCAAATGCAGTGTCAGAGATAGCAGCGACGGCGGCGACGGTGATGGCAGCTGCGGTAACGGCGACATCAACAACGGCAGTATCGACGGCTGTGGCGATGGTGACCGTGGCAACGGCAGCGGCTACGGCGATAGCGTCGGCGACGACAGCATAGGCGACGGCAATATCGGCGACGGCGGCAGCAAATGGGCCAAATCCTGTTGGAGCCCCTCCTGGCCAGATGGCAGGCTGAATTTTGGTCGAAGCCCCTCCTGGCCAGATAGCGGGTTGAGCCCATGGCAATGATGAAGCTGGGCGTACTGAGTGATCAGCTGAGCCGCCGAGGTCACCGGGCGAAGGAAAAACAAGCACCAGGCTGCACATGAACCATCGCCCGCCGCCAAACGAGGCGAGCGCGGCAGAGCAGCTGAGGCTGCTGAGTGAGCCACTGAGGTTGCCAAGTAACGCCACGCGCACTAGCGCCGAGCCGCCGAGTGAGGCAAGCACCGAGCCGCAAGGGCGACCAAAAGCGGCGCCGCAGGCGAGCGCGGCTGAGCCAATGAGGCATGAGGCAAGCAACAATGAGCCGCCGAGGCTGCTAGGGCGACCGAGAGAGGCGAGCATGAAGCCATCGCCGCCAAACAAGGCGAGCGCGGCAGAGCCGCAGAGGCTGCCAAATGAGGCGAGCGCGGCAGAGCCGCAGAGGTTGCCAAGCAAGGCGAGCGCGGCAGAGCCGCAGAGGCCGCTAAACAAGGCGCCAAACGAGGCGAGCGCGGCAGAGCCGCAGAGGCCGCCAAGCGAGAGCGCGGCCGCGGCAGAGCCGCTGAGGCCGCCGAGTGGCGCGTGGCCATGGGGCATTAAGAAGCCGTCCCTCGACCCGGTGGCAGAGCCACAGAGGCCGCGCTCGAACGCGGCCGCGGCAGAATCAGCCCTCGACCCGGCCCCCCCTGGACGTATCAGCATGATGACGGCCAGACCATATGAGAGGGCAAATGGCAATGGCGAGTTTGGCGCAGCCGAGGCAGAGGCCGACGAGGGCGTAGCCGATGCTGGTGGTGCAGTCAAATGAGCCGGTGGCGATGGTGCACAATCCGAGAGCCGTGGTACAGCTGGGGCTGATAGCCCGGCCGAGGAAGGGGGTTGCGCACGAGCCGATGGCGATGGTTCACGAGCTGAGGGTGACGGCGCATGAGCCAAGGGCCATGGCACACGAGCTGGTGCTGATGGCTGAGCCGAGGGCAAGGGCGATGGTGCATTTGATGCCGAGACCAAAGGTGAAGCCAATGCCAACGAGGGCGCAGCCGACGCCGAGGCCAATGGCGAAGCCGACGACGGTGATGTCGTAGCCCATGGCGATGATGTATGAACCGATGGCGATGGCGTAGGAGCCGAGGGCAACGGCGCAGATGGCGTAGGAGCCGAGGGCAACGGCGCACGAGCCGAGAGCGACGGCAGAGCCGGCGCCAAGGGCGATGGTGCAGCCGATGCCAAGGCCGACAAAGTCGGTGCCAAGGCCAATGGCGCAGCCGATGCCAAGGGCGATTGAGCAAAAGCACATGTCGATGGCTTAGCCGATTCAAAGGTCAATGGCATAGCGGATGACGAGGCCGAGGGCGTAGCCAATGCCAAGGGCGATGGCGCGGAGGCTGAGGCTGAGGTGGATGACGCAACCGAGGTCGACGCCAACACAGAAATGGCCGAAAACGACAATGCGCAAGCCAATGACGATGGCACATCGGCAGCGACGGCAACAAAGTCGGCACCGTCGGCTACGGGAGCAGCGTCGGCAATGTCGTCCGCAGCGACGGCAGCGACGGTGGCGACAGCGTCGGTAGCGACGGCAGCCGACTGTAGCGCCGTCGAGGGCTGCATCCGAGCAGGCGGCACAGTCGACGCCAAGGGTGACGGCGCAGCCAAGGTCCATGGTGACCGTGCAGCACGAGCTGAGCGTAATGCCAAGGCCGATGGCGCAGTCGAGGTCACACGAGCCGAGGGCGACACTGAGGCGAGAGCCAACAGCGCGGCCGAGGCCGGGGTAGGCGACGGCGCCGAGGCCGAGGGGGCCGGCGCACGAGCCGACATCAAGAGCAACGGCGCGGCCAACGGCAATGGCAATGATCCAGCCCGCGCCGAGGGCAATGGCGCAGCCATAGGGGCCAAGGGCGACCTCGCAGCCCACAACGCACAAACTGACTGCGCCACACAAGCCGGCGGCACATGAGCCGAAGCTGACGAGGCCGACGGCGCAGCCGACGCCGCAAGGGCAGAGAGCAAAGGCGCAGCAGCGGCAACGGCAGTAATGTTGGCACTGCCAGCGGTGGCAAGGGCGGCAATGCCACGGGCAGGGACGGCGGTATCGCAATCGCCATCCGTAGACGTCTCGCCACAGAGAACAGCCAAGGCTGAGGCCGACGTTGCAGCCGAGGTCGAGGAGGGTGGCACACGGGCCGGCGGTGACGGCAACGGTGACGGCCCAGCCCGCGTCGCCGTAGGCAGCGGTGGGGTCGAGGCCAAATGCGATAGCACAGCCCACGGTGAAGGCACACAAGCCAATCGCGCTGCACAGGCCGAGGCAAACTGCGCAGGAGCCAAGGCCGACCGCGCTGCACAAGCCGAGCCCGAGGCCGACTGCGCATTAGCCAAGGCCGACGGCGCAGCTGACGGCACACGAGCCCGCGCCGAGGCCGACGGCACAGCCGACAGTGCACGACCCAAAGTCAATGTGGAGACTAACTGCGACATGGCACAGCTCCAAATCCACGACGAGGGCAATGTCGGCGGTGGTAGTGTCGGCGTCAGCATCGGTAAAGGCGGCCGCAGCGGCGACGGCTGCGTCTGCAACGGCAGAAGACCGAGCGCCGAGGCGCCAAGGGCATCGAACGCCAAGCTGAGCGTCGAGATATCGACGCCGTCGGGCGCCGAACCGAGGCCATCCAGCTCTGAGCCGAGCACCGAGCCCACGAGCGCGAAGCTGATCGCTGAGCACCCGCCAAGGCCATCGGTTGCCGAGCAGTCGAGGCTATCGAGTGCCGAGCAAAACGTTGAGCCGCTGAGGCCATCGATCGCCGAGCTGAGCATCGAACTGTTGAGCGCCGAGCCGACGGGCGCCGAGCCGGGCATAGAACGTGAGAGCAAATGCCGAGGCGACGGAGGCGCGCAAATCGGCAGTGGAAGCATATGCCGAAGCGACGAAGGCGCGCAAATCGGCGACGTTGGCGGCGACGGCGGTGGCGTCTTCAGCATCGGCGCAGACAGTGGTAGTGAAGGCAAATGCCGAGACGACGAAGGCGCAACAGTCGGCGGTGAAAGCAAATGCCGAGGCGACGAGAGCGCACAAATCGGCAGAACACGCCGCGGCGAAGCTGCAGGCGGTGAAAGCAAATGCCGAAGCGACGAAGGCGCACAAATCGGCAGAACACGCCGCGGCGAAGCTGCAGGCGGTGAAAGTAAATACCGAGGCGACGAAGGCGCACAAGTCGGCAGTAGAAACACATGCCGAGGCGACGAAGGCGCACGAGTCGGCAGTGAAAGCACATGCCGAGGCGACGAAGGTGCGCAATTCGGCAGAGAAAGTATTTGCCGGGGCGACGACAGCGCACAAAACGGCAGTGGAAACGTATGCCGAGGCGACGAGGGCGCACGAATCGGCAGTGAAAGTAATTCATGCCGGGGCGACGAAGGCGCATCCATCGGCAGTGAAACAGCACACCGTGGCAAGGCTGCAGGCGGCGGCAAAAGCGGAGATAAAGGCTTCTGACAGAGGCGCAGCCTGGAGCGATGGCACGACGGCACGAAGTGCAGTAAGAGTGCACGAGACGATGGAGGCTGGCGGTGACGCTGGCGCCACGGCAAAGGCGCATTGGCCGATAAAGGTGGCATGAAGTGCGCTGCCAGGCGCAGCAGAAGCGCAGTGGCCATCGAAGGTGGCAAGGGATGTTCCACATTGCATGGTTTCAGCAGACGAGCACTTGCAAAATGCCCACCAAAGGGGTTGCCATCACGTTGCTGCAAGACCAGGGTCAGCAAAGAAGCCAGACCATTCCCGGAAGGGAAGCCATAACACCGGTCGGTCGGTAGGACCAAGCACGGTGGCGATTCCACGCGCGGATGGATCGCGCGGGCGAAGAGGAGGTGAAGAGGAATGACGAAGACCACGAAGGGCAGCATGTCCCAACACACAAAACTAACGAACCACGTTCCCACGCAACTCCCCACAGGTACCGGTACTACTGTACATAGTCCTGTGGTAACTGTATGCAACATGGAATGTGGTGTGCACAGACGGCGATAGCTATAACATGTACATACACAATATGCCCCGTGACACTGGGCTCCAAATGCGGCACTTTCCCTGTCAGACATTGCCACAAATGCATGTCAGTCCAGGTGCTCCTTTAAACAGCGGGCACAAAATCTTTCCATCGACAACTCTCCAAGTTATGCACCAAATTTGGACGTCTGGTATAGGTCACGGAGAATCTCTCAATTGACGATGAATGGGGGCGTTGGTGATAAAGCTCGAGCCTTGAGGAAGCGATCCATCCTGATCTCGCGCATGATGTCACGACCCAAGTCAAGCAACCCTGCCGCCACCACGGGGGACGTCGCCGGCGACGGCGGGGCTCTCCCGAGGTCGTAGTAGAGGAGGTCGGTGATTGCATTCTCATTTTTCTCCGGCTCACAGTTGGAGCAGTCATGCCCACATATCAGACCATCACAGACCCTACATACTCGATTTCTTTGGAACAAAGATAGAATTTAGCATCGGGGTGGAGCCGACGGACGGCAACAATGGGACGAGTGCCGTAGCCACCGTACGGTCACATTACGCATAGGACAAATGCCGGGCATCGAGAGCGGACGGCTCTCGTGGGCGGCGCCGCTGCGCAACGTGGCCGGTTGCGAGGCGCATTGGCTGCAGAGTCCAGAAGGGGCCTTTGCGATCTTCGACTCGGCCACACCTGCTGTCCTTCACGGCCTCGTCACAGGTGAACCCGGCACATGGCTACCTGCCGGACTCCTGAGCGGCCATGAGATGGTGCGAGTCGTGACCAACCCAACGCCGGTTGCGCCGCTGAAACGGCGCGGCGACACACTCGTCCGGCCAGCTGAGCTCCAGCTGAGTTGGGCCGAGGCCGTCAAGACGCTCGTCGACGGCACGAGACGGCACTACGCGTACGCCTCGGCCGTCTCGCTCGACCACTCACCCAAGGTGCGCGATGCGCTGCCGCTTCGTCGCGCCCTGCACCTAGCCGGCGATGCGCTCCAACGGTCAAACCTGTGGCTCAACCCGCCGCACAAGGGCATGCGCTCCGCGCTGCACTACGACGGGCACGACAATCTCCTCGTGCAGCTTCGTGGCGAGAAGGAGGTGCTGCTCTTTCCTCCGGAGCTGCACGCGCTCCTTCGGTATCGACCCCGATCCGAGCACGTGTACTCGAACGCCACAGGCTCCGAAGTTGCGGGCCGCCCATCGCTCTCGTTTGAGACGCACTCGCCACGGAGTGGTCGAGGCGGTGCAACACTTGAGAATCACGCCGCGCTTGCCGTGTTTGCTGACGAGGAGGTCTTGCATCTGGAAGGAGAGGCTGGAGCGCCCAGCGACGAGGAGTGGGCTCGTCTCGTGCCGCACGCGCGCATATGCACGCTGCGCCCGGGTCAGACGCTCTTCCTACCGGCCCTCTCCTGATGACCTCTGATGACCCCTGATGACCCCTGATGACCTCTGATGGCCTCTCTCATCAGGTCAGACGCTCTTCCTACCGGCCCTCTGGTCTCATGCGGTCGTGTCGGGCCTGTCAGAGGACGAGACAACGATGCATGCACCGATGCACGTGCCGTCGTCGCAGGTGGAGGGCACAGCCGCTGCAGCAACGTGCGCGGCCTCCGACCCGGCTGGAGCGAACTGCGCGGCCTCAGAGAATGGAACAGCTGCTATGTCGCTCGAAGAAGCCGCCGCATGGCCCGCGCTCAACACGGCGGTCAACCTATGGTTCTACTCGCGCCGTGGTGAGCGCTCGATGGCCAGCTTTGAGCGAGCAGTGCGAACAACGATGAGAGGTGACGAACAGGGCGACGGCCGGGGGGACGGCCTGGAGGAGGGATCCTCGGGCGGTTGGCCTCACGCTCAGTATTGCTATGCTGAGGCCCTCCAACGCACCGGTCGGGTGGCGGAGGCAGCACGGCGCTATGCTCGCGCCATCAAGGCAGAGGTCCTCTCCGGCGGAGGTCCTCAGTGGCCCCATTGGTGAGGCATGCACGCATGCACGTGGCCCTCGGGGCGACGCCACCTTGCGCCTTGCATGCGAGTGCTCACCACGACGCCGAGGCATGCATGCATGCACGTGGCCCTCGGGGCGACGCCTCCTTGCGCCTTGCATGCGAGTGCTCACCACGACGCCGATCGCCCTCCCCGCAGGTACGACGCTCACGTGAACCTCGGGGCGACCCTGATGGACACGGGAGAGGTCCAAATGGCCGAGCTCGCCTTTCGGCGCGCGGTGGAGGCAGAGCCGGGGCACGTCGCCGTGCACTCCTACCTCGCAAAGCTGATGCGACGCGAGCAACGGCTGCCCGAGGCGGCGCGTCACTACAAGGTCGCCATCAGCCTGACGCCCGTCGATCCAGCCTTATACTTCGGCCTGGGCACAACGCTTGCGCTTGAAGGGCAGCTGGGGCGCGCGGCCGAGAATCTTGCGGTCGCGATCGCCCTCGCGCCTGCCAACGAGCACCCTTCGGGACGGCAGTCCGGGCACGCGTGACCTCAGGCACTGACCACCTAAAGACCAACAGGCAACAGTTTCGGAGGAACCATCACGCATCAGTCGCGCTCGCGCGACGCGAGTGACCTTGACTTCTTCTTCTTCTCTGTGGTTGTTATTGTGTCGCGCCCTCCCACACCACGCACGAACCCTCGCTCGGAGAGAGCACAAGCTCACTGTTTTCAAAACTCAGCTCCATCGATCACTAACTCTGACTTCGTTACCGTTCCGAGACGGTATGTATGTGAATACGGCCTCACCGTTGTAACGAGTACAATGGGTAATGTTAAGATTGGCCCGGCGGAAACCCGCCAACGTTCGCCTTCCGGCTGGCCATACATTCCCAACGCTACTCTACCTGTGAGGCCTAAGCCGCAGGCGGGAGTTCTTCGAGAAGGTCGTATTCCGACCGGTCGCCGGGGAGCTGGTCCCAAGGGCGACCAAATACCGTAAGGGCGCGCCGAAGCGCTGTGATCCAGCGAAGGTGAACGCGCAGCTGGGCGCGCCTCCGTCCCTCTCGATTGGAACCCGAGGTATATCTGACGCGCATCTCCGCGTCCTCTGCCTCGAACACTTGACCGGTCGCCGCGGTCGGCGCTGGTCGTGTGTCACCGGGGCCGGCGTGCTGGCGCTGTGCGTGCAGCACCGCTTCCTGCAGCTCAGGCTCGAGCTCGAGCTCGCCGTCCTTATCCTGCCGCGCGAGGCGGCGCCAGTGGCCGAGCTCGCGCTCGTCCGCTTCGCCCATGGCTATGTCGGGGGGGCGTGCATGCCAATCACGGCAGCCATGTCCGACGGTGAGCCGTGAGCAGAGTGACCCGAGACGGTCAGCTCCGCCCATACCTCCTTGGTCGCGCTGAGAGGCGCCATCGAGGTGATCGCTA
>Ga0210241_100956_pt1 | contig 24420 bp, 17 predicted proteins | sample ChrtobMetP5a_8mM_FD_155488 | JGI IMG/M metagenome (GOLD analysis project Ga0210241, IMG submission 155488) | Chrysochromulina tobin associated microbial communities from unialgal haptophyte culture, Seattle, Washington, United States - P5a_8mM | ecosystem: Host-associated > Algae > Haptophytes >...
CAGAACTTGGCACTGGTCGAGGCCGCTTCCACTGCCGCCGCCGCGGCCGCTTCCGCCGCTTACGCCGCCGCCGCCGCCGCCGCCGCCGCCTCCGCCGCCGCCGCCGCCTCCACCGCCGCCTCTGCCGCCGCCGCCTCTGCCGCCGCCGCCTCCGCCGCCGCCGCCTCAGCCGCCGCCGCCTCCGCTGCTGCCGCCTCCGCCGCCGCCGCCTCCGCAGCGCCCGCCTCGGCCGCCGCCTTCTCGGCCGCCGCCTTCTCGGCCGCCGCCGCCTCCGCCGCGGCCGCCTCAGCCGCCGCCGCCTCCGCAGCGGCCGCCTCCGCAGCGGCCGCCTCCGCTGCTGCTGCCTCCGCAGCGGCCGCCTCTGCCGCCGCCGCCTCTGCCGCCGCCGCCTCGGCCGCCGCCGCCTCCGCAGCAGCTGCCTCCGCCGCCGCCGCCTCCGCAGCGGCCGCCTCAACAGCGGCCGCCTCTGCCGCCGCCGCCTCGGCCGCTGCCGCCTCCGCAGCGGCCGCCTCCGCAGCAGCCGCCTCCGCCTCCGCCGCCTCTGCCGCCGCCGCCTCTGCCGCCGCCGCCTCGGCTGCCGCCGCCTCGGCTGCCGCCGCCTCCGCCGCCGCCGCCTCAGCTGCTGCTGCCTCCGCCGCCGCCGCCGCCTCCGCCTCCGCCGCCTCCGCAGCCGCCGCCTCCGCTGCTGCGGCCTCCGCCGCCGCCGCCTCAGCAGCGGCCGCCGCCGCCTCGGCCGCTGCCGCCTCCGCCGCCGCCGCCTCCGCCGCCGCCGCCTCAGCCGCCGCCGCCTCAGCTGCTGCTGCCTCCGCCTCCGCCGCCTCCGCAGCAGCTGCCTCCGCCGCCGCCGCCTCCGCAGCGGCCGCCTCCGCAGCGGCCGCCTCTGCCGCGGCCGCCTCTGCCGCCGCCGCCTCGGCCGCCGCCGCCTCCGCAGCCGCCGCCTCTGCTGCCGCCGCCTCTGCCGCCGCCGCCTCGGCCGCCGCCGCCTCCGCCGCCGCCGCCTCCGCCGCGGCCGCCTCTGCCGCCGCCGCCTCCGCCGCGGCCGCCTCTGCCGCCGCCGCCTCGGTCGCCGCCGCCTCCGCCGCCGCCGCCTCCGCCGCGGCCGCCTCCGCAGCGGCCGCCCCCGCTGCTGCTGCCTCGGCCGCCGCCTTCTCGGCCGCCGCCGCCTCCGCCGCCGCCGTCTCCGCCGCCGCCGCCTCTGCCGCCGCCGCCTCCGCTGCTGCTGCCTCCGCCGCCGCCGCCTCCACAGCCGCCGCCTCCGCAGCCGCCGCCGCCGCCTCCGCCGCCGCCGCCTCGGCCTCCGCCGCCTCGGCCGCCGCCTTCTCGGCATGCGCCTTCTCGGTTGCCGCCTTCTCGGCCGCGGCCGCTTCTGCTGCCAACCGCTCGGCTTCCGCCGCCGCGGCTGCCTCCGCCGCCAACCGCTCCGCCTCCGCCTTCTGCGCAGCCACTCTCTGCGCCTCCGCCTCCAACGCCGCCAACCGCACCGCCTCCGGCTTCTGCGCAGCCACTCCCTGCGCCTCCGCCTCAAACGCTGCCAACCGCTCCGCCTCCGCCGCTGCGGCTGCCTCCGCTGCCACTCTCTGCACCTCAGCAAGCGTAAGCGGCTCATTCGTGAAGGTGAGGCGTCGCGTCGTGTTCGCGTAGCGCATGACGATCTCCATGGCGCCGTCCTTGCTGATGCCCTTCACGCTCTCGTCATTGACGGCAAGCAACACCATACCAACCTTGATGCCTTTCTGCTGCGCCAGCGTGCCATCCGCCACCTCAGTCACTACGGTGACGCTGTGGCTGTGACCCGCGAGCGAGATGCCCATACGCACCCCGGACTCGAAGTCGTACGTTGTCGACTGCTGCTCGTATGCGGGCGGAGGCGGAGGAGGCGGAGGAGGCGGAGGAGGAGGCGGAGGAGGAGGCGGAGGAGGAGGCGGACGCGCCCCATCCTCCTTTTTGGCACCCACCTTGGACGCGATACTGCTCATGAAGCCGCCAAACTTTGCGCCCATCTCCTTCGCCTTCTCCGCGGCCTTCTCCGCGGCGGCCTTCGTGTCCAGTTTCGCCTTGGACCCAAACATGATTGTGCAGCGCGCGCGCGCTCACGGTCGAGTTTGCGTCGGAGAGGAGTTGTCGGAGGGCCCGCGCGACGCGACAATTCACATTCACATTTAGGTTGAGTCTTTCAAATGTACGATCGCCGCCCCGACCCCACAATCGTGCGCGCGCATGCCATTTGTGTACATGCCAGATGACGTGTCTTGATTTGCTTGACTATTCGGCAATTCCCCACAGTACCCCTCATGTGAATTTCCTCAGTACCACACAGTATCCAGCACATTTTGTTTTCCCCTCAGTGCGAATCGATTCCATGGAAAGGCCGCGGCGCCCCGACGCGTCGTCGGCCCGAAACCATGAAGGACAAGAAAAAGAAGCGGCCGAGCGATGCGGCTGGGTGGTCATCCGTCGCAGCTGTGGTCGCCGTGCTCGCTGCCGTGATCGCGGTGGCCATGTGGGTCATGCCGTCGTCCTCGAAACAGGCGCAAGACGAAAGTGGTGTGAAGAGTGACGCGCAAAGCTATCTCGCGATCCACCATGGACTCTTCACCGTCGCGGAATGCGAGTCTATCGTCAAGCTGGCCTCCACCCACGCACTTCTCGATGAGGAGCAGGTCAAGGTCATGCATGGTTCAAAGCAGGTTCTCGATACCACGCGCCGTTCAGCACGCATGCAATGGCTTTGTTCGCACAGCTTGCAGCGCACGCGTGGCGGATGCCAAGACAGACCCGAGCTCTCGTGGATTGTTGGCCGAATCCAACAGGTGCTCTCGCGCACGCTGTCGCGCGAGGCGGGGGTCTCCGAGCTGGACCCAAGCTTGAAGAGTGACAACCCGGCCATCGACGCGATGGTGATCACCTACGGCGTCGACGGATTCCACGAATGGCACGTGGACGCAAACCCAGGGAATACGTTTGTGAGCGGCACACGCCTCATCAGCATGACGGTTCAGCTCGACGCCGAAGAGGCATACGAAGGGGGCTCCCTCAGCTTTGGCGATGTGAACGCCAGCCGTCGCCAGGGCGATGCGACGATCTACTCCTCCTGCAGTCCACACACGGTGCTCCCTCTCACGCGGGGCCGTCGGCGCGCGTTGGTCGTCAACGTCTGGGCGCGCGTACAGGCCACGGCGCCACAGATGCGCTCGCTCTGGTGGCGCAGGTGCGTGCCGCTCTTCGAGCCGTTACTCGCCCCAGCATGCAAGTGCTCACAACGGCGCCATCTCTTCCCCACAGGTGCGTGCCGCTCTTCGAGCCGTTACTCGCCCGCATGGCGCAGGCCCGCAGCCCGCACCAAGGCAGCGTGCACCTTCAGGCCGGCATCTTCCTGATGGCGCTCGAGGCGCTCGAACGCGACGGGAAGGGCCGGCGCAGCCGTGCTGACGTCGATGCACTCCGTGCGCGTGCACGCCAGCAGCTGGTCGCCGCCCGGGAGCTCGAGCCGGCGCTGCACTGGGCTTGGCACAAGGAGGGCGTGCTGCTTGCGGGTGAAGGGCGGTTGGACGAGGCGCTCGACCGTTTCGTCAGAACGACTCGGCTGAGGCCGACCGAGGCCGAGAACCTGTACGATCTCGACTTGGCCTACCAGCAGCTTGGTCGTTACGCGGAGGCAGTTGCGACGTGTGAGCGCGCGCTCGCGCTCGTCCCCAACGCGCCCTCCGCGTACCGGTATCTGGGGAAGGCGCTAGATCTCGACGGCAAGCCGAAGGACGCCGCGGCCGCGTATGCCAGCTCCCTTCGGGTCAGCCCCGCGGAGGGAGCCTCGCCCTACATCGAGCTGGCACGCTTGAAGCTCGACGAGGCTAGTGCAGGCGTGAAGACGTCCCCCCAGCTGAGCGACAAGAAGAAGCTCGAAGCGTACGCCTTGTACGCGTCGGCAGCCTCACTTCCGTCGGCGGATGCAACGCACCGCTTCGAGGCTGGGCATCATCTCGGCTACGCAGAGCGCTTCGAGGAGGCTGCCCACTTTATGCGCGTTGCGCTGCGTATGCAGCCCGACTTGCCACAGCAGCCCTCGAGCCACCCATACGTGGCCAGGGTGCTCAGGGAGTCGTACTTCCACCTCGGGAGCGCTCTGGTCCAGTTGGGCGCGCCACGTGTCCACGAGGCGCGAGAGGTGCTCGACACGGCGCTGAGCCTCGCGCCCGACCATTTTGATGCGCGCCTGCAGGCCGGGATCAGCGCGTTCGTGGCCGGAGATCACACGGCAGCCCTCGCCCACCTTAGGAAGGCGAGGGCCCTCTTGCCAACTAGTGCCCATCTTGAGGGTGTGATCAAGCAACTCATGGAACGGGGACTGCCCATCTGACGTGACTGGTAAGAGTGCAGTGAGCTAACACGGGTGCGATGACACCCCTTCGTTGGTAGCTACCTTGGAGGTTCATTGATCATCTGTAGAACCCGACCGACCGAAACTGTGCGTGCTGAACGAAAAGTCCAGACCTCTAAGTCTAACGTTAAACGTATACACGACAGAGCGTATATACTAGCGGTACAGATCGAGCGGTGTGCGGCCGCCCCCGGGGTGGGCCGGGCGTGACCCCGGCTCGGCAGCGGCAACGGCAATTCGGGCGGGGCACCGCGGCACGAAGCACACCGGGCACGGCGTACCCGGTGGAGAAGGGAGAGCCCGGTGCCCGCGAGCCGCGAGCGGAGACCGGGAGAGGCGGTACGCGGCCCGCGGGTGTACGCGACGTACACTATCGTATCGTACGATTCGATTAATAAACGCGGGCGGCGCACTCGCGGCGACGCGCGCCTCTCGCTCTCCCGCCGGGAACCGGCCCGACCGCGGACGGCCGCAATACCAAGACGCACGAGACCGAGCCATCGCGCATCGGACCCCGAGCGGTATCGGTTTCCCCGTTCTATGGCCAGGCACTATGTACACGCACACATCACACAAGAGAGAGCGCCATCATGGCAACATCATAAGTCTCGCAAGCACAAGGCCTGGGAAGCACACCGATCCTCACACAAGACAAGACCACACGCGGGCAACGCCAACACACACTTCACAAAGATCGTGAGTCTGCACTCATTCTTTGTATCCACATCACATAAGCAGCGCCAGGCATGATCGCTGTCGCTGCATCCTCGCTCGGCAACGTGCGGCATCATGTGACGAGCCACCCGGCCACCAGACGAAGGGGCTTTCCGTCACGTTACATCGCGCGCGTGATGAACATGAGGTTCGTGCCCATATCGACCTCATCAGAACTTCCAGGCGTGCCGAAAATTTTGCGCATGCGCGCCTCATACCCGGTGCGCGAGGGCGCCAGCTTGTCTCTCTTGTGCGTTTTGGTCACTTGGGCCAGCGTCTCATGCGCCGCGTGCTCTCGCGACTTAGCGAGCTTCATATCTTCGATCTGGCGCTGCGCATCCCACAAGGCATTTGCCGCGAGTCGCTCCTCTTCGAGGCGCACGGCCGCCTCCTTGAGCACCACGGTCTCGGCGGACTTTGCGCGCGTCTTGGCGCGGAAGGCCTTTTTGTCAGCCAGCATCTTCTCCCGCTCCATCTGCTCCAGCATTTTAGACTCCTCCATCTGCTGCAGCATCTTGTCAGAGCCCTGCTTGCGGCGTAGCTGCTTCAGAGCCTTTCGGCCAGCCTTGTAATCGGCGCGGATCGTCTCGTCCATCTTGAAGAGCTTCTTCTCCTCCACGATGTCGAGCGCCTTTTGGCGCACCTTCTCGTCCACCCACTCCTGCCGCTGGCGCTCTGTGAGCTTGCGCTCCGTCTCACCGCGTGCCGCGCGCTCGGCTTGCTTCTTGGCCTCCTCCGCGGACAATACCTTGGTCTGGAGAGCCATCTCTGACTTGACCGCGTAGTCGATTTGCCTGTGGGACTCTGCAGCTGTTTCGCGCTGCGACTTTTTCTCCTTCATGAACTTGTCATCCTCCTTCTCCTTGGCACGTTTCTGGCGCTCCTTGATCGCCGCATCAAACCTCTCCTGCTTCTCCCTGATCAGCTGCTCCACCTTGGCGATCTGCTTCGTCTCCTTCAAAATCTTCTTGTCGTGATCGCCAATCTCCTTGATTCGGTCCACCTGTACACAAGGTGCCGTGCACACGCAGCGCGGCGCGCGATGCTTCGAATCAGTCCTGGCGTGGAGCGTCAGCAGAGGCAGCAACTCGGCGAGCGAGAGGTGCGGGAGCACGCACCTCCTCCAAAAAGTAGTTGTTCTTCGAGACGGCAATCTGGTGGATGACCTCATCATCCCACCAAAGGCGCTGCTGCTGCGTGTAGCGCGCCGCCTCCTCGTGCCTCAAGCGCGTCTTCGCATCCTGCTCCGCCTTGCGCAGCTTTGCCGCCTCCAGCTGCCGCTCGGCTTCCTTCTTGCGCTCGGACGCAAGACGACGTTTGTGGCCCTCTTTGGCCATCGTGGTAAGCAGGGTAATCTCGGTCTTGCTCTCCATGCCGCCAGGAAAGACGGCCAGCTCATGGTGCTCCGCCATGGTTCTCGCAGAGCCGTCGCGAGACGAAAATCGCAAACTTCTCCGACAAGTTTGCAGACCAAAAAAGGAAGACGAAGCCCTCCCCGAAATCAATTCGCGTCCGTCAAGAGTCCGCCCTCCTCCCGCCCGTTGCGACGCTCGACCCGCCGAGCCGCGCCGTCAACGCCGAGCTGCGGCCTTCAACGTCTCTGCTGCTTCTGCTAGCAACATACGGCAGCATCGCGCGCTCGCGCTCACTCTGCTCTTCGATGAGCCAGTGCATGAGCCACAGCTTGTGGTGCTTGCCCTGCTGGCGGAAGGACTCCCACAGCGGACCGGTCGGCGCCCTGTTGAGCACGGCCGCGTCCGGTATCTCGAGCTCGAGGTGCAGCACCGCCACGTGCTCCCCCGGCGGCAGCTCCTCACATAGCGAAACGACCGCGAGGCGCCAAAAGTAGGCCCAACGGTCGAGCAGCACCTGATGAAGGAGGCAACCATATGCAATCAAACGTACTCAGGCGCAAACAGACGCAAACAGACGCAATCAGGCGTGATTGGTCGAGCAGCACCTTGCGGCAGCGCACGCGCTGGCCCGTGGCTACGTGCGTGATCTCGCAGGAGATTGTGCCCGCATCTGGCCCAATCATCGTCAGAATGCCGAGGCGGGTGCCCCGAAAGCGCAGCTCGGCGCGATCTCCCGAATAGAGTAACCACCAAGCCTTTCGCTGTGCGTTGTCGAGGGGGTCCATGTCGACGATCGTGTGCCGCTCGGCCAGCCGCGCCATCACGAGCGCCTTGCCGACCTCGTCTGTGGGCGGCGCCGCCCTGTAGAAGAAAGAGAGCTGTTGAGGTGTCACTGGCTCAACGTGCCCTCGACCCCAGGGACGTGTGAACACCGGTGCAGGCAGTGCGCAGGTGACGCCGCCGAAGGGCGCCGAGTGATGCGAGACTGCCATGAGCGTTCCACTGCCGCCACTTCCGCTCGTGCCGCCGCCGCAAGCGCTGCCGCCGCCGCCGCCGCCGCCGCCGCCACTCTCGCACCTCATCGAGTCCACCGCCGCACAGACAGCTGCGGCGGTCAGGGCAGCGCCGGCGTCGCTCAAATGGCAGTCGTCGCGAAAGACGAGCTGGCGCTCGTCAGAGGCAAGGCGGCTCATGAGCGGCGCGAGGCGCACCGAAGGCACGCCGTACCGCTCGGCCACGCGGTCGTGCAGCCGGGGTACGGTCTCGTGGTACATAATGGCCGCTGAGGGCTCGTCGTTCTCCGTCCATGCTTTCGAGCCGGTGCGCTGGTGCAGTGGCAGATCGTCGCGCACGAACATGTAGAGCAGGCAGAGCTCGCAGCGCGGCAGCGCGTCGCGCACGTGGCGCACGATGCCCTCGAGCGCCGAGCCAACGCCCTCGCTATCCTCCGTCTCGAGCAGCGTGTCGCCGTCGTTGATGGCCAGCTCGACAAAGACGAGGTGGGGTCGGCGCGACACCACCCAGTCGGCGACCATGAAGGCGAGAACCTTGGAGCCGCAGTTGCCGCAGAATGCGGGCACCTCCTCCACGCGCACGCCACCGCGCGCACCGAGCGCCTCCAGCCACTTGGTCACGCGTGGCCGGTAGCCATTGCGCTGCTCCGTTACGCTGCCGCCCAGGTAGCACACGCGCAATGGCTCGCTCCGATCGAGCGAGGCGCCCTCAAGCGCTGCAGCCAGGCGTGGCAGACCTGCTCGCGGAGCGAGCAACGCGTTCAGCGCCAGCCCAGAAGACGCCACCGCGTCGGCCAATCCCTCGGAATAGCCGAGCGCCGAGGCTGAGGGCGCGGCCGTGCGCACTGCTCGCATAGCTGCCGCGAGGGTGGTCGATACTGGCTTCGGCGGAGGCGGGAATGGTACGGCCACAGTCGCCGAGCGGTGCGATCGTCGGCGGGACGAGCGCCACGAGCCGGTGGCGCCGCGTGAACGCCCGACGCACACGAGGACGGAAGTCGACATGAACGCCCAGAACAACGCGAAATTGGGACTTGGTCAACCTTAGTCCCGATTCCCGAGCGCGAGCCGTTCCTCTTTAATCTGAACTTACAGCTCCACCCGCTGTTCTCTCGAACGCGCCGCCGCCGCCGCCGCCTTCTCCTTCTCTGTCTCAACCTCCAACGCATCCTCCTCTAAATCCATCCACCGGGCCTCCTCAACAGGTTGGGCAAAGTCAAACGGCGCGAGGCCATGGTTGGGTCGCATCCAAATAGGGCCTGGGGCCGTCTGGACGCGCTTCTGCCACGCAACGGCCACAGCCTCGGCCACGCGCGGTTCATCCACGTGCGTAACTTGATTCGACGGCAGTTCGGGGTCGAGTCGAGTCAAGATGGAGAGAGGGACGCCGGTGTCGTCGCATGCGAGGCCGCGATTGAGCCCGTAATTATCCGAGAGGGGGCGGCGCGGCGCACAGAGGACGAGCGTTTCGGGTGACGAGAGGCTCTGCGCGAGCCTAGAAAACTCGGAGTTCGATCCGATAAGGATGTCGGAGAGCGCGAGCAGCTCCAGATCTCGAAAGACGAAACCTGAAAAGGAGACAAGGAGGCAAGAAAGGGGCCATCAGGGACGGCGCAAGCAGTCGCACTCCGCGAGATCAGGTCGAGATTGCGATGGACGAGACCTCGTCGCTCGTCGTCATCGTCGTCTGCAGCGCCATAGTCGTCGCCGGCCCGAGGGTCGACCGTCGGCGCGCCGCGAGGCTCCTCGACCGCGCGGGCGAGCAGCTGCGTGCACTCGAACGCCGCGGCGAGGCTGACCGAGGGTGCCGCATCTACCGGCCCGATAACGAGGATAGCCGCGTTGGCACAGGAGAGGGGTGTGGCGTCGAAGACTGCTTGCACGGCGGAGACGAAATACGAGGCCGGAAGGTCCCACGCGGGGATGCCGAAGGCGCGAATGTGCACCGAGATCAAGTAGCTACCAGCGGCCACGCCCGCGGGCAGCGCGAGCGCCGCATGGCCTGTCGCTCGCTGCGCACGGCGCAAACGGTGCGAGATGAACGCGTCGTGGAGCCAACGGCCTGCAGAGCCGTGCCAGTGCATAGGCTGCGTTTCGCGCAGCATGAAGGCGATCGGCTGGGTCGCAGAAGTTATCGCATCGAGCATCTGCCGTTCGAGCGCTCTATCGGATGCCGCCGTGGGGCCAGTGCGAGCCGATCGGCCGAAGCTTCCCGGAAGGGATGGAAACTTCTTCTGCTCAAGCTTCAGTTCGACGACCGAGAGAGCGCCCGAGTGGACCTGCTCCTCGAGCCATGCAGGTGGTTTGCGTAGTACGGGTGCACCGGCATCCAGGATGCCCAGGCCTCCCATCATTGAGCGATGCTCGTCTAGGTGTGGGTTTTGCATCATCGCAGGGTTGGGAAGCCAGGCGAGGGTGGCATTGTTATGCAACGACTGGCTTTGCAGCAACCAGTTCACGCGGAGTGCCAGCCACACGGCGTACTTGACCTCGCGCCACTTGGCACCGATGCCCTCCGTGTGCGCCGAACCGTCGTGGAAGAGCACGTGCTGGGGCCTTTTGCCGTCCGACATGATTCGTCAAAGCATTTACTGATTGGATTTCGAATGGACTTCAGACGCGCTCCAATTATCATCTTCTTCGCCGACGGCTCTAGAAACAGTCTACCCGAGACGCTACATGTCTAGAAATTCTGGTCTCATCTCTGTCTCATTCACCTGCCTGGTGCGTGTTGCCTTCGGCGGCGCCGTCCACGCACATGAGTCCCGTGCCCTCAGAGGGCGGCGACACCGGGATGCGCGAGACCATGATCCCGAGCGTCGACTCGCGCAAGCCACTCGGCTTCCTCGGTGTGGTCTTCCTCCTCTTCTTCAACGTGTCGGGAGGCCCATTCGGTGCCGAGACGGTGATTTCCAACTGCGGCCCGTTGATCGGGCTGTGCACACTCGCGGCGTTCGGGCTGCTCTACTCGGTGCCGCATGCCCTCGTCGTCGCCGAGCTTACATCGTGCTTCCCGAGCAATGGCGGCTACGGCGTGTGGGCACAGATGGCGTTCGGCAGCTTTGTCGGCATCCAGCAGTCGTACTGGGCGTGGATCGCGGGCGTGGTCGACTTGTCGCTGTATCCGGTGCTGCTGTACTCGAGCGTGGAGCTGATCCTCACCCCATCCTTGGAGGTCTCCGTGCCCGACTTGCCGTCGGCCAACTGCTGGGCAGGCGGGGTCGAGCCATCGGGCTGCTGGCGCGAGTACCTCATCAAGCTGGGCATGGCCCTCGCGTTCACGCTGCCGAACGTGGTTTCATCGAGGCTGGCGGGGCGCTGGCTGTGTGCGATAGGGATGCTCTCGCTCGTCCCCACGGTCGTCTTCTGCCTCGTCGCCGCGCCACAGATGCGATGGCCCAACATCGCGCGCCCGCCGCCGATCGCAGCCGGCCTGACCGCGTTTGGGCGCCTCTTGATGGTCGTCTGGTGGAACCTCTCAGGCTTCTCTGTGAATAAGGCGTCGGCGGTCAAGGGCGAGGTGGACACGAGCCATCGAATGGGCGGAACGGTCGAGCTCGTGCTTGACGTCATCGCCATCGTCGCCGTGTACGCGCTTCCGCTCCTCTTCGGGGCCGCAGTCGACGCCGACTGGGCGGCGTGGCAGCCTGGTTCGCTCACTCACGTGGCGATGGTGGTGGGCGGCACGTGGCTTGGCGTATGGATGAGCGTGTCGGCGCTGCTCTCCACGTGGGGCATGTACACCAGCGGCCTGTTCTGCTGCTCGTTTCAGCTGCTTGGTATGGCCGAGGTCGGCATGGCGCCCCGCCTCTTCATGCGGCGCCACCGATGCACGGGCACACCACTCCACTCGATCGCGCTGCAGCTGCTACTGGTCGCGTGTCTGATCACACTCGACTTCCCGACCATCCTCGCTGTGGCCAACTTTTTCAGCGCCGCCAGCGCCGTGCTCGAGTTCCCCGCGGCGCTCCTGCTGCGACGTTCTGAGGCTTCATGGCAGCGCCCACGGCAGCGCCCGTACCGGGTGCCAGTGGGGACATTGGGTATGGGGCTGTCGATCGTGGCACCGGTCGCCATCTCGCTCGGCGTGTGCGTGGTCGCCTGCATGCAGTCTGTGGAGTCGACGGCCCTCATCGGAGTGGGACTTGTGCTCGGCATCGTCCCTTATGCCCTCGTCCGCTTCGTCAATGCGAGCTCCCCCTTCGAGCTCGCCTCGAGAGCGCATCTCGAGCGCCGTCTCGGTCACATGGAGCGTGAGGATGAGGTGCGCAGCGCCGTCTCTGAGGCGTCGCGCGAGTACCACCGCCACGGGGTGTGGAACGGAGAGGAGGCCAACGTCGGTGCGCTTGGGCGCGTACGCGCGTACTTCATCAGCACGGACTCCGAGCTGTTCGAGACTATCTCATCTCATCTCCAACCATCTCGGACGCGCTCGGCACCTCATCTCATCTCATCTCATCTCATCTCCCATCCGCCGCAGGGGTACGTGGCCGCCGATTGGGCCCCCTCGTCGCCGTCCGCGGACTCGGTGATGTGCACGCCTACAGAAGCGCAACTCGACGTACCCACTCCCCAACAACGTTTGGACGTGAGTTTGGACGAGAGGTTCGGTGATGGCGCGCTCGCCGGCGCGACCTCGATGGCGCCATCCGGTGGCGAGTCCCGGTTGGTTCACCATGGATCTCAACCGGCCACTGCCGCCGATCCCTCACCGCGCCAGCGCAGGCGGATGCTCCGTCAGTTTGCCGTCTGCGTGCTCATCGCCGTCTTCTTGTACGCACAGGGCGGCGCCTCTATTCTCGCGCCGTACTTCGCCGGCTCGCCCCCCGGCCTCATAGTCGGTCCCCACATCACCGGACTCATCTTTGCAGCATATCCCACGGCCACAGCGCTCGCCACCCCCCTCCCGGCACGCACCATGCGCGCCTGGGGCACGCGCACCACCGTCGCCCTTGGGCTGATGCTCACGATGCTCGGCAATCTGGGGTTCGGCTGGTTGCCACGCGTTTCGTCGAGCCGCGCCACCCTCGCCGTTGGCTTGGCGCTGTGCCGCGCGATGTCTGGGGTTGGCGGGCAGCTGGCCGAAGCGGGCGCGCTCACGACGGTGGCGGTCCAAGGGTGGGGACACAATCTCGGAAAGGCCCTCTCAGGCATGGAGGTCGCGGGAGGCATGGGCTCTGCCATCGGAGCAGCTCTTGGAGGGGCCCTATACGAAGCCGGGGCGTCCCTCCCGTTCGACGACGGCCAGTTCATGGCGCCAATGATAGCGACCGTGGCCCTGGGCCTGCTCATCCTCCCCGTGGTCCTCGCGGTGCTCCCGTCCAATCTCATCGGCATTCCTGTTCCCGGCCGCTCAGCCACGCCGTTCAAAAGACAAACGATCCGACAAGCGCTGACCTTCCGTCGGATCGTGACGATTGTGTCTCTGCTCCTCTGCGCAATGACCTTCGAAGGCCTCAACCCCATCTTCGAGCCCCATCTGAACGCGCCACCTTTCCAGCTGCGGGAGTCGTACATTGGATGCATCCTCTCCGGAACCAGCTTGGTCTACACCCTGGTCGCGCTGCCGACGGGCTATGTGACTTCGCGGGTGCTCAAGGAGGGCAAGATGGCTGGCAGGCGGCTCCGAAGCATCATGTTGTGCGGATGGATGAGTTTTGCCCTCGCGGCGCTGCTGCTCCTCGTCAAACCCAAGTATGGATTCGACCCGCATTTCCCACTACCCCCGCTCACCCGACTCATTCTCGCCGCCCCGCTGCTTGGTATCGGCTGCGCCCTCTGCGTGGTCCCTTCCCTACCCGACCTGGAGCGTGGGATCGCACCAGGCAACGACACTGGTCGAGCTCGCCTGTGTGCCCTGTGGACGGGCACCTATGCCACCGGCGCGGCCATCGGTCCTCTGGTCTCGTCCGCCTTGTTCGACGCGGTGGGCTGGGATGCGTGCATGATCTTCGTCGCCGGGTTGAGCGCCATCTCCGCTGCGACCCTGCTGACCAAGAACATAGCTCGATCGTTGATCCGAGCACCTCCGCCAGCCCTGCTGCACAACATCGTCGCTGAGCATCAACGTCCTGAAAATACGCCCGCAGTCCACCCGCCATAGTCAATACAATTCGTAGCTCTCAGCCGTTACTACATGTCAGTTACGTAGTTTTTCGTTAGCGGGGTTCATGTAGTTCGGTTGCTTAGTTATCACATATCTAAATCTATGTCACATATCCCCGCAGTTGCCGGTGCGCGGACGTGAACGGAGAACGCGCCGGCGTCCTGCTCACACGAATGTGCAATGTCGAATCTCCACCGCCGGACCTACACAGAACACACATCACACTGAAACCTACATATATACACTTGTTTTCAGTGACGTGAGCCTCCCAGCGCATCGTACCATACACGTCACGCAAATAAGGTAGTACGGTACCCGACCCCCTTCCCCCTCGAACACGAACTATACTCATCGCGCCCATCACACCCGACACCCCATCTGAGCACCCCCCCGAGCCATTCACAGCTCCTCGGACTCTACCGCCTCGGGCGCGGCGGGCGGCGGTGTGGGGGCAGTGGTCGGCATCGGCTTTCCCGACAGCCCTAGCGACTCGTCCGTGGCGGGCGGCTTGGGCGACCACACGAGTCTCGAAGCGACTGGCTTGTGGTCCGAGATGACCACTGCTTGAGAGCACACGTAGGCGAGGGAGGAGAGCGAGCCGCCGCTCACGCACCAAAGGACACGGTCCGTCCATGCAGGCACTCGAGCCTTCTCGCTTGTGTCGTAGATCTGGGTGCCGGGATCATACTTGTATGTGGGTTGGAACACAATGGGCGCCTCCTCGAATCGCTCAAAGGCGGCGAGGGATGCCTGCGCATTCTTCAGCTGGTCCGCCTTGAGCATCGAAGTGTAGTCGCCCGACTCGATCATCGCGCGAACTTCCTCATTAGGAAGGTCGATCCGGTAGTTGAGGTCTCCGAGCCACACGCAGAGATCGTGTTCGCGGGGAGAGGGGAAGGGCCCACCTCGGGCTGCCTTGTACTCTTTCGCGAGGCCCGTGAGGACCTCGTGATGGGTCGCGTTGCGCTCGGAAAAGTCCTTCTGCCCGGCGGGCAGGTGGGCATTGATAATGCAAAGGCAAGCGCCTCCGATGTCCATCCGCAGTGCGATGGCGCCCTTGTTCCCTGCATGCACACCGATCGCATCCGAGCCGAAACCACACGCGACGGCCTTGGCGAAGATGCCGCGGACGTGCTCAGCGAGGTGCGAGCGCACGTACACCAAGAGAAGCACGCCCACCATCTGCTCGACACAGACCTCGAGGTAGGTCTCGCCAGGGTACATCTGCTTGATGACAGCCTCCAGCCGGCCTTGGCACTCGATCCGCTTCTTGTCGTTGTCCACGAGCACGTTCTTCACATTGAGCGACACAAACTCCTGGAAGCCCAGGACCACCATGTCGGGGGGCGAAGCGACCCCCGGCTGTTGCAGCCACGCGCTCAGGTCCTCTGCCGACGCGTTCTTGCCGTTCGAGTTGAAGGTGCCAACGAAGAGTTGAAGGGGGTCGAGTGCACCGCCGAGGAGATGCGTGCGCGGAGAACGGATCGACTTACCACAGCCGAGCAGGCAGTCGATGGCAGCTTGCTTCGTCTCCTCCACCGCCTCATTGTTGAGCAGCTGGTTGGCCGCCTTGGCGCCACGATCGAGCACATCGCTCCCGAGGGAAGACAACTTCTCCGCCAGGGTCTTCTTCTTCTTCTCCAGCTGATCTCCCTCGGGTGAGCTGTCTTTGATGCTCAGCTGCATCTTGCTGCCCGTGTACTGCAACGAGAGCGTGTCGCCGTTCTCTGCCCAAACCTTGCGCACCGCCGTCTGCACGGCCGCCTGGAGATTCGCGTCCTGCACCACGCCGCACTGCTCGCAAAGGGCGCCGAGCTGGGCGGAGATCGACTGCGTGCCGATCTGCATCTGCGCCGCGTTCGTGCGAGCTCCCGAATCGAGCTCATTCGTCCTCACGACGCCTTTCTGGACACTCGACGGCGCTGCGCCGCCGCGCACGAGGCTGAAGAAGCCAAATGTGGAGGGGCACGCGTCGGGTGCGATTGTGGACATGCCCTCGAGCTGCTCGACGAGAGCGCTGAGTCCCTCGGCGCGCGTGGGCTTGCTCGCGGCATTGAGGTCGAAGGCAAAATAGCGCGTGTCCTTCTGCTGGTCTGCCACGAGCGAGACTGCCTTGGCAAGGTACTGAGCGATCTCCCCCTCATCCCCTTTGTCCTCAAGGAGGGAGAGTACGAGGACCGGCCCGCCGTACAGCGCCGCGTGTGTCTCCATATGAGCTCTGAGCGAGGGGACTGCCAGCTCGACGACGCGCGAAAGCTTGGCCTTGGATGAGAACCCGGTGGCTTGCTTCTCCCAAAAGATGGGGGGGGAGCCTCGGGTCTGGACGATGGACGCGCATGCACTCTTGGTGGCCTCGAGATACATGATCTGCTCCGATTCCACAAAGTCCGCCGCCGCCGCAGAATCGCTCAGCCCGATCGCCTTCAGACGCGTGCCCGCATACTCGACGGAGCGACGGGAGATGACCGAGATTGTGAGCCTCACCTGCTGTGCAAGGGCCTCTCCCATGACGAACTGCTCCGTCACGATTGCGGCGTGCATGATCGTCGTCAGCCAAGGCCCTTCAGGGCTCGCGGCCCGAATCGGCTCGAGAGCGGCGGCGTTCCAACAAAAGCGAGCGTCCGCGGTCGAGGGGCTCGCCGCACGCCGCTGGAGCGTATGGGTCAGGTCCTTCACCTCGCCCGCTAGGTTGGTCGAGAGGTTGCCCGCCAAGAAGATGTCGCCAGCCTCGAGGAAGAGCCCGAGGGACTTGCGCTGCTGCTTGCCTTGCGTCGTGGCGGGCGCAAACGGGTCCTTGGCGGCGGCGCTCGCAGATTTGAGAGGGAGGAAGACCGTCTTCGTCACAGCGAGCACGTTGATGACGCCGTCCTCGGAGGCGAGTTGGCGTGGCGATGCCTGTGTAATGAGGACGAGCGAGCGGTCATCGGGATGCGTGAGGAGGCCTACGACGCCCTCGATCTTGAAGGAGCGAACACGCTTCCCCACACCCCCGATGAACTCATCAAGGGCCTCTGGATGGCCCAGACGGCACGTGCCCGTCTCGCGCTCGAGGATCAGGTACGGCTCGACCGGCGAGAAAGCGATGATGTAGTGCCTCTCGTCGGGGGGTACGAAGCAGCAGAGAGCTGCGCTCGTCTGCTCGTCGAAGGCCTTCACACCGACCGTGATTTGGAGCCATTCCTTGATCTGTGTCGAGGGGGAGGTGGCAAGGGGGTGAGGTGGCGAAGGGGAGATGCGCGGGAGCGGCGAGGAGATGATCGGGGGGCAGATCGAGAGAAGCGCGCGAGCGAGGCGCGTTCTCGCCTTCTCGAGAAATGCGGCGCCGCTCTCGCCCGACTCGAGAACGTAGCTCTCGTGCCCAACACCGTCCTTATACGCGAGCTCGAGCAAGTTCTGCAACGCGTCCACCGGAGCGCCCGTCGGCGATGGCTGTGCGACGAGCGCCTTGAAACTCACCTCGAGGGCATTGACGGCCTTGGACCGATTCGAAGCGACCTTCTCGACCCACTTCTGCGCGGCGTTGACGAAGCCCGGACCCTTCTCCTCGCCGAGGACCCACGTCTTGTGGTTGACACCGCATTTGATCGCCTGCGCGGTGGGCGGGGGACGGTCGAGGGAGAGTGGGGGCAGGGGATTGTGGGGAGATCGTGCGACGGTCAGAGGGAGAGAGTGTGGAAGATTTGGGGAGATCGTGCAACGGTCGACGGAGCCCCCAAAGGAGTCGAGAGGAGATCTCGTGGGGAGATCGTGGGGAGCTCGTGTTGAGATCGCACCTTCACGAGCGAGGCCTTGAGCGCGCTCAGGTCTTGGTCCTGCGCCGACGCATTCCACACGCCGCGCAGCTCCTCCATCGCCTCTGCACGCGCTGCCTTGACGGTTTCACACCAGGCCTCTGCCGCCTGCACGCGCTCGCTGCCCATCTCGGCGCCCTCCTTGTACACCCCATCAGCACCCATCACACTCACCCTATACGTAGCATGCGCGACCCCAGCGTGGAGCGCCGCCGCAAGCGCCGCTTCGAGCGCGGCAACATCCTGATCGGTGAAGCTATCGCTCAGTTCGCGGGCAAAGTGGGAGGACCCATTCTTCCAGACAGCGACCAGCTGCTTGTACGTCTTCTGGCGGAGCTCGCTCACCGTGCTCGCCCACCTGGTGGCCGCGCTCACGAGCTTGCTCCCGCTCTCGCCAGACTCTTTGGGATGGTTCGTGCTGGTACCATTCGAGAAGAAGCTCGAGAAGGACGCAGTCGAGAAGGACGCGGTACGCTCGATGCCATCGGTCGCAGGTGGCTGCTTGTCCGTCTTGTACGTAGAGTGCGCCACGCCGACCGCGCGAGCCTCCCCGATCGCCTTGCCGAGGAGATCGAGGTCCTGCACAATCAATCTCGATGCGGAGATCCTCAGAGGCTATCGAAGAGGCCATGAGATGCCACAGAGGTCATCAGAGGTCATCAGAGGCCATCAGAGGCCATCAGAGGCAACAGAGGTCATCAGAGGCCACCAGAGGCCATCAGAGGCCATCAGAGCAACAGAGATCATCAGATGCAATGTGATGTCATCATATGCAATCAGAGGCCATCAGAGGTCATTAGAGGTCATCAGATGCAATCGAGCACACTCACCCCCATCTCGATCAACATCAGAGGCACTCACAGAGGCCATCAGCTGCCATCAAGCACACTCACCTGCTCGATCATCTCGCTCTGGAAGACAGCACACAGCGCCTCCGTGGCCTCCGCTCGCATGGTTTTCACCGCCAGAAGCCACGCACTCGCCTTTACGACCTGCGCGCTGCCGTAATGCACCTCGGCGCTGGGATCCGACGGAGCGACCTTTTTCATCGCAAAGGTCGGGTGGTCGACGCCGCATGCCTTGGCCTCCTCAATCGCGGCGGCGAGCAGGTCGACGTCCTGCTCGGCGGGTTCGTCATACTTTGCCGCCGAGGTGAGCGCCTTGTACGCGGACATGCGTGAGTCGTTCAGCCTGGTGCACCAGCTTGCGAGCGCCTGGACGAATTTGGGCCCCGACTCCCCTTCGTACCCAGCGGAGCTCTCGGTCACGTATGAGTCTTGGCCCACGCCCGAGCTCTTCACCTCCTCAAGCACCTTGCGCAGCTCACTCAGGTCTTGGTCGACGGCGTTGCCAATCTTCCACACGGCGCGAGCGCTCTCGACGGCCAGCTTCCGCCGGTCCAAGACACGGTCCAGCCGCTCTTTGCATCGGGAGATCAGCTCGTCACTCTTCTGGCCAGCCATCTGTGCCATCACGATCCCACCCGTGAGCAAGCTCAGGTGATCAAAGTCCGCATCCTCGCACTGCAACGCCTTTAGGAGCTCAGCGTCCGCGCTCTTCCGCGCCTCCGTGACTTCGACTAACCAGTCGCGCGCCGACCGGACGTATGCGGAGCCCAGCGTGGCGCCCTCGATCACGTACGCCTCCTGCGCGACTCCGGCCGCCTCGGCCTCCGCGAGCGCCGCCTCAAGCGCGTCCGTATTTTGAGATGCCATCTCGCGATTCGTCAAAGGCTTGACGGCCGATTTGAGCGCGTCGACTGCCTTAGCACGCCACGCGACGACGTGCTGCAGCTTCGCCTCCGCCTTCCGGATGAGCTCAGTCGAGATTCCTCCGGCCTCCGTGGCCAGCTGGATGCCCGCCGTGCGCAGCTTCTCTGCATCCACCGCCGGCGCCTCGGCGTCCACGAACATGTCGAGGACCTGCTGCGCGGAGCTGCGGGAGGTCGAGACCTTCTCGAACCACGCCTCATGCCGCGAGAGGAACTGCGGACCGCTCTCGATCTCCGCTCGATCTCCGATCTCGGCGCCCTCGATCATGTACGCGCTCTGGCCCACGCCGCTCAGCTTGGCATTCTGGATCGCCTCCGCCAACGACGCGAGCTCCTGAGCCACCATCGTCGGCCTCGTCGCCTCTCGCAGCATCCTCACAGCGCTACGACGCGCCTCGAGCACCTCGGCCAGCTTCGTCTCGCATTTGGCCACCAAGCTGGCATCGAGCCCGCCCACCTTTCTGGCGGCGTCGATGCCACGGGCGGCGACGTGATTGCAGTCCAGCTCTGCGGGAGCCTTGATGAGGGTCGCCTGCAACACGGCGTTTGCATTGCTCCGAGATTGAAGCAGGGTCTGCAGCCAAGCGTCCGTGCTGGCGACTAACTCCGCCCCGGATTCGCCTGCACCCGCCTGATACGTTTTATGGGGCACGCCTGCAGTCTTCGCCGAAGCAATGGCGTCCTCTAGAGCCTTCGAGTCCTGCTTTTGGCTCTTGACTGCCTCAAGCATCTCCTTGAGGTGGGTCACCGCCCCTGCACGCTGCGCGACGATGTCGTCGCGGCGCTTATTGGCTGCCTCCAAGTCATCGACAGGGACGCACCGTTTGGCGAGCGCGTCTTTGTCACCACTCGATTCGTGCTTTTTTCGCTTTTCCCACGCGTGCTCGAGGGTCTTTTCAAGGAGCGCCAGGTCCACCTCCGCGTGGGGCAGCGCCATCAAAGAGGCAATCTGTTTCTCATCCGTGACACCCATGGCAGACCTGGCCTCAAACATGATGTTCTTGGCCGCCTTGAACATTGAGGACATGAGAGAGCGCACAAGGTCGCGGTCCACTCACCGACTTCTAGATGTGTGAATTAACGTTAAAATTGGCTGTGAACTCAGAAGACATGACCCGAGGGGGAGCGGTCTACTATTTTTCATGTTTATCAGGCCCCAGCCCTACACCTGTTTGGGAATTGAATGAAACTGTGATGAGGCAGTTCATACTTTTCCACATGTGGATTTTCAACATATTTGCACCATGATTAGCACCGGCGGGACACACGTTTCACGCAACACATACAATAGAGCGAGGCCTGGCCTCATGCCGATACATGCGCCATGATGCGATTTCGTCGCCAGATCTCTTCGCTCAGAGCTGCTCTGAGAGTGTGCGCGCGAGGGAGAGGGGCGTACTGGCGGCCATATCGAGCTCGGACATCGAGGACCCTTCAGCGGCCGCCCCCTCCTCCTCCTGCACGGGTGCCTTCGAGTCGAAGTTGAAGGCGACGCTTGGGTGGAGGCCAGCCTGCTCGAGGGTGAGCTGCTCGTTGGCCAGTGCCGCGACGAAACGCGCCGTACCGGGCGTATGGCTCACGAGCTCGAACCTCCCATGGCGCGCACCGTGCTGCTCGGGAGCCAGATTCGACTCGACCCACAGGCGTACCTGATGAGGGAGGCAATCAAGCTGATGAGGGAGACAATCAAGCTGATGAGGGAGATTCGACTCGATCCACAGGCGTACCTGCGCGAGCGGGGTGCTCTTCTCGAAGCGGCGCTGGATCCGGCCGCCGGGCAGCTGCACGCGCACGGCGGTTGCACTTGCGCCCAGCGGCGGCTCGGCAGCCAGCAGCTGCTGCAGACGCGCCGCCTCGCTCGCGGCGTGCGCCTGGGCCGCTTCGCGCACACGCGCCTCCCGTGCAGCTTCCTCCTCCTTGGCGCGGCGCGCCGCCTCCACCGCCGCGGCCTGCGCGGCCGCCCGTTGCTGCCGCGCGGCCTCCTCGGCCAACTGGCGCTGGCGCTCTTCCTCCCGCCGCCTCTCCTCCTCGAGGCGCTCACGCTCGTTCTCGAGGCTCTCGCCCACGTCGCACACGAGCTCCTCAACGTCGACGATGCACACTGTCGGAATCGGAAGCTCGCTCAGCCCGCCGCACAACTCGCCCACGAGCACTTCAATCTCGTCGATCTCGTCGGTTTCGTCAGTTGCGTCTCCCATTGGGATCCGGATGACATCGCCCGACGAGAGGCACGTGTAGATTCCCCACAGGCCGCGCTCGAGCGCCACCCGCGCATCGAACCCGTCCGACGTACGGCAGAGCCCCTCGCGACGTACCGGGCGCAGGCTGATGCGGGTGGCGCGCGGCACGTCGGCGGTCGCCACCTCAAGGAGGCTTCCTGGCGTCGAGTCGAGCGCCTCGAGCACCCAATCGGGCACCACGACGACCTCCTCCGGCGCCGAGAACTCGAGCACGCCCACGAGCTTCATGCGCCGCTGGGCGCCTTCGCCAAAGCTCAGCCGCAGCACCAGAGGATTCGGCAGCCGCTGCGTACCTGGAGGTGGGAATAAGGTGGGAAGGGGGTATGAGCACAGTGAGCACACATGCATGCGCCGCAGCACGAGTGGATTGGGCCGTTGGGCCGTTGGGCTGCGGCGCATGCATGTTGTCGTTGGGCCGTTGGGCCGTTGGGCAACCGCGGCGTACCCTTCTGTGCCTCCATGGCCTCCGTGAGTGCCGCGAGCGCCGTCGTGGGCAGCAGCACCTTGTCCCCGCGTCCGTGGCGTAGGGTTGGGTGGTGCGACGTCGACACGGCGGTGTAACTTGCGGACCACACCCCCTCCATCGAGTCGGGCGGAACTGAACGACCTCGCTCGGGCATCAGCACGCGCTCATACTCGCCGTCATCGCCGTCCTCGTCGTTATCGTCTTCGTCGTCGATCTGAAAAGAAGGCGACGCGTCATCGTCGTCGATCTGAAAAGAAGGCGCCGCGACACGCGAGTGGATGCCGACGCCCGGGACGTTGATGTCAACGCTCCCATCCGCGTGCAGCACCGCCACGGTGCAGCCCCTGAAACCGCCATAGCGCACCTTCGCGCCGACGGTGAGATTGGGCGCGGCCGGTGGCTCGGCGGAAGCGCCTGCGTCTAGACGGCTGGCTGCTAGCGCTGCCTCGAGCATGTGACGCTCCAGGTCGGTCTCTGCCGAGTCGAGCCGCGCTCTCATGGGTGGCCTGCGCCGAGCAGGAGGGGCACCCAAGGCCGGCGCAACGCTCGCACCGAACACGGGCGCAGCCGGGTGCGCGGGTGCAGCCGGAGCGCCGCTGCTCGCTCCAAACGTGAACTGCCCGCCGCCCGCAGGAGGAGTCCCGCCAAAGGCGAAGACGGGTGCCTTCGAGGCGGGCGGTGGCGCAGGTGGCGACACAAGCGGTGGTAGCGCTGGCGATTCCGGTACGGGCGCAGCGCCGCTGCCAGCTCCGAACGTGAACAGCCCGCCCGCAGGAGGAGTCGTCCCGCCACAGGCGAAGACGGGTGCCGGCGTCGAGGCAGGCGGAGCTGATGATGGCGGCACCGGCTCCTCGTTCATGGATAAGAGTGCAGTCATTGCTGCATCCTCGTCGTACCCGCATTGAAAGAGTACAGCTTCGAGGGTCTCCTCGGAGATCTCTGGGAAGAGAGTTTGCAAGTGAGCCGCCATTTTGCGAGCGCGCTGTGTGTCGATCGGAGGCTGTGTGGGAAAAGCTCGAGCATGCATAATCCCCCAGCATGCAAATGAAAGGGGAAGGGGGGTGAGGGGATCTTGCCCTTGCGGTCGCGTCGAGCACGGCCTTCCGCGCCGCCGCATTCTTTGCGTCTTTGGTCCCCTCTGGATTTTCTCGAGCTCGCGCAGCAGCTGGTTGGAGGTGCCCCGCTCCAGCGTCCAGCGACGCCGAGGGTAGACCACGACCGAGCACGCGTGCACCTTCATCTTTCCTTTGCAAAGGAGGGGCTCGGCGATCTCCTCGAGCCTGGCGTGGTCGGCATCCGCTCCTTTCTCGGCCTCTCGTCACGTCTGCCCTCAGCCAAGGTGTCTCGCGGTCGACGACGATGCGGCCGCATCTGCAGACGATGGTAAAGACGATGCGCAGACGATGCGGCAATTGGGCTGGGATTGTAAAAGCGAGTCAGCCCATCCAATAAGGCCTTGATGGTGATACGACAAGCGTTGCGCTGAAATCGGTGGTGTGCGCCCGTGCCGGTGTGCGCCCGTGCCCGTGCCACCCGTGCATCCGCCTCTGCAGTGGCCACCTCCTCTCTGGTGGCATCCCCCTGCTCCTCTTTTGCCGCCAGCTTGCGCGCTGCTTGCTCTGCCTTGTCAGCTTGCTTGGAGAGGGCGTATTTGCGCAGGGCCTCGCTCTTGCGAAGCGCGTCCTCGTCCGCCCGCCTCCGCCTCCTTCGCGACGTTGTGCGGGTGGGACTCGCTGTCCCATCCGTCACTAGGGAGCCTGAGCGGGTTCAGGTCCCGGTTCAAGCACACGGCGTAATTCCAGACCCCAGCGATCCCGCACAGCTCGGCCCAGAGGCCCAGGCAATGTTCGCCGCCCAGGGCCGAGGGCACCGCATCGGCTGGCGGGCGGAAGCCGGGCTTGAACACTTCGAGGTCGCATTGGCGTCCTCTGCGAGCGTGCCTGAGGCGATGGCAGCTTTCTTGGACGCGAGGAACACGCTCAGGTTCGAGTCGCCCTTGCCCGCGTGATTCAAGATGGATCTGTTGCGATCGCCCGCTCGGTGCTCATAGGCGCACAGGTACGATTGGCCCTGACGCCCCGCCGAGCCCACGTATGCGCCCACAAGCGCGCGTGAGCCGTCGGTGCGCTGCGTGAGCCGTCGGTGCGCTCGTAGACGAGCACCAGGTAGACGCAGTATTCTGCAACGTGCTCGAAGACCTCACCGCGGTCCTCCATGCGCTGCATGAGGTTGGCGAGCAGCACCTCGTCAATCGTCTGTCTTGCACTCTTGCTCGGCCGGTGGGCGCGGTGGGCGCGGCCTGAAGAAGCCATGCCACGAAGCCAAGAGTTCCCGCTGTTGTGTCGACCTTGACGATGGTGACCTTCTCACCTCCATCGAGAGTGATCTCTTCTCGTTCTTCTCGTGAGGAACGAGGAAGAGAGGGAGAGGTGACCCAAAAGTCACGAAGGAGCGTCGCCACGCAGGGGGGTGGGTTTAACGTTGAGACGCTGTTGAGACGTTTGTATTAACACTTAAGCTCAGGAAGTGTTAGCCTGTCTTAACACCTGTTTGAGGAGCTGTTGAGACAGCATGTCTCAACACCTCTTC
>Ga0210241_100961_pt1 | contig 24317 bp, 22 predicted proteins | sample ChrtobMetP5a_8mM_FD_155488 | JGI IMG/M metagenome (GOLD analysis project Ga0210241, IMG submission 155488) | Chrysochromulina tobin associated microbial communities from unialgal haptophyte culture, Seattle, Washington, United States - P5a_8mM | ecosystem: Host-associated > Algae > Haptophytes >...
TTCCCCACCGCCACCACCACCACCACGAGCGTTGGCGGTCGACCTGTGCCTTGGGCGCCGTCTCGGGCGTCGATCGTCCCGCCCGCCACCGTCCCACCCCCGAGCGTCGCACCCGGTGCTACCGCTGCTGCCGCCGGCGGTGGTTTCGCACCCTTGGCCCTGAGTGGCGCCGCCGTGCCGGGTGCTGGCGCTGTGTCGGGCACAACACGCGGCGCTGTGTCGGGCTCCGTCCATCGCGCTGTGTCGTGCACAACCTGCGGCGCTGTGTCGGGCACATCCGGCGGCGCTGTGTCGGGCACAGCCAGCGGCGCCAGCTATGCGGGTGGGTCGAGCTGGACGAGCGTCGTGACGAAACCCGTGCCGAGCGCCGTTCCGAGCGCCATCAAGGGTGGCATCCAGTGGCCCTCGAGCGAGCCAGCAGCCTCCTCAGTAGCCTCGAAGCCCGGGCGATCTCGACCCAATGAGATTCGCAATCTCGGCAATCTCGTGCCGATGCATCAACTGCCGAGCAGCAAGGTCCCGCCAACCGCGGCCATAGCTGCGACCATGCAACAGCCATCAACGCTCTCGTCGTCGGCGGCGCCGACGCACCCGCCGACGCTGGCGGCGGGGCCATCACAGCAGCAGCCTCAGCAGCAGCAGCCGACGCCGCAGCCGCACCAGCCGCACCGGAAGTAGAGAGGAAAGAGAGAGTCTCGAAGAGTAGAAGACTACCGAGTACCATACTGTGGGAGGTGTGGGTGCCTGGCTGCCTGCGCCCCGGCCGTTCGGCTGTTCGCACCGGCCGAGCGCGAGTGGCCCGAGAGCCATGACAGAGATCGCTGATCCTGCATCCTCGCCTCGGGTGTCGGGATCGGATCCGTCAGCGCGCATCGTCCACGGTCCGGTCTCCCCGGCGGATCCGGTGGATTCCGCTGCACGCGGTTCGGACGCGTCGGCCGTCGCGGCCGTAATATTCGTTATGTTTATTTTTATTATATTTGGGGATTTTTTGTCCGGTCGTTCGAGGACGCATCATCTCGCATCGGTTTAATAATAATGAAATGTAAATTCATACATATGTCGCGGCTTGCCGCGCTTGCGGCTGCGCGCCGCGGCCGCTCGACCGCTTCGATTTCGCTTTTGTCCCGCTCGCGCTCCGCGCGTGTTACCACGTTCGCTTAAGCCGGCCGGGTGTACACGATTGTATATAACATATGGAACGTTTCCTTAAAAGATAGCGCGCCTACCTTCGGATGCGCCTCCCGGTCCTCCTACTCATACTACACGGCGCACCACGGTCAGACTCTCTCTGTCTACGAGCTATGTATCAGTATAACTAAGGGCGCACAAAGGCATGTGGGCTCGCATGCCTCATCGCGTCCGCCAGGGCCTCGGGTATCGCGCCCGGCTTGGCCCAGATCTTGGGTCGCAGGAGCAGCCGGTACACAGTATTGAGCAGCAGGGCCGTGGGCAACCAAGCCACGACGGACGTGACCGCGCGCCCAAGGTGCCCCCCATTCGCGAGGACGCCAGGAACGACGGCTGCTGCGAGGTGTTCGCCAAAGGTGGTGGAGAAGCTCACTCGGTGGTAGCGGCCACCGCTCGGAAGCTGTGTGGTCATGCTCATGTAATTGATGAGGAAGCCGATGCGAGAACCGCCCCAGAAGACGTGCTGCTGCTCATCCATCGATCCGTCCGGATGGATGGTGACTGTCACACGCCTCCCCTCACTGATGATTGTGCCGCGCAAAGTGAATCCCGGCCGCCACTGCCGCAACAAAGCCTGGCTGAGATGAGCGTTGAACGCTTTGCTGGCCTTGTCAAAGTCAAAGCCGCCGAGAATGTCCGCGTCGCTGCTGCATCCGCCTTGGTCGTAGAGAGCTCTCTTAGACTCGTTGCCGAGCACGTCATAGGCTGCAGCCACCTTGCGAAAGAAACTCGCGGCAACCTCGTCGCCGGGATTCTTGTCTGGGTGGCTCAGCAACGCTTGCTTGCGATACGCCTTCTTGATCTCCGCGGCCGAGGCACATCGATCCACTCCGAGGACCTCGTACAGGGACATGTACGTGGGCACTCGTCGAAGAGTGGTGAAAGGGTTTGATGACGTGTTCACGTTCTCTCTGAAATTGCTGACCAATTTTCACGTGAACGTTATTTTGCCATCGCGGCAAGACGCACACGCACCGGTCCCGTGGAGACACACCGTGGGAGGCGCAGACCAATTATCCTGTGGAAAGCCCACGCAGCGAGACTCGACGAAAGTGTGACATAGTGTCAAGTGTGGAAAGCTCATTAAAAGCTCAGCGAGACTCGACTCGACACTGCGTGGGTCGAAACGGCGTCCGTCGAGGGTGCGATTCAAATTCACGAGACAAGATGACGTGGCGCGAGCCGGGACCGGCGAGGAGAAGCAGCCCCCATACAGCCCGCGAGCGCGGTAAACAACCCGACTTAATAATGTATTATACCTGATGACTGAACCGGCGCTCACAATCTCACAAAAGAATCGTTTCGCGACTCGGTGACTGTCCTAAACGCGAGCTAAATGCAATTGTCTAATAGACGTAAGAGACGATCATGTGTCTGAGATGCCCGCACCCTGCGTCTCTGGCGTAAGTGGTAAGTCGTCTCTTAAAGGTTGAAGCCCAAGACTCTTGGTCTAAGACCAGGACTTGCAAGCACTACGGAACTAGGATGGCGGCGGGGACGATCACCCAATCCGGACCGACGGGAGGGAGGCCTTGCCCGGAGGAGGTAAAATGATCCGTGGCGGCGGCGGCGGGCGTGGCGGAGCTGGAGATGACGGAGGTGGTGGAGGCACCAACCTGGACTCGAAGCCCCAGTCAACGCCGATCATGTACGTTCGAATGTATTGACGGTCGACGTAATACCCACCGAGCCACCTCATAATCGATTCGACATCGCGATCTGGGAACAGCACAATGGCGTGCTGGAAGAACGTGCAAGGAATGGGGACCCTTTGATTCGCGTATGCCCAATTCGTGAGGAACGTCTGCCTGGCGACCGGGTCCGCATAGGTAGCGAATGGAACGTACATGTTGCACGTGTAGCCGGTGGGCAGTGGGTCGACAAAGAAACGCATGGCGTCGAGCCCCTTGAAAGCCACGAGCACGTCCAGGTCTCGAAAGTCGGGCGTGTCTGTGTGGCAGATGTTGTCATCTGTGTGCGTGTTATGGGAGGAACGTCCAACACACAGGCGCGCCTTGGGGCATGTGACGGGGTCGTCGGGGTCGAGGCATTGTGTCCCAAAACGGTCGGTGACGACATTGGGGTTGCAATCAATGCGAAGCTGGACGGCTGCTTCTTCAATCTCACTCTCGTAGAGCGAAAACTCGCTGCAGGGGAACCTTCGGCTGAAGTCCCAGTTCTCGAACATTGGCCGGAACGCGTCTGGCCCGTCCAAGCGGCACGTCTGGCCCGGCTGCATGAGATCCGCCTCCGTGTAGTAGTGTCGAGAGCTCGAAAAAGTGGTGGACCTCTTGCAGTAGCGCAAGCCACCAGCCATGTTGTGACCCACGATGTCAAGATTTGGCGGCACGATGCCGCGAATACGCTTCTCGACGGAGCCGATGCGCGTGCCTCGAAAGTAGGAGCCCATTTTCGAGACTTGCTTCTCGCGCGCCCTACCACCCTGCGGCAGCACCGAACCTTCTCGGGCGAACCAATCCCCGCAGTAGTTGCAAATTCGCTGCGCCCACGCGTCCTCCTGCCGTTGGCAAAATCTGAGCATGATCTTCGGGTCGCACGACTTTGAAAACGTCTCCATGCGCACAAGCTCCAAGGTCTGCGACTGGCCCACGCGCGCCAAGCACTTGATGCACGCGGTAGATGCGTACCCGTTCTCAGGCCGGCCAACAAAATTCGGTGTGCCGGATACAGACCGGTTTCCTCGCATGTGTCCCGCTTGCCCACACTGGACCACCGTGAGTCCCTGGTTGAGGCACACCTGAGGCAGCCCATCTTGAGACTGGACGTTGCCGCAAAAATAGAGCTTGTAGCGAATCCGTTGGCAGTAGTCGTGGTCTGGAAAGCCCGCACAGGTCACGTCGTTGAGGATCATGCTCGAGCAGTCGTCCCCGCCGAACCATGGGTGGCAACGGCATGTGCCATTCTGATCATAGCCGATGATGGGATGGCCGCTAATGTTGAGGCACGTGCCGCGCAAGTCGTCGCAGTTGTGCGTCGCGTTGCAGCGGGGGCCAAAGCGCAGGGAGAGCGCCGCCTGGAGTCGCGCCCACATGTCGACGCCGGCAATGGACGGGCCCGCGAGGATTCGCTGCGCGGACGGGATGCGATCCCATGCGGTGATCTGTTGAGTCAGCACCAGCAGCTGCGTCCGCCGTCTCGTAGGGGCGCGCATGTACGCATCAGCAGACTCCAGAGCTTCCCGCGGACCCATCTGAATGACCGGTGGAGCGACCTGAGTGAGTGGCCGGTACGTAGTGTCGAGCGGATCATCGACAAGCCCGGGTGTATCTTGCTGCTGTCCGTGCTCCGCGTCGGTACCGAGTTCGTCATGGTGTAAACGGGGACGCCCAGGGCGGCCTGCACTGGACGAAGGGTCGCGCACCACCGTCTCAAACGAAAAATCCAAGGATGGATCGAGCGCAGGAAAGTCTAAAGAGGGCAGCTCCGAAAGGCGCCGAGAGCCGGTTTGAGAGACGTTCTGAGTGACGTTCTGGGAAGGCCGGGGCGGCGGGTACAGGGGATTCACCACAGGCACGGGCAGGTCGGGCTTCGACCAGGAGGTCATGAGGTGATCATAGCACATGAAGAACTCGTTGAGCCGCGGTCGATTGGGCCTCTCGATGCCATGGACTCGGTTCTTGGGAGGCTGTGCGGGGAAGTCAGAACAATTCTCGGCGGCGCGGTTGCGCTTGTATGCGATGCAAGAAGTGCTGCTCAGTGGGTCAAAGTAGGTCGGCACCTCCGAATCGAGAATCTTGCGCGGGACGCGGCGGATGGGTGGCCATGGAAACCAGGCGACGATGTTGGAGGCCGTCCGAAGATCGTACCCTTCCATGTAACGGGCGCCCTGGTACTCGCGCCCTTGAACAAACGGGAGACTAATGACGACATAACTATCAAGAGGTAGGTTGGTTGCCGGGTTGCGCTCCATGCACTTGTTTGATCCCGGGCACCATATGCACTGGGAGTACAGTTCGCACGTCATGCAATCCGCGTACGTACTGCAATTGTACGCCTTGACCTCGATGCGCCCTGTGAAGTCGCCCTGCCACACTTCGACCTCGGCGTTGCGATAGTCGTGCACACCCTCCTGATCGAACACATGGACGTACCTGGGCATCCAGTTGCGGTTGATCGGGCCCGAATTGAATGCACCGCCATCATCATCGCTGCGGATGAGGACAGTCTCAAACGTTTGCAGCAGCCAGGTAACGGTCGTGTTGGGCATGACCGAGACGCGTTGAGGCGTGAAGTGGGTGTCGTTCACGAGAATCGTCACGTTCAAGCCGACGTACGCGGAGGCCCCGTCCTCGTTTACGTAGGCCTCGGGTGCTCGGTAAGACTCCGGCGGCAGCTGAAGTCCACCTGTGTAATCGACGACAAATCCCTCGGGCAGCAGCCACCGAGTTTGAGTGATCGGGTTACTGGTCCCTAAGTACCCCTCATTGACAACTGGGTCGGGCCTTGTGACCGTCCGCGCAGGAAATTCGGCCGCATTTATGAAGGTTCCCATCAGGCACGCGATGTTGTTTGAGGGACAGAGCGAACGGTCCTCTGGAAAGTTCGCGGTCAAAGTCTGTGCAGGCGGCGAGACCGCTGTCGGCGCTGGCGGCGGCTGCCCAGTTAGCGGCACCACTAATGTCCCGAGAAGCAGGACGAGCAGGCGCGCGGCACCCGCCATCTGCGAGATCGGAAGCTGGACGTGGCAGGGAGGACGCACTGCAAGCTTCATGACATTTGGTTGGAGAGGTTGCTTCACCGGTAAGAGTACCGGTAACTGTACCGGTAGTCTTACCGGTACCGGTACCGGTTTCTGCTGGCGCCCGCCGCAACGCCGCGAGGTGACACTACTACTACTGCGAAACTAGACAGAATGACGCTGATTAACTGTGTGACGATATGGGAGCGCCAAAGGAGCGTTAGTCCATCCACTTAACATACCGATACCAGGAGGCTGGGTAGTGGGCACGCTCTATGAGCAGCGGGGGTGGCAGGTCTGAAGTCGAACTCATCGTCGTGAGCATTTTGCCAGGCACGAGGGCGTCGCAACCTGTTGCGGGCCGCCCTTTGCAGCTGGGCTCGCCTCTGCAGGTGCGATTCTGAATTCCTCTGAGATCAAGGCAGTGGCGCGAGCAGCGCTCGAGACGCGCCAAATCGGTCAGGTTGCTGCGAAGGAAGATGCCGTGGTGACTCCACGTTCGCAACTTGCGCGCGAGGTCCCAAGGCTCGCCGAATGAGGTGAAGTGCCAACCTGCGTTCGGTATGGTCGGGTAGCTCTCGTGAAGAGGAGCCGACCATACGCGCTCGCGATACCTGGTGAAGCCCGTGCTCATCTCACCGAGAGCCGCGGGTGTGGCGTTTTCATATTGCCCATACATTGCCTGGAGGGTGGCGACGCTGAAGGCTCGCGTGCCATGCTTCCAATCGTTGCCAATCTGGCAATGCACTCCATATTGGTAGAGCGACAGCTTCAGAATGTAGAAGAACGGCCTCTCCTTCGAGGCAGCATCACCGTCAAAGGGATAGCACTGAGCGAGCATGCGCACGACGTCTGGCTTGGCAATCTCGTCCGTGTCGCCAAAGAGGGCTAGGTCTCCTGGCGACGCGAGCTCGATGACCGTCTCGACCAATACGAAGCGCTGAAAGGCTTCGAAGCACATCACTCTGTTGTGCACCCACCTGCCGCCTTGGCAGTAACGAGCACTGCCCTGATGAAAGTCGACGACCCGCACTGTCATCTTGGTTGCCAAGCTTTGCCAAGCTTTAGGCACGGAGCCGTTGGCCAACAGCGATGTGAGCACCAACGGTTTCGCGGACCTGGCCGTGTGCGTGGTGCTCGATTCTGCGATGACAAAACGATCGACGACCTCACCAAGCGTTTGCAGGTGCAACCAAAGCATATCGAGCTCGAAGCCAAATGGGATGCAGTCCCAAATCCTACGGTGCTTTGTCGGCGAGTCGGGCACGATAGGGTGCTGATCGCGCGTGTGGTTTACAAACCTGCTTGACCGCGGCCCAAACGAGACTCTGCGCAGCGCCGCGGCGCAGCTTTCCATCGCGTATAAATACACACTTTGCGAAAAGGCCGGATTTGGACACGGGGGACAACTACCGTTACCGCGTTAGAATGTTACCACTTCCGTGTATACATGTTAGCCGAACGCGTACCAAGACCGTGCGAAAATATCCAAATAACATCTTCCAGAAGGTTGCTTCTGCTTCAGAATTTAGAAAATTGATTTCCGCGACAAGAGTCGACTAGGCTCTAGGGCCCAGAGGCCAGCAGCGGCACCGCGTCCGCGACACCGTTCTCGGTTCTCAAGGTGACGAGGTCTCCGCGGTCCAGCCCCGAACCCGTCACGGTAGTTGGATCTAAAAAAAATACAGTTACATAACGATTCGCGGTTTGTACCGTCGACGACGTACATTATAGATATAGTAGCAGTGAGCAGAATGGCACATGTGTAACGTAAGGCCGGCCGATCGATGGTGAATAGATGGAGAATGCTTGCCGTTCGGTCCCGGCGTAGTCCCGGCGCTCATGCCTTCGGCTGCGACTCCGCGCCTGAGGTTGAGCGTGTCTGGACGTGGGCACCCGGCGGGCAGTGCGGCACGCCTCCGCTGCCCGCCGTGGTCCTCTCTCTCTCGCTCTCTCTCTCTCAGACCTGCAATGAACGGCCGCCGCCGCGGCGGGCGGCGCTCGTAGCCCCCCCGGGCGCACGTGCTTGAGCGCGGGGAGTCACCCAAGCGTCCGCGGGGCTTGTGGAGTAGCTCACCTGATGAGGGAGGCCATCACAGGTCATCAGTGATCATCAGTAGCAATCACAAGCGTCCGCGGGGCTTATGGAGTAGCTCGCTTGATGAGGGAAGCCATCAGTCGCTTGATGAGGGAAGCCATCAGTCGCTTGATGAGGGAAGCCATCAGTCGCTTGATGAGGGAAGCCATCAGTCGCTTGATGAGGGAAGCCATCAGTCAGGATAAGTCGCAAACAGAGGCCATCAGTGGCAATCACCCCCATCGCAGTCCTCGGTGATGAGGGAGGCCATCAGTGGCAATCAGTGGCAATCACCCCCATCGCAGTCCTCGGTGACCGTGGCCGAGTCGACCACACCGGCGGCTCGGCAGGTAGCTCCGCCTCCTTGTCCACCTCGTGCATCGAGTCTTGCGGGGGGGGATGCGAGGGACCATTGCAGCTTCGTGCTGGCCGGTGTTTCTTCGAGTTGCTGCCGATATCTGCATCGGCGCCGGCGCCGCCGCCGGCGCCGCCGCCGCTGCTGCTGCTCCCACCGCGGTGCTTGACACTGTGAATGACGAGGATGAAGATAAACCCCACGACAGAGAGAAAGAACATCAACCCTAAGATCGCCCGCCGTTGCGCCCGCTGCATCTCCGGTCGGGGCGCCGTACCGAGCACGTCCTGCCTAATTAGGAGCGCCTCGTTCTCAGGGCGCACGCTACCGGGTAGCGGCTCGTCCTCGTGCATTACGTCGCGAGATTCGCGCTCCGTCGGAAGCTCCGCCTGATGAGGGAGGCAATCAGAGGTCATCAGTGGTCATCAGTGGCAATACGTCGCGAGATTCGCGCTCCGTCGGAAGCTCCGCCTGATGAGGGAGGCAATCAGAGGTCATCAGTGGTCATCAGTGGCAATACGTCGCGAGATTCGCGCTCCGTCGGAAGCTCCGCCTGATGAGGGAGGCAATCAGAGGTCATCAGTGGTCATCGGTGGAAATACGTCGCGAGATTCGCGCTCCGTCGGAAGATTCGCGCTCCGTTGGAAGCTCCGCCTGATGAGAGGAGCCATCAGGCGCACTCTGGCGCACTCAGCGATTCGCTCACCGGGGCAGTGAGGGTGGCGATCAGCGATACGCTCACCGGGGCAGTGATGAGGGTGGCACTCAGCGATTCGCTCACCGGGGCAGTGAGGAGGGTGGCACTCAGCGATTCGCTCACCGGGGCAGTGATGAGGGAGGCGAAGAAACCGGTAGGGGCGCGATCCGTGCCCACCAGAAGCTTATCAGTGAGGTCAATCTCGCGGCACATGCGATGATCGCTGCCCGTGTCGGCCTGAACTCTCTTTCCATGCGCTCCCTTGCCCTTAGCAGCACTGAAGCGAGTCGCCTTGTAGGAGCGGGTCGAGCGTACGTACCTATGTGGGGAGGAGGGGGCGCCGTGGTGAGCACGTGCATGCAAGCAGCGCCCTGTGGGTCGAGCGCACGTACACGTTGCGGATGCGAATGTAGTCGCCACGCCGCTGTTTGGGCGACGGGGACGAGTAGTAGAGCTCGAGGCGGTCCATGCTGTCCCAGGGAGTGAGCCCGGGGTAGTAGTAGTATGCGTCCTAATTTGGGAGGTGCGCATGATGAGGTGATGATGAGGTCATCAGAGGTCATCAGAGGTCATCAGAGTTCATCAGAGGTCATCAGCGGCCCTCGTGGCACCTGGATTGGGATGCTGAACGAATGCCACGTGGCCGCCCGCCACCCCCCCGGAGGCTGCGGAATCAAGAACTGCACTCCCTTGACATTATTCTCCTTCGTGTACTCAAACACGTGCAGCACGTGCGACGTGTTCGAGACGAAGACCTCCATCTCAATGGAGGCATTCGCGAGCAGCCGGCCGTCCCAGCCCACGATGGCGCTCAGGTTGGTCGTCAGCAGTTGCAGCTTGCGATCGGGTCCGAATTGGCCGAGGATGCCGTACCTGATGCAATCAGACGCAATCAGACGCAATCAGAGGCAATCAGAGGCAATCAGATGAAATCATATTCAATCATATTATTCAATCGGATGCAATCAGACGCAATCAGACGCAATCCTACGCAATTTGACGCAATCTGACGCAATCTGACGCAATCTGACGCAATCATATGCAATCACACGCAATCATATGCAATCATACGCAATCATATGCACTCAGACGCAATCATACGCAATCAGACCGCAATCCTACCGGTTGGGTAGGATGTCAAAGCGAGCAATCCGACGGAAGAGAGGCAAGCACGAGTCCGAGCCCTTGCGTGTGTAGTGCATCGTCTGCGGGCTGGCGCGCCCCGCGCTCGAGGCGCTCTCGACGGCGCGTGCATGCAGCGCGTGTGAGAGAGGAGAGTACGAGTTGAGTAAGAGCACATCCGCGCCCGTGCACACCGCATGCGCGATCAGTAGATGCGCCTGGCTCTCTCCAACTGGACGGCCCCCGAGCATCACCTGCATGCAATCGGTCGCAATCAGTCGCAATCAGTCGCACTCAGTCGCAATCGGTAGCAATCAGTCGCAATCAGGCGCAATCAGGCCTCCGAGCATCACCTCGGCCGCCTCGGCCGCCTCCGCAAGAGTGTAGAAGGTGGATCCCATCGCGAGGGTCGCTCCGCTTGCGAGGGTGCGCGGTAAAGTACGCACGCCGTCAGAGAGGATGAAGACTGGATCTTCCATCGGAAGTCGCGGCAGATTGGCAGCGAGCACGTCGTGGTTGACGTGGCATGCCATGCCTGATGAGGGGGGCAATCGGAGCTCATCGGAGCTCATCGGAGCTCATCGGAGCTCATCGGAGCTCATCGGAGCTCATCGGAGCTCATCAGCGATGCTCAGCGGCTCCATGTGGCATTGCATGCCTGAGTCGAACCGCTGATTGCCTCAATCAGATGCACTCAGATGCACTCAGATGCACTCAGATGCAATCAGATGGAACATGTGGCAGGGCATGCCTGAGTCGAACATGGTGCGGACCCACTGTCGACCATAGGATGAGGAGCCCGCCTCGGCGTCGTACCTGATGCACGGGGCAATCGGAGGCGATCAGAAGGACCTCCGATGTCGGCAGGCAGAGGTCATCATGGGCTTTGTACCTGATGAGGGGGGCAATCCGTTGCAAACAGTTGCAATCAGACTGATGAGGGGGGCCATCCGTTGCAATCCGTTGCGATCCATCACACTCCGAGGCCATCCTCGCTCATCAGAGGTCATCCTCGCTCATCAGAGGTCATCAGTGGTCATCAGAGGTGTCATCAGAGGTCATCAGTGGCCATCCTCGCTCATCAGAGGTCGCTCATCATCAGTGCTCATCAGAGCTCGGCTTCGGCAGCGTACCCGATGAGGGATGCAATCAGAGGTCATCAGAGCTCATCAGAGCTCGGCGTCGGCAGCGTACCCGTCGCACACAGACGAGGGCAGTCGGCCATGGTACGGATCCGAAGAGACGAAACTCGATGAGGCGCCGTCATGGCCCAATTGACGAACCTCGATGGCCATCTCTCCGTTCTCGAGGACCTCGGCCGAAAACGGGCGCGACTGCGCCGCTGGCTGCGCGAGGTCGGTGAGCGCCTCGAGTTTCGTCCACGCCGATGTGGTGAGCACGGCCGCGTCCAAGTCGGACAGATGCACGCACGAGTACCGGCGGGTGGCGAGTCGTAACTGCTTGGTCACCGCCGCTGCGGCAGCGTGCACCTCGGCGGTTTCGCTCCATAGAAGGGTGCCGATGCTTGCCCACCATGCGAGATCCGCCCGAGATCGTGCGGAGATCCGCATGAGTTGGTCACGAGATGCAACCTCGTCCCCAATCGTGCGCCCGTCCGAGATGGAGGCTGATGGCGTCTGATTACCAACCTCATCCCCCATCGTGCGCCCGTCCAAGCTGTGGAACCCATCGAAGGCGGCGTAGAAGTGCGAGATTGCGAGCACCCGATCTCGGCACGCGCCGTACAGGCGCTGGTAGTCGAACGAGGAGCCCATCTGTGAAGACACGTGCACCTCGCTCACCTGTGAAAACGAGGGACGGGGCGCGCCGTGGTGAGCACGTGCATGCTGGGCGAGGAGGCCATCTGTGACGACACGTGGAGCGTGCACACATTCGCCCAGCCGAGGACGTTGTCAAAGTAGGTGCGCGAGGGCAGCAGGCGAGGGTCCTTGGCGTGCAGCATCACCAAGCGCGTGGGGCGCAGCCCGAGCGCGAGGAATTCGGCCATCTCGAGCGCCCCAGGAGAGAGCGCGAGCAGCGAGCCCATCTCGAACAATCTCGAGTAGCGCGCGAGCTGCTGCAGGCTGCCGTCGAGGAGCAGGTGGGGCACCACGAGTGCGCGCCCAAGACTACGCGCGATCGCGAGCGCATTTTTGAGGCTGACGAACCATTCGCCGAGCCCGCTGTGAGGCTGGTAGACAAGGTAACGGCGAGCCGAGCTGCCCGTGACGGCGCCCGTGGCGGCGCCCGTGGCGGCGCCTGTTACGGGCGGGCGACGCAAGCCACCGAGCGTCGTCCCGAGCGCCGCGCCGTCACGGGCGCCGCCGCCCGCGCCGTCGCGCGCGCCGTCTCGGGCGCGGCTCGAGGGCAAAAGGGCGATCTGGGCATCGAGATCATCCAATGCGCAGCCGACGCCGCCGAGGGCGATGGACGCGCTGCCGCGGGCGCTGGCGCTGCTGGTACTGCTGCTGCTGCTGCTACTGCTGCTGCTACTGCTGCTGCTACTGCTACTGCTGCTACTGCTGCTGCTGCTGGTACTCCTGCTGCTGCTGCTGGTACTGCTGCTGCTTCCGCGACCGCCGCCCACGACGGCGCCTCGGCTGGCGACGGCGCCGTCGCCGGACACGTCGCGGGCGGTGGAGTACTCAAGTTGCGGTGTGTACTCAAGTTGCATCCCTGACCAGAGGGCGGCGAGGGCCGCGTATTCCTCGACGATGCGCTCCTTCTCGGCGGGCGTCGGCGCGCTCGTCGCGTACCGTGCGCCCCACCATCGGATATTCTCCGAAAAGGAGAAGCCCTGCGTGATGAGAGCTGGGAGGGTACGGCGCTGGTGGTGCAGATCGAAGGTTGGCAGCTCTTCGTGCGCGGGCATTTGACGAAGCACGTTGGCCACCTGTGGGGAGAGGGGCGGGGCGCTATGGTGAGCACTTGCATGCGAGCGGGCATTTCACGAAGCACGTTGGCATTTGACGAACCTCGACGAGCTCGAGCTCGGAGAGTAGAGGCGTCGTCTTGAGCTCGTCCAGGTCGGTGCGCAGCGCGTCGGTGATCGCCTGCCTCACCCCATCTGTGCCGGTATGGTCCCCTCGTTCCATGTAGGTCGTCGAGAAGGCCTGCGGCAGAACGTCCAGCCGACTCTCAACGGTGAAGAGTAATCAAGGGCACTCCAGGGAGATCAAGGGAGATCAAGGGAGATCCAGGGAGATCAAGGGCGATCCAGGGAGATCAAAGGCGATCCAGGGAGATCAAAGGAGATCAAAGGAGATCAAGGGCGATCCAGGGAGAGCCCACCTGCTGGTGCCTCATGTTCGGGTAGAGCATCACATAGCCTCGGCCGTACATGTAGTCAACCATGAAGCGCTTCCACGAGCGCGGCCACACGTTGGAGCGCGAGCGCGGCAGCAGCACCGCCGGGTCTCCGAGCGGCTCGCGGTTCTTACCCACGCCACGCTGATGGGCCTCCTGCGTGAAGTTGAAAAAGGGCGGGCGCGCGCGCGCGCGGTAGAAGCGCACGAAGTCGCGCCACATCGAGCCGAGGTACAGAGCGCCCCACGAGCACGGCACCTGCAGCAGAAAGGCGTTCGCCGCGGTCGCCTTGTCGGGCAGCCATCGCACCTGCGGGTAGACGATCTCATTGAGGCGCGGCGTGTACAGGCTGACGCCCACGAGGCGCTTCGCGCGCATCGCGCGCCCGTCGTCGAAGTCGCCGTACGCGCTCGCCGCCCGCAGCAGCCACCAGTAGAAGAGCGGAGAGACTTCGATGTCATCCTCGAGCGGAAGCACGTGCTCGTCGTCTCGTAGGTCGTCCGCGCGCGAGCTGTTGATCCACATGCCACGGATGCCCATCGGGCGGTCGAACTCGACCACCTCCTTCGGGCCGTACGGCCAGTCCAGTCCGCGCACGAAGTCGACCACCTCCGGCAGCGCGCCGCTGTCAAGGACCATGCGGAGCGGCACCGTCCGGTTGCAGTAGCGCGCGCGCTTGAGCGACGTGATGAGGCGCACCAGGGAGGGCATCCGGCGCCACGCGAAGGCGATTATGGTCACGTTGAGCTGCAGCGCACCCGGCGCGAATTCGGGCGTATCGCACACGTCTGCGTATTGCACCAGCGGCTCGGAAGGGTTATTGTCGTCGTAGACGGTGGTGAAACTGCCATCGGTATCTCCGATCGTAGCACGTGCCGGACGCGTTGACCAGCTCTGTGAGCTACCTAGTGACGAGGAGAAGCCCAGCAGCAGCAGCAGCAGCAGCATCGTGAGCACGAGCAGTGCGACGAGGCGATGTAGCCGGCTTAGGCCTGGCGCTCGTGGCCGCATCGAGAAGTCCTACAGCTACTCGTCTACAGCTTCGAACAAAGCTCGCCTTTTTATCTCCGACGCTCACCGAGCGCAAGGAGCCTGCGCTGCGCGTGTCAGGTTTGAAACGGGACGGAAGAGGAATCCGCTTATTACTTGACTTGACTTGTCTTGCATATCGCTCTTCTATGGAGCGCCCGCCCACGAGCAGCTCGACGACCGTGCCGCCGGCCTCCGAGGCGTCGTCGGGGTCACATCACACGCCGCCTCCGGCAGAGTTCGCAACGGCCCCCATCGAGGAGATGCTCAACAAGCTTGCTGCCTACGTGGCGGGCGAGGCGGAGATGTCAATCGAGGACTACCGCCTGCTCGAGTCGATGAATCTCGCGGCCGCCGCGCGATACAGGGAGATGGCCGAGTATTCATCAGGTTTGGTCGCGTTTGCGGAGCGCTTACAGTCCAAGACGAACGACATCCAGCCGCAGCTCGCGCAGATCGACGTGCTCGAGGCCCAGGTGGGCGAGCTCGAATGCGCTGTGGAGCAGCTTGATGCGTACACGCTGCGGCTCGAACGAAAATTTGTTGAGCTTGTGAGTTGATATGTATAAGAGACTCACGGCTTACAAGCACTGCACCGCGAACATTCCCTCGAGCACGCGCTTGCACTCCGATGCCAGACGAGTCATAGCACCTCACAAGCGTCAGAACCGATCACGCCACGATTGACGATACACCGCACACGCGCGACAGGAGACCCCGGACCCTGACGACACGCCACGTCGCGCTGTGGGCTGTGTGGACGGAACGCAGGACACACGACCGCGACTGAATGGTTGAGCGAGCTCCGGGGCACGCTCACGAACGCTTCGCGACCGCCGCCACTGCACTCCGCACCGACTGTCCATGCAACCGCCGCTCGAGCTCACCCAAGCCCCCACAGCACTGCGTCACCGTCGCCCAGCCCGCACAGCCAACGGCAATGAGCCCGAACCCGAGAAGAGGCGCCGTGGCGAGCGCGTAGGCGAGTAAGAGCGCGACAACCGCCCAGCCCACCACGGCGCCCGCCAACTCCATCACCACGCCGTGCGAGATTGACGAAGCGGCGAGTGGCGGAAGTGGCGCCGTTCCGGGCGCCGCGCTTGCCTTGGCGAGCCGCGCCTCCTTTGCCGCCCACGCGCGCCGCAGCCAGGCACCGAGCGCTTCGTCTGTGTCGCCGTCGCGGAGCAGCTCAGCTACGGGTGTTCGCTCCACATGGAAGGTCACCGCACGTGGCCAGTACCCATTCATGAAGATGGCCTTCTCATTGGGCCGAGGGTCGGAGCCCCATTTCGAGCCCATCGCCTCGTGGCTCGTGTAGGTGATGGTGACGTCGTAGACCGCGTCGAGTTGGGCACCGAGCGCACGTACGGTCGATGCAAAGCCCGCGGTTCTCGGGTTGAGCAAATGCTCCATCACAGGAAGCCCCTTACTCGCGGCGAAAGTCTTCGAGCGCGCCACGTTCTCCGGCGAAAGGTCGGTACCCTCTGGGAAGCAGAGCACGACGGGCGGGTCGCCTCCGAGCGCCACGAGGTGCTGGCACACATGCTCGATCGTCGACAGGTCGCCCTGCCGGTCGTTGCGCGAGAGGAAGATGAAGTGGAACGCCTGGCATGCCCAGCCGAAGAGGGGAACCTTCTTGAGCGGACCTTTGAGCATGATCGTGAGCGCCCGAAGCCAGCGCATGCGCGCGCAGAGGCACCACAGGAACAGCCAGTCGACGCGGCAGTGGTGGTTGCAGATGATGATCGTGGCGCGCTCGCTACTCGGAGGCTGCAGCGTCCCGCTCACGGTCACTTGCACGCGTCCCATCAGCTCGATGAGTGCGACGGCCAGCGTGAGCCAGCTGCGCTGCACGATGGCCACGATGGTGCGGTAGAGTTTGAGCGTGAAGCGAGTGGGCCATGGGAGCAGCACGGCTGCCGCAACGATCATCACGAGCGTGCCGACGAGTGCGGAGAGAGCAAACAAGACAACTACGATCATCATCGCCGCACGAGGCCGTTCTTCTTCTACTTCTTCTTCTTCTTCTTCTTCTTCTTGACGAGCGAAGGGTAATCAGTTTTGTCGTCGCGCATGAACACAAGCGACGTCATCACACCGCGAAAACGAATCTTCACACCCCAAAAAGAACCATGAAGGAACGGCGAACAACGGGCGTTTATGTAAACGGCAACATAAAACCGGACGAATGAGGGCGGCCCAACACCGTCCGAAGGATGCAACATCCAATTGGCAAACATCAGGCGAGGATATATTACAGAACTCAGAACTTGAAACTTACTGAGGATATATTACAGCCTAACGGGTAACGCGGAACCGACATCGCAGAGGTACAATGTAATCATGCATCCGATCAATACCATCAACAACCTAACTGTAACGCGTAATACATACACATGCGCCACGTCAGAGGTCAGTCGTCACAGTGGCATATGCCACACGCCCGTAACACATGCCATCTGTGGTACATTATGCCTTTGGCTGTTCCATCCAGCCTGATCGCCCCGGTCCATCGTACGCCCGGTGCAAAGTGTGCATCCCGGAAGGTCCCAAGCCATGCGCGCGAGTTCAATGGTTGTACTGGCTGCCAGTAGAGGCGGCAAAGGCGCCGCCCAATGGCGAATCAAAGCCCGCGGTCGTGAAGCCGTCGGTCGTCGAGGGCGAGTCGCCATAAGACCACGCGCCCGTCATCCCAGGGACGTAGTTCAACGGTCGGCCGGGCGCGAGGACCAGCTGCTGCCGCCGCTGCCGGTCCTCGTAAATGTTCTGTAGCCGATGAAAGCGGTTGCGGATGGCGTGCTCAGTGCGACCAGGTAGCCGATCGGCGAGTTTACTCCATTTATGGCCTAGCTCCGCGACTAAGCTCAGGATGGCGTCATCTTCGGCCTTGGACCAAGAGACCCGGGGCTCGGCGGCTCGGATGGCGACACTCTCCGCTACGTGGCCACGGCGCGCTGATGCCGAGGGCAAGCTCGCACCGAGGGTCGCGCCATGGTGGGCGCCCATTGTCGCGCCGCTGGCGATGCCAGGCGCCATCGTGGGCGCCATCGCCATGCCGCCCGCCTCGGCCGGTGCCTCGGCAGCGGGCGCCGGCGCGGCGACGCCGTCGTCGGCCACCTCGACGAGCACGCTCCCACCGACGTCGCCGGCCTGGCGGGGGGAGATAGCGAATCGGGGGAGGGAGGTCAAGGGAGATCAAGGGAGATCAAGGGAGGGAGGTCACGAGGGAGATCAAGGGAGATCAAGGGAGGGAGGTCAAGGGCGGTAGAGCGTCGGGCAGCGCCATGGTGGGCGCCATCGTCTGCCCGCCGACCTTCTCTCTGCAGCCTGCAGATCGTCGGGGGGAGATCAAGGGAGATCAAGGGAGATCAAGGGAGCCGACCTTCTCTCTGCAGCCTGCAGGGGTGTCTCTGGGGGCGGCGTCTCTGGTAGAGGCGGCCTGTTGAAGACGGAACCAGCGGTTACGCACAGCGTCGTCCGAGCGACCAGGCAGTTCGACGGCAATCTTGCGCCAGCAGCACCCGTGCTCCTGCACCGCGCGCTGGATGATGCAGTCCTCGAGGTCTGACCACTCTTTGCGCTCGGCGCCGTTTCGAGCGGGTTTGAGGCCCAACGCCAGCTGCCTATTTAGGAGACTGCCCTGTGGGGTTGCGCCGAACGAGGGGGCGGTCGAGGGCGGAGCGGTGGCGGCTGGCGGCAGCTGTAGCGAGGCATAGGGCGCCGTGGTTGGCGCGAGCACTTGCCCGGGGAGATAGCTGCAGCTGTGAGCAATCGGCAGGGCGTCGTATGAGGCGTCGTATTTGTTACGGGGATTGTGCGGCCCATACCCGTCATGACGGGGATTGTGCGGCCCATACCCGTCATGACGGGGATTGTGCGGCCCATACCCGTCATGACGGGGATTGTGCGGCCCATACCCGTCATGACGGGGATTGTGCGGCCCATACCCGTCATGACGGGGATTGTGCGGCCCATACCCGTCATGACGGGGATTGTGCTGCCCATACCCGTCATGACGGGGATTGTGCGGCCCATACCCGTCATGACGGGGATTGTGCGGCCCATACCCGTCATGAGCGCCGTGCGGCACGCCCAGCGCGAGATCGAGCGGGAGATCGAGCGGGAGATCGAACGCGAGATCGAGGTTGGCTTCGTCAGGCTCGTCTTCATCGGGGCGCCCGTTCAACGGCTGCCCGATGGTGAGCCCGGGACGGCGATGGAGCATGGCAGGGGTCGGGTGCGTGAATGCACCCGCGAGGTGCACGGGCGGCGCCCCGAGCGCCGCTCCGCTCTGCGTGGGCGCCGCGGCCGGCAGAGCCACGCCAGCGTCCTCATCCATGCCATGGCAGACCCATTCAAATGCTGGCATGGCATACAAAGCCTCGGAGGTCGTGCCAGCATGGGGTCTGTAGGGATTCGTGCCGGCATGGGGTCTGTGGGGATTCTTCGCCGGGGGGGCGGCGGCGGCCGACATCAAGTGCGCCGGCCGCAGCGGCGGGTACATCGACTGTTGTTGGAAGGCGCGCGGTTGGGCGGCCTTTGCCTTCGCCTTGGCCGCCTCCGCGCGCCTCGTGGCCTCGTGCGCCTCGACCTCGGCCGCCGCGGCCGCCTCGTCAGCGGCGATGGCCTCCAGCAAAGCGAGCTCGTTAGCCGTTGGCTTGCGCCTCATCGCGAAAGCTGCCGCCGGCTTGGACGGAGCGGCGAGCGTGGCGGGCGCGGTGGACGTGGCGGACGTGGCGGGCGCGGCGGGCGCGGCGGGCGCGGCGGGCGCGGCGGGCGCGGCGGGCGCGGCGGGCGCGGCGGGCGCGGCGGGCGCGGCGGGCGCGGCGGGCGCGGCGGGCGCGGCGGGCGCGCCAATTGCGGCCGGCGCGGCGGCCGGCGCGGGCAACAAGATGTCGCTGAAGACGGCGTCCACAAACGATTCCCCGGACACGCCCGACAGCGACGCGTCGGCGTCCTGCGCGTCCCGCTCGGCCGCCACCAGGGCCGCCAGTTGGGACATCTCCTCGTCCATGGCCGAATCGTCCGCAAATGTTGCAGCCATGGGCTGCAGGTGGAGCGCGGCCGGTGCCGAGTGCTTCATGTAGAGGTGCTGTTGCTCGAGCGCCTCGGCGACATCGAAGAGGCTCATCGAGTGGTTCGCGCCGGTGCGCTGCTTGCGTATGCGCGGCCAGCTGCCTCCCCTCTCGACGACGAGCTCGGAACCCTCGGATGACCACGAGGAGGAGAGCAACGGCGGGTTGCTCTCCTGCGGGCTCTCGTCGTCCACCGTGGATGGAGAGTCCGCTCGAGGGTCGCGAGGGTTATCAAAAAGGTCCCAGACAGTGGGCACGTCGCGCTTGGTGCCGTACGTGCGTAACCTTCCCGGCGCCGTGTGGAACTTGGCGCGGCGCTCCGACATGTAAAATGCACGCGCGTGTGCTGCCGAGGAAGGACGTCGCAGGCCGGTCTAACACGAGGGATTTTCGCGCCTGTGAAACCGCTCTGCTATTTTCGTTCTAATGTCAAGAGTCCTGTTCTGAGGAGAAGTCGCGATGGACACACAGATTGCTTCTTGACGTGACTTGACTTTGAAGCCATGCGACTCGCGCTCCTTCTACCCCTCACTCGCTCGCTCTTCTCGCGCCCGACTTGTTTGATTCGACCGGCGACGCGCACGGCAGCCGTGCGTGCCTTGAGCGCGGCCGACCCACGGTCGGAAAGGCCGCCTCGCGAGTACACCACCGCCTTCCAAGACCTGAGCCAGCAGGACCTGACGATGCGCCCGATCGGCCACGTCGAATCGCCATACAAGGAGCGCTTCGGAACGCCGCGGCAGGCAGTCGTGACAAATTACACGATGGGCGGCGTCGCCCAAGAGGGCACCATCGTGCTTCGGCGCGACTTTCCCTACAAGGAGGCGCTTCGCGACTTAGAAGGCTTCTCGCATCTGTGGATCATCTGGCACGCGCATCTCAACCACGGCTGGAAGGCCATGGTGACGCCGCCGCGAGGGCCCAAGGGGCAGCGCTTCGGGCTCTTCGCCACGCGCGCGCCGCACCGTCCCAACCAAATTGGCCTGTCGGCGCTCGAGATCGTGCACGTGGACGTGCAGCGTGGCCGCGTGGTTGTCAAGGGTCTCGACATTCTCGACGGCACTCCGGTGCTCGACCTGAAGCCGTACGTGCCCTACTGCGACGCCTTCCCGCGCGCCCGGGCGGGCTGGATTGATGAGCTCGACGGCGGCGGCGGCGCCGTGCAGCCCGATCGTCTGGACTACTGGCCGCCGCCGTCGCACTTGCAGCCATCGAGCTCCACGCGCGCAGAAGGCGAAGATGCCGATGGTGATGGTGATGGTTCGGGCGGTGGCGTGAGTGTGGGTAACGGTAGCTCGGAGCGGTAGCGCACAACCCGTCTGACTACCGTACTCGAAGCGCATCATTAACGCGTTAAGCTGGTCTAAGGAGCCTCTCGGCGCGTTGTAAGCCGCGCCGCGCGGTGCGCGAAGTTTTTCGGCTTTCAGGAGGTGTTCATGGGAGGTGTTCCGCTGCCCAAGGATTAAAACACCCCACTTTGTGAACGGTATGAACGTATGTGCGAGAACCGGAGCAACTACAACGACTTCAACGAGTCAATCCGGTGTAGTCTACGACATTGGTCAACGACCGGACAGCGGACACCCCGTGCCCGAGACACGCACTTATATTATCTCTTGAGAGAATCCACAAGAGGAGAGTACTCCACAAGCATCAATTGTAGCCGTATGCGTTTCATCCGGTCGCTTTAAGAGGGGGAGCCCGCCACATCGTCACTCTGTTCACCCATCCGCGCATGTGCCCCATCATCCCCGAGCACACGAGCTCGGCCAGGGCGACCGTCAAGGCCGTGAGAGGTATGCGAGAGGTAGATGAGCCAGCAGAACGAGACGCATGCGACGAAGCCAATGCGCAGCTCGACGGGCATCACCGTGAACGAGATCAGGTGCACCACAGGCCACATCGACACGTATGTCGTCATCACTGGCCAAAAGTCGTCGCAGTACTGCTCGAGCCCGCTCATCGCGGTGCCCTCGCCCTCGCCCAGCGCGACCGCCTTGAACGCGTAGTAGAGCGGTAGATAAATCATGGGCACGTGGACCGCGCTGTCTGCGGCCACCTTTTGGAGCGCGGTGATCAGGTCCGTGCTCGTGCCGAAGATGCGAGTGAAGGCTATGTTGTAGACCAAGTGCTGACCGATGCCAAGGTATGCAGCGGAGAAGAAGCCAAATGCAAAGTTTCGCCGCCAGTCGACGCGCTCCGATTTCTCCAGCTGTGTCTGCGCGATCACGTCGCTGGCCGATCCTTTGAACCAGCAGGTTGCAAACGCCGTGGCGAGCGGCGCGCGGCGGCTCGCCCGTCGGTAGGCAGCAAGCGGGTTCGTCGAGAAGGATGTGGTGTCGGAGGAAATCAGACGGATCGTCGTGGCTCGGCTAGCGCATCCAACCAACCGACCTCGCAGCAGCGGCATCGCTACCGGGTCGGCCAGGGGTGCCTCGGAACGCCTCCCGTTTCGGCGAACTTCCGGCATGCACACCCAAAAGCCAAAACCAGCATGCAACAGGGGAAAAGGGGGGGGGAGGGCACGTCCGACGCGACATAGCGCCGCTTGGTTGCGCTCCGTCGTTGCTCTCCCGACGGACATGGAGCACCCTTTACTTGGCCGAGCGCGTGACGGCCCGTGAGTTATTGTGAGAAAGGCGGTGCCGGAGTGACTTTCGCCCCCGCCCCCCCCTTAGTCTCCATGACGCAATGCCTAGTGTCTTGATCGTGGATAGGAAGTCACCAAGAGCGTGCCGACGACGGCTTGGTGGCCTCTTGACGTTGGGCTTGGGACGCTGGCCATGTGCTGGCGACTCGCCCATTTGGAATGCAAGTCGCTGCGACACGTCTAGAGTACCCGATTCGCGTCCACAGGTCCGAGGACGAGCGTGGGCGCCTCCGGTGCAGGTATCCGGGGCGTATGATCGTCTCGGAATCTGGGGTACGCCCCCGTGAACGGCGTGGGTGGGCTATGGGTGGGCCCTGACCGTGGCAGGTGCGAGCAGCGGGGTCGGTGCCGGGAGCGCGCGGCAGAGCCACGGACGGCGTGCGCGCATCCTGCTTGCGACCTGGTGTTACGAGGTGGATCGTGCTCGTGCTCGGTTCAGGCAGCGGCGGCCGGAGCCACCATGCGGTCGCTGGGAAGCACGGCGGATCGCAGGGACGTGGGAGCCGATGGTGAGCACGGCGGTTTGGACGGTGGGCTTCTGTAGGGATAGCAGCGCGTCACGAATGCAGCACACGCACGCCCAGCTCTAGCCCAGCTCGCGCTCTGACAGTGGCCATTTCTTCGAGAATCAAGGGAGTACCCTCGTCCACGACAATCAAGGGAGTACTCTCGCGTAATAACCGTCTTTCCTTGGTCTGTCGTCGGCTGGATCCCAACCCCTGTTAGGATGACGGGGAGTGACAGGCTCATGGTTGAGGAACTCGGGGCCCATGTATGACAGGCACCTTCGAGGCGTTGTAGATGATGGCCAGGGACTGCACGACGTCGTCGGCGTGGATGGTCTGGGGCGTGTGCTCCGTGGCCATCAACAGGAGCGTCGCCTTGTTGTGTTGTTGATCGATGCTCCTCGCTGCGCCTCGTGCTCGCCCCCGGCGGCCTAGTTGGCGCAGCTCGCAAAGAGTGCGCCGAGCAGCCTGCCATCTTCAGGGGTCATCTTGGCGACGCGCACGGCGTTCTTCACTCAAAGCAACTTCTCCACCACGGCACCAGTCTCGGTTTTGAGGAAATTGCGGAAAAGTTTCGCCAGGGGGTTAAAGAGCACTGGGTTTTGATCGACATGTGTTTGCAAGCCACGCGCCAAAAGAGAAAATCACCAAGGTTATGAAGTGCCTCATAATCCCATTATGAAGCCGAGGTTACGAAGCGCCGCTTCGTAACGGCTTCATTTTAACTTATGAAGCCGTTATCATAACGCGGCCATGAAAACGCCGAGCGATACGAAGCAGAGCCTACATAACGGCTTCCTAACGCTGCGTTATGAAGCCGTGGGCTTCATTTTAGCTGCTTTATGAATAGAGTCCACATACAAGTAATGAAGTTCATTTTGGACTTCATAACGGGAGTACGGGACAGTGCAGCTGTTGATCCCCCGCGGTGTCTTACTGTACGGTAATACCGGATCTACCGGAAGGAATTCGAGCGCCTTGTGGCGTCAACCGCGACTTCGTTTTCCGGTCACGCGGACCGAACGCTGACCGAAGGCTGACCGAACCTCGACGAACCTGACCGAACGCCGTTTCGCCAATTGCGTTTCGCAGTCTACATGTACATTTTCACATGGAAGGATGGAAGGATCAATGATTCGTATCATCTCGTTCTCGGAGCCGTACTCGCCGTGCATTTCTGAGGAAGAGCAAGTGTGAGAGGACACACGTGAGTTCACAACCAATGGGTTTTCTCGTCTTTGTACTTCATGTTACTTGACTTGACTTGCCTTGACTTGACTTGTCTCGTCTTTTGCGAGAGGCGTCCATGTCGAGCGACCATGCTTTCAAGGAAGCCGTAGGAAGGGTCGGTCAGAGAAGACTTTGGGGTCAGAGAAGACTTTGTCGCAGATGACGTCGCACGAGCGCCGAAAAACCGTCGCTCGAGCGCCGAAAAACCGTCGCCGAGCGCCGAGAAACCGTCGCAACTGCGCGCAAATGCGATGCATCTGCGACGCACAATGCCACATCTGCGCGCGCAGAATGCCACATCTGCGACGCACAATGCCACATCTGCGACGCACAATGCCACATCTGCGAGCGCAGAATGCCACATCTGCGACGCCTCCATG
>Ga0210241_100964_pt1 | contig 24294 bp, 12 predicted proteins | sample ChrtobMetP5a_8mM_FD_155488 | JGI IMG/M metagenome (GOLD analysis project Ga0210241, IMG submission 155488) | Chrysochromulina tobin associated microbial communities from unialgal haptophyte culture, Seattle, Washington, United States - P5a_8mM | ecosystem: Host-associated > Algae > Haptophytes >...
AGCCGGGATTCTATCGGCTCCTCGCCATTGGCGAGCTTGTCGGCGACAAGCATTGAACGATCAGGACCAGCATTTTGGTGCTTGAGTGGTGATGGCCAATGTCGGGACGAGACGCAATGAAAATACAATCTTAGGAAGCGGGTGCAACATACGAACACATCTTCTATGAGCTGTGGCTCGACCACGGGTCTACTTTGTCGAGAACTGGGCGCGCGAGGCTCCGCGAGGCAGACGAGCAAAATGGATAAGGTGGAAATCGGACGGTGGCGGCCTCTCAAACCGGTAGGCTGTTGAATCCAAATTTGGGACGACAGACTGGCCGACACACACACACACACACAGACACACACGCCAAAAAATGGGGCCGCCGGCCAAAACCTATCGGGTCGCGCGCGCGCTATTTTCACGCGGGCGGTTAATCTCAGAGGCTTCCCTCCCGGTGTTCCAACGGGGGTGGGGAAGAATACAGACCCTTTCACAAACTTTCCGCGTTTGGTCGATTTCAGCTTCGCGCGGGAGCGTACGAAGTCAAGTCAAGTGAACTCGAGGTCTCCCAAGCTAGTTGTACTTGAGATGTGCTGAGTCCCACAGGGCAGTTTGTAAAGTTGACAAGTTTGGTATCCGTCGGACAGCGGAATCTTTCCTGAGCCCCGAACAACTGAGCCGCTCCTGCTCTCTCTCTCTCTCTCTTCATCGCTCGCTCGCTCGCTCGCTCGCGTCCGCCGCCGCGTTTTCGAACACGCGGGCCGCATGCCCTTGCTTTTCAATGGCACCACCTTATCGCGCTGCAATTCACGCTGTGACCCCAAGGCCAATTTGTGCTCCGCCGTCCCAAACGCGCTACTGAACACGCTCCCGCCGCGTGGAGTTTTGCAAAGGCGCTATTACATCTACGGCCACGGTGCCTTCAATTTCAGTGACGTGCTCTCCGCACTGCAGGCTCGGATGGCGGGGCAGCCTATGGATTTAGCGCTGCCAGTGGGCGAGGCGCAGTATCTGAGTGACATCCCGATCATGGCAGCACTCGAAAAAGGCATCCGCTTCGCACCTGGGATGCAGACGCAGCCGATATGCACGTCATCGGCGCGTTGCCCTTTGCATCCCACGTGCTGGCGCTCGTGAGCGGCGAGGTGGTTGCTCACCGACGGCGCATGAGCGCGCTCACCGCGGCCTTGGTGGCACTGCCGCCTTTCATCGGCCGCAAGAAGCCCTTTCTCCTACTGCACTGCTCGCCTTCTGCTTTGGCGATGGGCGAGCCGCTCATGAATGCCCTAGGCAGCGGCAACCTGATCGTCGCCTCGTGCGATCCCTTCCACGCACGCGATTTCAAGAAGCCGCACCCGCAGAATTTCGCCTACGCCTACCGACGTGGCGTGACCATTCCCTTTCTCCCGCACTCCCTCGCATACGACGACGACGGCGTGATCAACTGCAGCAGTGGTGACAATCGCAGTGGTGGCGATGTCCGCAAGTGCGGTGGTGGTGGTGTGCACGGCGCGCGTTCCGGACTGATGTTCCACGGCGGATTGGGACGGTACGACAGCGGGCTGCGCGACACCATGCTGCTGCTGCTCAGGAAAGTTCGCGGGAGCGTGCCCGTTGACACGCAAACGGGCGAGATGACACGCGGATCCAACCGGTCTGCATACAGTCGGGACTCGTACGCACGCACGGCGCGGAGCTACCGGGCGGCATCGATGTGCATGGTGCCAGCGGGTGATGTGCCCTCCTCGCGTCGGCTCTTCGACGCGATGTCCGCCGGCTGCGTGCCTGTGCTCGTGCGCTCTCTTCACGTGATGAGCTATCAGCGCCAAACCTTCACCACTTCGCTGCCGTTCCCGCTCTCGATTGACTGGCGTACGGTGTCACTCTGGCTGGGGCCCTCGTTGAAATGGGTCCACCTTGAGAAGTTTGGAGCTTCTCAAGATGATTGCTTGCACAAGACAAAGATCTGGCTGCTCAAGTGGCACTCGCAGAACACGGCCGAGCTCGAGACGACGCGCCGGAACGCGCGCACCGCCTTCCGTGAGTTCCTCGACGTAGATCACAACCCCGAGGGCATCGTGTGGGCGTTGCTGCGCGAGATCGAGCATCGTTCCAAGAACTGCGACCCCACGAATAGCCGCCACGCAAGCCCCTTCGCCATCACTTGGAAGGTCGACGACCCCAACTTGTGTCCGTACAATGATGCGTCGACCAAGTGTACAACTCGTGTTCACGCAGGATGTCCGGGGTTCACCATGCGCACATTGGGGCGGTAAGCGCGGTCGCGCACATCGAGTGCATCGGTGCCGACCGAGCGAGTGGGCGATTCGAATCGAAAGAACACGGTCTGTTGGGTTGTGCACCGTGTGACGCGTTCCCGCGATCGCAACATATCTCGAATCTCGTTCCAAAATGACGAATCCTCGCATGCTCTCGTTCTGTAGCTCGTGTTTCGTGATCCGACGTCCGTCGGCCGAGCCCGCCCACGAGCCACGGCCATGCTCGCGGGCCTCTTCCATCGCACGCAGGCGGCCCTCTATTATCGCACGCAGGTCCTCTGCGACTATTGCTTTCGCCGCGTGTATTGCAGCCCGTTCGGCCTCATCGTGTACTTCTTCACCTTCCCTGTTGCGGAGCTGTACTTTAGGAAGCTCGTTGCGCGCTTCGTAGCAGTGAGGCACAGAAACCCACACACCACGTTCCACGCGTTGACCGATCCCGCTGAGGCCATGCGCTTCTGGGAGATCCAGCTCCTTGAGCCGCCAGAGGTGCTGCAAACGATGATCCGTGGGTGGTACCTGCCAAGCGACCCGAGCCTGCGGCTGTGCCGCGAGAATGTGTGCGAGTTCTTCCTCTGGAACCTGCACAACGTGTCCGTCGACGAGGCGGATGCATGGCAGCGCGCCACCGTCGATTCGCTCCTCCTGCGCGTCGAGGCTGTCATCGGCCGACTGCCGCCCGGGCGCGAGCCGCGGCTTCGCTGCCTTTGCTGTAGTTGACCGGGTCTCGAACCCGCGAGCTCGGGCGGCTCTGCTGCGTGGCTCCTTCTCATTTTTTCCCCATGCTCACTTCTTCCTCATCTGCGTGGCCCTGGGCTCTCGTCGCGCCTGCGCAGACACGCTCGAACCATGGCCAGACTGCCACAAGCCGCTCGTCGCCTACCTTCTGATCGGCTTCGTCAACCTTCTGCTCGGCCTCTTCCTCGAGCTGCACGGCTTCGAGCTCCAGCGCGTCGGCCGGCTCGCCTACTGGTCACGCCCAGCGCGTGAATCCATGCTGCGCCCGCCGCCGCCGCCTCCCATGCCGCTGGTCTTGTTGCACGGTGTCCTCGGGTTGCTCCCATATGCTCTCATGCTGCGCCAGCTGAGTCGTGACCACGACGGCGCAGTGCTTGCGCCGCTCTTTCCACACTGCGCCGTGCAGCTCGAGCACCTATGCTCGGCGCTGCCGCCGCCGCTCGACGCGACCGAGCTCGTGGCGGCGATCCGTTCGATGGTGGCCCGGCACACGCATGTCGAGAAAGCAGTTCAGGCAGCGTTTGTCGCCCATTCGCTTGGCACCGGGTACCTCGCACTGCTCTGCCGACGCGCGCCTGAGCTCCCCGCGGCCGTCGCCTTCATCGACCCGATCTGCTTCCTGCTCCCCGACGGCCACGTGCTGCGCAACTACCTCTACCAACCCGTCACCCTCGGTCTCTCGACATGGTTCCACTGGCTGCAGCGTTACCTGGTCGCCGACGAGCCGACGCAGCAGGACTACTTTCGGAATATCTTTTGGTGGGCATCCCCATGGCTCCACCACCCGCCCGAGCTGCATGCACGTGCTCACCACGGCGCCCTCTCCTCTCCCCACAGGTGGGCGTCCTCATGGCTCCACCCGTCCGAGCTGCCGTGCGATGGGCTCGTGCTGCTCTCGGGACGCGACTCTCTCGTGTCTGCACCGAACGTGTTCACACACCTCAAGGTCTGGCAAGGCTGGCATGGACTGACCACTGGACGGTACGCCGCAAGCGCGTCGCCGGCATCCTTGGAGCCGACGCCGCCGCCCTCGCCCCCGGCGCAGCGCCTTGGCTCGCCACGCTCAGAGCAGCAGCTGCATCTTCACATGCATGCGAGCTGGACCCACGGGTGGGTGCTCTTTTCCCCACACGAGCAGAGCATTCTTGTACGCAAGCTGCAGCGCATGGCCGACAAGCACGGCGGGACCAAAGCTGCGGCATGCGACGGCCCTGCATCTCAGCCGTCGCCGCGCAGTCCGCATGACTGGCAGCGCTCGCCCAGCCATCTGTCTGCGGGAGCGCTGCCCTCGATTGCGAGCGTCATGCGCACCGGCAGCCCGCCCAGCCGAGGGAACGCGAAGCGGCACGTACGCTTCAGCTGGGAAGAGACGACCACTGATGAGTGCGAGACCGCCAGCCAGGCCTCATCGTGTGCCGACCACGCGGCGGATGAACTCATGTCCGCGCCCATCTCGGCGCCCATCTCGGGAAGGGGCCCGATGGCGATGCCCCAGCCCGACGAGAGCGCAGAGACCATGATGTGGTTGCAGCTTCGACGCGGGGTGCACGAGCGTGTTCGTTAGCGAGTGACCGTCTTACATGTATCGAGAGTTGAGTCACTGTCCGAGCCTCCAGAGTCCAGACTGCCCAGGTTTTTCGTCGGCGACGGGCAATCTGTTCACAGCATGTTGGTGTGAAGGCGCTCGCGACTGTTCCCTTTCTCAATGTTGGTCTTTCTTCTGTCCGTCTGGCGAGGGCGGCCGTAATGCACAAGTAATCGCCCGCACCATGCGCCGCCCCTGCTCGTGCATTATGCGCCTACCAGGCACACGGCTGCAGCCGCAGTGCAGCGCGCAGCAGCCTCGCGGCGACGCGGGCCTTGCCGCAAGCATTCTGGTCTGTTCATCAGAAATGCAGCCATCCACATGCTGACGAGCTCGGCCTGTGCCGATCGCGCCTGCAGGTACCGGCTGATCGGGAAAAAGGGCGAGGGCACCTTCTCGGAGGTGCTAAAGGCGCAGGGCATCAAGAATGGCAAGTACGTCGCGATCAAGTGCATGAAGAATCACTTCGACAGCCTGGATCAGGTCAACAACCTGCGCGAAATCCAGGCGCTGCGCCGTCTGTCGCCGCACCCGGGCGTCATCAAGCTGTGCGAAGTTCTCTACGACCAGCCGACGCGCCGCCTGGCGCTCGTCTTCGAGCTCATGGACATGAACATCTATGAGCTCATCCGCGGCCGCCGTCAGTACCTTGCCGAGACAAGGATCAAGATCTACATGTACCAGCTGCTCAAGTCGATGGACCACATGCACCGGAATGGCATCTTCCATCGCGACATTAAGGTGTGTGCGCGCGCGACGCACGCACGCACGCACGCACGCACGTCGCACGCGAGCGCGCACTCAGCCAGCAACCTCCCACTGCCCACTGCACCTCCCACTGCCCACTGCTGACGCTCTTTCCCCACTGCTGACGCTCCGTCCCCACTGCTGACGCTCCGCCCTTGCGCACCCGCCTCCTGCGCCTGCGCCAGCCCGAGAACATCCTCATCACCGACGACGAGCTGAAGCTCGCCGACTTTGGCTCGTGCCGCGGCATCTACTCGAAGCAGCCCTACACAGAGTACATATCGACACGCTGGTATCGCGCCCCCGAGTGCCTTCTGACCGACGGCTTCTACAACTACAAGATGGACATGTGGGGGGTCGGGTGCGTATTCTTCGAGGTGCTCTCTCTCTACCCTCTCTTCCCGGGCACCAACGAGCTTGACCAAGTGCAGAAGATCCATGCCATCTTGGGCACTCCTCCCGCCGAGACGCTTGCGAAGCTCAAGAAGCATTCGAACTCGCACATCGACTTCAACTTCCCACACAAGGAGGCGACGCCGCTCGCACGGCTCATTCCACACTGCTCGGCGGAGTGCGTCGACGTGATTGTCAAGCTGCTCGCGTATGACCCCGACGACCGTATGTCGGCTCGCCAGGCGGTCAAGCACCCGTACTTTAAGGACTTGCGTGCCGCTGAGCTCAAAGAGAAGCAGGCGCAGGCACAGGCAGCGGCGGGTTCCGAGGATGGCATCTCCGAGGAGCGTGCGCACGCGCCGACGACGTCGGCGCCTCGGGCGCAGGGCCGAGACGGCGGCGGCGGCGGCGGCAAGAGTGTCATTGGCGGCGGCGGTGCGGGGAGCAGTATGCTACCGAGCATCGACAAGAGCGGCCTGCCGGCCGTGGGGGTCGGGGGACTGGGCGGCAATATGCCGGGGCTGGGCGGCAAGGCCAAGATGATGCACGGCACGTCCTCGTCGTCGGACGCCCAGGAGCACGCGCCGGCCTCGAGTGACGGCCCTGGTGGTGGCGGCGCTCCCTCGCAGTCGAGCAATCTTCCATACTTGTACGCGCCCGATAACGGCGACGAAGGCGGCAGCGGCACGCTGCCGCCTATCGGTGGCTTCAACGCAGGCGTGGGTGCGCTCAAGATAGACTCCAAATCACTCATGGGCAGCAGCAAGACGCAGACGCAGAAGGCGCGTGAGCAGTACCGGATGAGTAAACAGGTGCCGAAGAAGCCGACGGGCCTCATCGCTGGTGCCATCGCCAAGGCCGGCAGCCTGAGTGATGGCCCCAGCGGGCTCGCCATCGGGCAGCTCGGCGTGGGCCTCGCCTCGCAAAACGCAAGCCAGTCGCAGATCGATGCCGAGCTGAGCATCAAGAGCGTCGCGAAGGCGGTGTCGCACAAGACGTACCAGAGCCCGTACTCACAGAAGCCACGCAAGTGAATAGCCACCAGGGCCGCGTCGTCGGCTCGCGTCGCTTTCTCGCGCCGTGCCCCGGTGGCCTGCCCCGGTGGCCTGCCCGGTGGCTGCCCGGTGGCCCCGTGCGGGCGGGGAGCCTGCAATCCGTTCGTTGTACGTGGGCGAGATGTGCGCCCGTCGATGATGAGAGCATGAGACCATACTACTTGCTGAGAGTCTTTGAGCGTTGTATGCCTAACGAGCCCGAGCACCGAGCGACAGCCGAGCGGCCATGCGCGGGGCGGCTCGACCGGTGTGCCTGTGCGCCATACTAGATACTTCACGTCCACAGAAAGCTGGAGTGCTGATATCAGATATGTGGTTTCACCGTAGACGAGCTATACTCGCATGGTCCGGTGTCGCCGATGAGGCTATTTAAATAGACCTGCGGATTTCGGGCAACAAGAACAACCAACATCATTTTCGCAATGGCAATCGTCGCGCGGTCGGCCTTGGCCGCTGAGCGCTGTCTCTATCAGTATCACTAACACTACGGTTCAAAACCATGAATCGGACCACACCATGATTCAATCACACTTGCGCGACAGCGGTGCGGCGACCTGGCCAGGCGGTTCGAAGCGTTTTAGGAACGCAGCTCGAGCGGCCTCGCTTGCTTCGCTGGGCTGCTGACGCCCGTCGGCGCGAGTTTCACGTGCATAATGTCCAGGCTGTTGCTGCTGCCGATACAGGTAATAGCAAAGGGCCACGCCCGAAGCTGCCATTACCCATCCGCCCAACGTATCGGGCAGCACCGAAGGCATCCACGTATCGTTTTCCTTTTCGCCCGTCCACTGCGAATCATCAATGCCTGCTGCGTCTCGGTGGCGCTTGCTGAACCGCGCCGACCCAGAGTCTTTTGCAGGCGTCCATTTGATGTCCAGCGCGAGAGCGATCGGGAGCACGAGTGCCAGGAACGAAATCAACTGCATGCTGACCGCTCGAACGTCAGAACTGAAAGGGCGCTAGCCCTGCTCCGATAAAATGGAGTGCGAGGGGGCGCGACATATGATCGCTAAAGTCAAGTCAAGTCAAGTCAAGTGCCCACAATCGCTCACCGTTCAAGTACAGTGACCACATTCGACTTACTTGACTTGTGAAGTACCGGTAGACTTCACACTACTGTAGTGACTTGACTTGACTTTTGAAAAACCGCGTGCACACGCGCGAGCAACCTTGGCAACATGCTCGTGCGCCACGCGACGCGCCGGCTGCTAAGCACGCTTCCTTCCTCCCTGTCTGCCGACGTGATCGTCGTCGGAGGCGGCCACGCCGGCTGCGAGGCGGCGGCGGCGGCGGCACGCTCTGGCGCCTCCACGTTGCTCGTGACCCAACGCGCTGACACAATTGGTGAGATGTCGTGCAACCCGTCGATTGGAGGCGTGGGCAAGGGGCACCTCGTGTGCGAAATCGACGCGCTCGACGGCCTGATGGCGCGCTGTGCCGACGAGGCGGGCATCCACTTCCGCGTGCTCAATCGTTCGCGCGGGCCGGCGGTGCGTGGGCCACGGGCGCAGGCCGATCGCGAGCTCTACAAGGCGGCGATGCAGCGCGCGATCTCCGGGTGCCCCAACCTGCGCGTTGTCGAGGCCGCGGTGGACGACCTCCTCTTTGAGGGCGAGAGCGGCTGCGGCGCTGGCGGCGGCAGCTCCGCCGTCGTCGCAGGCGTGCGCACGGCAGCGGGCGAGCAGCTGCGTGCGCGCTCCGTGGTGCTCACGGCGGGCACGTTCCTGCGCGGCAGGGTGCACATTGGGCGCTTGTCGCGGCCGGCGGGCCGCTACGTGCGCAATAGCCTCACGGGTGACGTCGAGGCGCCAACGGTCGGACTGGCGGCGACACTCGAGCGGCTCGGCTTGCCGCTGGCGCGCCTCAAGACAGGCACACCGCCGCGCCTCGACGGCACCACGATCGACTGGGCGCACCCGGAGCTAGTGCCGCAGCCGTCGGAGGACCCGCCCACGTTCTTCGCGTACGCGCATGCGCTGCGCGAGGCGCCCATCGCCCCGTCGCTCGTCACGTGCGTCAAGACGGCCACCAACCCGCGCACGCATGAGCTCGTGAGAGCTTCTCGCGCGAAGCTGCCGCTGTACGAGAGCGGGGAGGGCGAGGGTCTCGGACCGCGCTACTGCCCGTCGCTGCACGTCAAGGTGGCGCGCTTCCCCGATCGGCCCATGCACGTCGTATGGCTCGAGCCCGAAGGGCTCGATACGGACACCGTCTATCCCAACGGTCTCTCTGGAGCCTTCGACGAGGCGACCCAGCAACAGGTGATCAACACGATCGCAGGGCTCGAGCGCGCGCGGATCATGCAGCCCGGGTACGACGTCGAGTACGACTACGTCGACCCGCGCGTCCTCCATCGAACCCTCGAGGTTCGCACCTGCGCCGGCCTCTATCTCGCCGGCCAGATCATCGGAACCACCGGTTATGAGGAGGCGGCGAGCCTCGGCCTGCTCGCCGGAATCAATGCCGCCCGGAGGAGCCTCGGAGGCGCGCTCGGCATCGTGGGCGCGGGCAGCAGCGGCCGCTTCGTCGCCCCCTTTGTTGTGAGCCGCGACCAGGGCTACCTGGGCGTCCTCGTCGACGACCTGGTCGGGAGAGGCACGCAGGAGCCCTACCGCATGTTCACCTCGCGCGCGGAGTATCGGCTGCTGCTGCGCGCGGACAATGCCGACGCGCGGCTGACGGAGCTGGGTGCGGCCGCGGGCGTCGTGAGCGACGCGCGGCTCGCCGCATGGCATTCGAAGCGCAAGGCCATCGAAATGGGCGAGCGCACGCTGCACAGCACGACGTTGCCCGCGGCGGTCTGGGCAAGTGCGGGCGCACCCGTGCAGCCGGGTCACCCTCGCACAGCGGCGCAGGTGCTCGCCTTGGCTAACGTGAGTCTCGCAGACGTGGAAGGGTGGGTGGCCTCCGCCACACGACCCGCCACTCAACCCGCCGCAGCTCGCGCGCGTGCGTCGATCGAGGTGGACGTGACTGGCGAGGGGGAGGTGGCGGCGGTGGATGCGGGCGCCGCACCGCCGCCCTTGGTTGAGCGCGTGGCGCGCGAGACGGTCGAGGTGAGCCTCAAATACTCCGAGCCGCTCACGTTGCAGCGCCGATCGATCGCGCGAGTGGAGCGCAGCGCGGCGCGCGCGTTGCCCGATGATCTCGACTACCACGCGCTCACAGCGCTCTCGAACGAGGAGGCGCAGAAGCTGAGCGAGGTGCGCCCGCGCACGCTCCAGGAGGCGAGCGCCATCTCGGGCGTCACGCCCGCGGGCCTCGCTGCAGTCCTCATAGCGCTCCAGCGCCACTCGGCTCCCAACGAGTCGGACTCGTGGCAGAGCGCGGCCTCCGCAGAGAAGCAGCGACGAAAGGCGACGGCACGCGCTGCGGCCCGCGCACAGAGCGGTGGGGGTGCAACAGCAGAGTAGACTCTAGCGGTAAGCATAGAATTGGTAAACGGCCACACGCAGTGACGCACGATTTACACACGCATACGCATAGGACACGTGTAGCGTGCGCGCCTACGGGAGAGGCAGTCCGAACGAGTACAACCACCGCCAGCCGCCCATGACGGTGGCGGACCCCAGAACGAACTCGAACTCCGCATCCAGCGGTAAACCGACGAGGGCAAACGATCCTATCATGATCGCACTCATACTCACCCAAGCGATCACCAACGGCTTGAGCATTTCGGGCCACACTCGAGTGACCTCTGGGCGATACCCGTCCACTGCCGTGGTGATTCCGACCCACAACGCCGCCAGTATGAGGCCTTGCAGCGGCGCAGCATCCACAGGCTTATCCTGAGTGAACAGCTCAGGCTGGGCAGTGGCAAAAGGCAGCAGCAGCTGATCGACGAGTGCCTGCACAACGCCATAGCCAACAAGAACGCCGGCGTCGCAATTGCGGACGAGCGGGTCATCGTCGCGCTTAAAACCGCAGCGAGGGCTGGAGCAGCGGCTGGTGCTGGGTAAAGGGAGAGCGGCCACGGATTTCGGTATGGCGCTGATTCCCAAGGAGGCGCTCCACGCTAGTAAGAGCAGCATGTTGGTGGTCCACGCGTGCGTCGGTCGGTCGGACGCGGCTCTATTCATTATGAATACACGGACGCGCCCGCATGAGCGCCACTGTACAGTGTTGTCCTGTTTTAAACTCACACACACACGTAAACAGCGAGGCAGTGAACAGGAATACCGACTCTATTCACGCTTTCTGGACTGAAAACACCGAATGTATCCACTCTTCCACTGTCACGCAGTTATTCTCCAAAGGGGTTTCTGTTACTGGGGCCGGTTCCTCGTAAGAGTTTCTGCGCGGATCGTTGGCGAACATGGGCGCCGCGGTACGTGTCGTTTTGCATGGTTTTGTCGAGCAGAACACGAATAAAATTGATACGTGGAATGATTAAACATGCGGAGCTCGAGTGAACGAGAACTCAGTACTTTTTGACCGCGAGTCGGCTGCGGAGCCGTCCTATGAACGGTAGCAGGGAGCAAATCGGCGAGATCGCTTCTCCTCTATCGACACGAACTTACCGGTACACCTCGACGCACGATGCTAGTCCTGAGCCTCGTCCACGCGGTGGCGCTCGGGCTCCTCTCGCCGTTGCCGGGCCTATGTCCGCCGTCAACCGTCTCACCACTGCCGCCGCTGCCGCGGCACTACCAGCGTACACGCGCGCCGCTGCTCGCCGCCTCTCCGCCACCGCCGTCATCAAAGATCACCGTGAGGAAGCCGCAGGAGCCTCTCCGCCGACTGAAGCCGGCGGCGGCTGGCGAGGAGGAGCCTCCCTGGCTGCGCGTCCTAGCGCGCCTGAAGCCGCCCCTGGTGCGGTTGCTGGCCCGCCTCAAGCCGCTGCTGCGAATACTGGCGCGCCTCAAGCCGCTCGTGCCCGTACTGGCCGCACTCGTCTTCCTCATGGTGCAGATGGCGCGTCGCACTGCTAGTGCGCCGCGGCCGGTCGAGGTATCCTACGCAGCCTTCATGACTCTCGTCACCACCCAAGCAGCCTCGATCTCGGACCTGCGCATCAGCCTTTCGCGGTACACGTTCATGCTCAACGGCCAGCCCGCCTACACGCTCCCGGCACGCCTCGCACCCGACGTCGCCTTTTTCCTGCACCGCTCGGGCGTCGACTTTCGCGCGGCGGCCACCTCGGGCCTGGCGTCGCTGGTTCCGCTGCTCCTCCCGTGCATATGGCTCGCGGCGGTATACTCGCTGATGCGGCGCCAGATGAACGGCGCGACAGGCAACGTCGGCAAGAAGGCCTCTAACTCGCTCCGCCTCTCCGCCGATGACCTGAGCTTCGACGACATCGCAGGCGTGGACACGGCAAAGCAGGAGGTGCAGGAGGTCGTGTCGATGCTCAAGGACCCGAGCCGGTACACGGCCGCGGGCGCGCGGCTCCCGAGCGGCGTGCTCATGGTCGGTCCTCCGGGCACGGGTAAGACCCTCCTTGCCCGCGTCATGGCCGCTCAGGCCGGTGTTCCCTTCTTCTACTGCTCGGGCTCCGACTTCGTCGAGCTCTTCGTCGGGCGCGGCGCGGCACGCGTGCGCGCCCTGTTCAAAGAGGCGGCGGCGGCGGCGCCGTGCCTGATCTTTGTTGATGAGCTCGACGCGCTCGGCAAGCAGCGGTCGCTCCGCATGTCGGGCTCCAACGACGAGGCGGAGCAGACGCTTAACCAGATGCTCGCGTGCATGGACGGTCTCGAGACGTCGAACAATGGCGTCGTCGTCATGGGCGCGACCAATCGGTATGAGATCCTCGACCCCGCCCTCACACGCCCTGGTCGCTTCGATCGCCTCGTGCGCATCTCTCTCCCCGACGAGACCGGCCGCCTTGCGATCTTGCGCGTGCACACGCGTAAGCTCAAGCTGGCCGCCGACGTCGACCTCGCGCTCCTCGCGGCAGCCACGCCCTCGTACTCGGGCGCCGAGCTCGCGGCGCTGGGCAACGAGGCGGCGATCCGCTCGGTGCGGCGCTCTGCCGCCGAGGTCGTGCAGGCTGACTTTGTGGGTGCGATCAACTCATTCAACGCGGCGCGTCGCCGCGCGCCTGGCAGCGTCGTCCTCGATGGGCTGCTGCCGGTCAAACCCGCGTGGTGGCCAGGGTGGGCTGGAGAGCCGCCTCCTGCGCCCGGACCGGCCCGGTCGAACAGCTAACTCGAACTTGGAACTAGACGACAGTTGAGTCAGATAATTGGATTGCCCGCAACCTCGGCGATGGGGTGTGTACGCAGTTCTCACATTGGTGTGTGACCAAGATATTTGTACATAGTAGCGCACCACCCATGACCACCATGCGTTGCGAGTGCAATTTGTGCAAAAGTCCCGGATTTTGCCCCGAGTGCTCGTGCGTGATTGATGATCATGCTGATCAGCACATCGGGTGGCGTCTCGCCGCTTGCCGGCGGGTCACGTCTTGCTGGGTTCGCCCGAACGCCGGCACCTCGCCTGATCCTGTGGCATGATAACCGTGGCAAGGTTCTGTGGCAAGATAGTCCACTGGAACCGTCCGAGGAGAAGCGCACAGGTCGCCTGCGCTCCAAGGCCGCGTCGATCGCGCGCGTGCCGACCAGTGTGATGGGTTATATTGCAAAATTCTTCCTCGTCGCGCCATTCGTGAGCAGCGTGACCTCAACCGATGGCCTCGTGTCGCGGCGGCGCGTAACGGCACAACAACTCCGTGTTCGCGAGTCAGCGAACGTGACGCTGCTCCCGACTCCGGCATCCTGGACGCGGGCGAAAGGCGTCCCTTCTATCCTCGAAAAAAAGGGCCCGGCCAGGGACGACGTGATCGTCGGACCCGTGACGCGCCTGAGCCGAAAGCTCCCGTGGACATCGAGCGGCAGCGGCGACGGAGGCAGTGGCAGCTGGTCGCCCAGCAAGCGCCAGGTGACGGCGCGGCACAACATGATCCGACGCCTCGTGTGGCTGGACACGGAGGGCACCATCCAGCGCATCGCGCGCACGCAGCCATGGCGCTCGGGCGAGCTGCTGCAGGAGAACCTGCGCCACCTCGGCCGGCGCTCTCCGCTGCTTCAGTGGCACATGGAGCACAACGTGGTGCCCTCGCACGCGGGGCTCGGCATCCTCGTCGCGCCGTATCGAGCGCCACCGCGTGCTGCTGGGCCGAGCGCGCTCGCGACCGAGAGCGCGCATCGCAAGTGCATGGAGCTCAAGAGGGCGCTGTACGAGATCGTGCCCGCCTTCTTCGCTCTCGTTCGCGAGGCCTCGCGCCGGGACCCGCGGGTGACGTGGCGTATCTACGGGCGGCTGGCGCGCGCTGGCACCGCCTTCGGCTCATGGAACGCGGGGCGCTGGCTGCGGTTCTCACCCGAACGTCAGTACACGGCGATGAACATCTTTCTGCGCCATCTCGTGTCCATCGTCGCCCAGTGCCAACGCATCCTCGAGTGCACCGCCGAGGACGACGAATGCATGCTCGATGCCGCTCATGAGTTTAGGGAGTAATTTACGTCGAGGCGGTTCGTGGCGGAGGGCTGCTCATGAGATGTCAGATGTATGTGAGAAATTAGAAAGGAGCGTCTCGTTGGGCACTTTCGCATGTTTCGCGGGAAAACGCAGCGGTGGAGTTTTCTGCACGCTGGCATGCTCGTCGTGCCACGCTTGCCAGACGGTGTTGTCGAGGACCGCCTTGCGCGGCTCGAGCGAGAAAATGCCGAGCTCAAGAAAGCCAACATGGAGAAGAGCGAGACTGTCAAGAAGCTAGGCGTGCAGCTCGTTCGGATCCGCAACGACTGGCAATCGCAGACGGTGCCTAAGGACCTCGCGCCGGCCGCAAAGGCAAAGGCTGTCGCTGAGGCATCCAAAGCCGACCGCATCTCGGAGCTCGAGCTCGAGCTTTCGCGGCGCGAGGCGTACGAGTCGCGGCTCCAGCAGCAGCTCCTGGTGCTCAAGCAGCAGGCGGGCACCGGGAACGCCAGTGCGGGCCGCGGGCCGATCACGCGGCAGAAGCGGCAGGCACCGACCGCGCGGCCGGCGAGTGCGCCGCGTAGCGCTTCTGCCATCGGCGGCACCGCAGCGCCAGCGGGTGGGCCGCCCGGAGCTGACCGTCCATCATCCGCTCGGCCGGCCGCGGCTGGCGGCGGTGGCACCGAGGGCGGGGCGGGCGACATGCGCTCGCTGCTCGAGATGCTGCAGGACAAGGACCGCACACTCGAGGAGCTACGCGCCCGGATTGCGCTGCAAGAGGATATGATGAGTGCCAAGGCAGCCCAACACCAACACGAAGAGGCGGTGTCTGAGTCCGCCGACTTCGGCGCGGCCCGCAGCGCCTTGGCGGCAGGCGTATCCGATGGCGCCGTGGGCGCCGAGCTGCGGCGACAGCTCAAGAAGAGCCAGTTTGACACGATGCTGCTCGAGCAGCGCTACCAGCACCTCGATGCGCGCTTCAAAACGCTGCGCGAGAACCACGAGAAGGTGCTCTCGCAGATGAGCGACCTCAACGGCGCCCTGAAAAAGGAGCGCTTCGAGCGCTCGCGGCTGCAGCAGGAGGCGGGGGCGGCGGCGCTGGCGCAGGAGGAGGCGAATGAGCGCGCACTTGAGATCGAGAGCCTCAAGGCCGAGCTGCACTGCCTGCAGGAGGAGAACCGCCGGCTCATCTCCAAGGCTTTTTCAAATGACGACGCGGGAGAGATCGCGCGCCAGAAGCAGGAGCTCGCGATGCGCGACGCGAAGATCAAGAAGCTGCAGGAGGAGGCGGAGGCGCTGCGGCGGGGCAAGAAGGACCTGAGCGATGCGACCGCCAAGGTAGAGGGCCGCATCTCGCTCATCCAGGCGGAGCGCGAGGAGGCTCGCCGTGCCGAGCGCAAGGTGGCCGCCGAGCTCGGCGAGCGAGATGAGGAGATCGAGCGGCTCAAGAAGCAGCTCGCGCTCTTCACGGGAGATACGGGCGTGCCGCCGCAGGAGATCGAGCGTGCGCTCGAGATGGTGCGCCGCGCCACCCGCGAGAACGTTGACACGAGCTCGGCGACCGCCGTCGCCGCCGCGGGGCTTCGGCTGGTGGACACGGACCTCAAGTCTCTCGGGCTCTCTCCCTTGGCCAAGCGTGAAGTCGAATCGATCCTTCTCCAGAACTCGGAGCTGATCACGCAGCTTGAGAAGACGGAGCTGCTGCTCAAGAACCAGACGCAGCTGCGTAACGTGCTCACCGCCGAGCTCGAGGCCGCCAAGAAGGCGGCCAAAGAGGAGGCTGGCCGGATCCAGAGGCGCGAGGCGCAACGTGTCGCTGAGCTGGCTGAGGCCAAGCGTCAGCTGCTCCTCGTGCAGGAGTCCGTCGCGCGCTCGGGCGCCGGCGGGCGCGCCGGCGGCGGCAAGATGGTGCTCAGTGGCGGCGCGGGCGGCGACGGCCGGCGCACCTCGCATGCGGTGGGGGGCCGCGGCGCCGTACTGCCCCTGGCCGCGGCGGATACCGAGTCGATCGCCGACTCGACCATCTCGAACGACTCGGAGGTGGATGTGCGGCTGGACGAGAACATCTTCGAGCTGCGCGTGGTGCGCGCCTCGCTGCAGCCCGCCTTCTTCCGGGCGCGCCCGTCGACCTTCTGCTCGTTCGACTTCTACCAGCACGACACGCAGGCGAGCCCGATGCGACAGGGACTTGAGCCCGAGTTCGACTTCACGGCTCAGTTCGTGCTCGAGGTGAATGACCTCTTCCTGCACTACGCGGCCACGTCAGTGCTCGCCATCGAGCTGTACCAGTCCCTCGGCGTCGAGTGCGCGCTCGTGGCGCGCACGGACGCCCCGCTGCGCGAGCTGCTGCAGGGGCGGCGCGGCAAGCTCGTGAAGCACGCGCAGCTCTATTCGGTCTCCGAACCGTCTGGCGCGAGTGGGGCACCGCAGGTGGTGGGCACGCTCGTGTACGAGATGCGCATGCGCAAGAAGATCGATGCGCCGGTGCACTCGTTCATGCAGCGCTTCCCCGACGTGGCCACGCTCGCTCTCATGCCGGTGCGACCGGGCGCGCGCACCTCCGAGGCCATCGTGACCGTGCGCAGGGCGAGCGGCCTCCGGCTGCGGGCAGGTGGCGCAGGCCCGCCCGCGCCGTACGTGCACTTCGAGTTCTTCGAGTACGGCGAGCACGAGACCGTGGCCAAGGAGGGGAGCCATCCGACGTACGAGCAGGAGTTCCGATTCCCAGTCGAGAGGGATGGCGACTTCATCGAGTACCTGAAGCAGGCGAAGCTGCGCCTCAACGTCTTCGATGAGAACGAGGAGGACACCGAGGCGATGATCGGGTACGCCGAGCTCGGGCTCACGCCGCTGCCCGCATGCAAGTGCTCACCGCGGCGCCCTCTCTACGCGGAGCTCGGGCTCACGCCGCTGCCCGCATGCAAGTGCTCACCACGGCGCCCTCTCTTGTTCACAGGTACGCGGAGCTCGGGCTCACGCCGCTGCTCACGTCGGCGCGCCTCGATGCGCCCGAGCTGCCGCTGCTCGACATGCGCGGCGGCCCCGCGGGCGCGCTCCACATTACCATCGAGCTGCGCGACGCGACGCAGCCGAAGCCGATCTCACTCAGTGCCGGCGCACCCGCTCTCTTGGCCGGCTCCACCGATGAGGCCGCCGCCAAGATCCAGGCGCGCTACCGCGGCAACATGACGCGCGCCACCGGCAAGGGCGGGATGAGTGTCGAGAGGCCGGTGCCGCTCGTGGTGGGCGTGAAGACGCTCAAGCTGAGCGACGACGTGCTGCGCACGCCCGGGCTGGGCGCGGTCTGGGTCGAGGTGGACGTGCTTGGTCTCTCCAGGGAGCAGCTTCGTACAACTAAGCTCACGCCCAAGCCTACGGTCGAGCTCAACTTCGAGGCGAGCATCCCCGTCAAGTCGAGCGGCGCCGAGGCCGACGCGCTCCGGCGCGCTCTCGAGGCGTCCACGCCGCAGGACTCGGACGTGCTCTTCACGGCGATGGCCCAGGGCGCCTCGGGCCCGACGCAGCTCGGAGTGGGCTTCGTCAACCTTAAGGAGCTCTACACGGCGGGGCGCGAGCTGCCATCGGCCACGGTCACGCTGCGCGGGAGCAACGAGCGGCGGGTCGGATCGCTCGACATCTCTCTGGCGGCGCTCGGTGCGCTGCACCGCGCCTCAGCGGCCGACACGGTGCGCGTGTGCGTCGGCACAATCTCGCTGCCCGATGACATCGTACACGATCCGTCGGTCGCCGAGCTGTGGGTAGAAGTCGACTTGTCGTGCTGCGCGGTGCCCACCGCCTTGCGTACTAAGGCCGTGACCAACCAGCCGCTCACCAGACGCAGCGCGGCCGAGGGCGGCGGTTCGACCACGCTCGACTTTGGCTTCACGCATCAGGTGGCCACGCCGGCGGGGAGCGCGGCGCTGCTCGCGTTGCAGAAGGCGCTCGCCACCAAGGAGGAGAGCGATTCGGACGTGTACTTTGTGCTCAAGGCGCGCGGCAAGGGGGGCGGCGGCAAGGGGGAGGCACGGCCCTCGGGCGCGGATCGCGAGCTCGCGGAGGGCTATCTCAACCTCGAGGCGATGCTGAAGCAAGGCACGGACCACATCAACCTACCGCTCAAGCTCGAGCGCAAGGGGGGCGGCGTGGCCGCGACGCTCCAGGTGAGCTTGATCGCCGTCGAGCCGCTCCGGCGCATTCAGTTCCCGGTGTCCTCGTCGGACGCGATCCGCATCGACGTGGGCGAGCTTACAGCTTCGGAGGCGCTCGTGGGCGACGGCGCGATCGTCGACGTGTGGGTCGAGATCGATGTGCTCGACCTCGACGGCGGCACGCCGCTGCGCACGCCGCCGCTGCGCAAGACGGCGCCCAAACTCGACTTCAACTTCTCGCAGACGCTCACCGTCGACGGCGACAAGCTTGAGACCCTTCGGCGTGCGCTCGAGGGTCCGGAGCAGGAGAGCGACGTGTACTTTGTGCTCAAGGGGCGGGGACCGCGCGTGCCCGAGCGTGAGCTCGCGCAGGGCTTCATCAATCTGCAGCACCTCGCGCAGAGCGTCGCCAAGGGCGGCAGCGGCGACGTGGTGCGCACCAAGATCTCGCTGATCTCCGAGGAGCGCAAGTCGTACGGCAACCTCGTCGTGTCGCTCGTGGCGAGCGAGCTGCTCACGCGCGCGCGCCAGGCGCAGCTGGGTGGCTCCAAGGACGCCATCCGGCTCGAGCTCGGCGCCCTCGAGCTCGCACCGATCGTGCGCGCCGACGCAAGCGTCTTTGAGCTCTGGGTCGAGATCGACTTTTTGGGCATGGGCGAGCCCGCGCCGCTCGCGACGGCGCGTGTGCCCAAAGGCGCGAGCGCGACGCTCGAGCTCGAGTACAAGCACACGATCGCCGTGCCGCCCGGCTCACGCCAGCAGGCGACGCTCAAGACGGCGCTCGTGGGCAAGACGGCCGAGAGCGCGGACGTGTACGTGACCCTCAAGTCCGCGCCGCGGCGTGGCGAGGAGAGGGTCGTGGGGCAGGGGGCGTTCAACCTCCGCTCCGACCTGCTCGGGAAGAAGCTCGACCTCGTCGGTGCGCCCATTGCTCTGCAGGGCCTCAAGGGGTCCGTGGGCACGCTGCGCATGAGCGTGATCGCTCTCGAGGCGCTCCGTGCGGCGCTGCCCACAAACGTGCTCAGCTCCATCGAGGAGGAGAGCGCGCGCCTCGCCGAGGGCGCCGTCGCGAGCGCCGCGACGCCCCAGATGATCCGCGTCGAGGTGGGCGCCCTCAACCTGGCGGCGGCGCTCAAGTCGGATCCCGAAGTGGGCGAGGTGTGGATCGAGGTGGACCTCGTCGACATTGGCGACAAGGCCGCGCTCGTGACGCCGCACCTTCGCAAGACGGCCGCACCCCTCGACTTCAAGTTTTCGCACTCGGTGTCGATCGCGCCCGGCTCGCGCGAGCAGGAGACGCTCAAGCAGGCGCTCGATGCCAAGGATGAGCAGGAGAGCGACGTGTACTTCGAGCTCAAGACGAGCGTGCGCGGTCAGGAGTCGGAGGTGGCGCAGGGCTTTCTCAACCTCAAGAAGCTGCTCGCGGACGGCCAAGACATTCAGAACCGCGCGGTGGCGCTCCAGGGCCGCAAGGGGCCTGCCGGCACGCTCAAGGTGTCGCTCATCGCCCTCGACGCGCTCAAGGCACTCGACGGCCCAGTCGGCGTGGCGTCCGCGGCGGCGTCCCAAATCGGGCCGAGGCTACCGGCGACCCTGACGCTCGAGGTGGGCAAGCTCGTGCTCCCGACGGCGGTGCGGCAGGACCTGGACGTGGGCGACGTGTTCGTCGTCGTCGATCTTCTCGGACTGGGTGGCAGCCAGGGCGCAAAGACCATCGAGACCCGCAAGGTTCACAAGATGAAGAGCCCTCTCGACTTTGCGTTCACCCGGGCCATCGAGGTCAATCCCGACTCAGCCGAGGCCTCCACAATCAAGGCGGCGCTCGAGGCCAAGGAGGACCAGGAGAGTGACGTGTACTTTGAGCTCAAATATGATGCGGGCGGGCGCGGCATCAAGGAGCTCGGATCGGGCTTTCTCAACCTCAAGAAGGCGCATAAGGACGGCGCGGACTTCGAGCAGGTGCAGCTGCCGCTCCAGGGCCCCGCCGGCGATGCAGGCACCCTCACAGTGTCCATCCGCGCCGTCGACGTGATCAAGGCCGTGCTCGCCCCGCCGCTGCGCGGCAGCGCGCGGCAGGAGGCGATGCCCCGCACCAAGCCGGCGGCCAGCGGCACGGGTCGGCAGCCCATCGACACCGTGCGCATCGACGTGGGCCGTCTGGAGCTCGCACCGACGATCCGCTCCGACCCGAGCGTGGGCGAGCTCTTCGTTCAAGTGGACCTCCTCGACCTTGGGAGCAGCGGCGCGCTCAAGACGGCGCGATTGCCCAAGGGGGGCAGCGCGCTCGACTTCAAGTTTTCGCACTCGGTGTCGATCGCGCCTGGCTCGCGCGAGCAGGAGACGCTCAAGCAGGCGCTCGATGCCAAGGATGAGCAGGAGAGCGACGTGTACTTTGAGCTCAAGACGAGCGTGCGCGGTCAGGAGTCGGACGTGGCGCAGGGCTTTCTCAACCTCAAGAAGCTGCTCGACAAGGGCGCCGACTTGCTCAACCAACGTGTGCAGCTGAGCGGCCGCGACGGAGGCAACGCCGGCACGCTCACCTGCTCCATCGCTGCGGTCCAGGCCCTTCGTAACGCAGTCGCCGGACCGTCGGGCGGTCGCGACGTCGCACGCCAGACGAGCATCAGCGTCGAGGTGGGCGCACTCAACCTGGCGGCGGCGCTCAAGTCGGATCCCGAAGTGGGCGAGGTGTGGATCGAGGTGGACCTCGTCGACATTGGCGACAAGGCCGCGCTGAGCACGGCGCACCTGAGCAAGCGTGCCGTCCCTCTCGAATTCGGCTTCGCGTACTCGGTGTCGATCGCGCCCGGCTCGCGCGAGCAGGAGACGCTCAAGCAGGTGCTCGATGCCAAGGATGAGCAGGAGAGCGACGTGTACTTCGAGCTCAAGACGAGCGTGCGCGGCAAGGACGAGCAGGTGGCACAGGGCTTTCTCAACCTCAAGAAGCTGCTCGTGGACGGCAAGGACTTTGCGAACGTGGCGGTGGCGCTCCAGGGCCGCAAGGGGCCTGCCGGCACGCTCAAGGTGTCGCTCATCGCCCTCGACGCGCTTCGGTGGATCCAAGATCCGTCTGACATGGGATCGGCGGCCAGCTCGCGTGGGCGCGCGACGGCGCGCGGCGCGGCGCCCGCGCCCGCGCCGCCTGAGCGCCCGGCGGTGCGCGTTGAGGTGGGCGCACTCACGATGACGCCTCGGTTGCGCGACGACATCAACGTGGACGAGATGTGGGTCGAGATCGACATGATCGACATGGGCGAGAAGGCGGCGCTGAGCACGGCGCACCTTAAGAAGCTGAGCGCGAGGGGCAAGCCACTCGATTTTGGCTTCACGCATGCCATCGAGGTCGCGCGCGGCTCACGCGACGCGAACGCCCTCAAGGCGGCGCTCGACAACCCGTCGGCGCAGGAGAGTGACGTGTACTTCATCCTGCGCTCGGTCGACCCCAAAGGGAAGGACTTCGACGTGGGCCAAGCGTACCTCAACCTGCGGAAGCTCGTCGACGAGCAGCGCGACGTGGTGCGCGCGCCCACGCCGCTGCTCGATCCCCGCGGCCAATCGCTCGGCCAATTAACGCTCTCCATCTTCGCTCTCGACGCTATCCGGGAGGCCACGGGCGAGGCGCGGCGCGCTGGGGCGAGCGCCGGCACGAGCGATGCCAAGTCGCCCAGCAAGAGCGCGAGCAAGTTTGCGAGCAGCCTCGAGCCGTCTGCGACGTCGCCGCCGCGCAGCAAGAGCCCCACGCTCCGTGGCTCGGACCGCGAGCTCACCTTCCGTCTGGAAAGCCTCACCCTCGGAGGCGCGCTCCAGAACGATCGCTCGTTGCGCAAGGTGTACGTGTCGCTGAGCGTGCTCGGCGCGCCTTTCAACACGCCCGATTTGGACAAGGGGTCACCGAACCGACCGATCACGGTCAACTACTCCTTCCAAGTGCCCGTCGAGCCGTCGTCACGCACGGAGAATAGCCTCCTGAGCGCGATGCGCGCGAGCGAACGCGACCTGGCCAAGGCAAACGTGGTCCTTGAGCTCATGTTCCCCGAGGGCGACACGGGACGCCCACTCGCGGTAGGTCAGCTCAACCTGCGCGAGCTCTACGACGCCAACCGCGAGCTCGTCTCCGAGCGCGTCGTGCTCCTCGACCAAGAGACGAACGAAGAGGTCCTCTTGACGATCTCGACCAACGTCCTCCCGACCCTCGAGCGCATCATGGCCAGTGGCGCTTCCTCCGGATCTCGCGCATCTGTTGGTGCATCTGGTGGAGGCTCCCCCGCGCGCGCGACCGCGGTCACTGCCACCGCCGCCCGCCCGGCGGCTGCCGTTGCCACAGCGGCGCGCCCCGCCACTGCCTCAGCTACGGCGGCGACCGCCACGGCCAGCGCCGCCCGCCCGGCGGCTGCCGCTGCCACAGCGGCGCGCCCCGCCGTCGCCTCAGCTACGGCGGCGACCGCCACGGCCACCGCCGCCCGCCCGGCGGCTGCCGCTGCCACAGCGGCGCGCCCCGCGGTCGCCTCAGCTACGGCGGTGGCCGCCACGGCCACCGCCGCCCGCCCGGCGGCTGCCGCTGCCACAGCGGCGCGCCCCGCGGTCGCCTCAGCTACGGCGGCGACCGCCACGGCCACCGCCGCCCGCCCGGCGGCTGCCGCTGCCACAGCGGCGCGCCCCGCGGTCGCCTCAGCTACGGCGGCGACCGCCACGGCCACCGCCGCCCGCCCGGCGGCTGCCGTTGCCACAGCGGCACGCCCCGCGGTCGCCGTCGCCGCGCGTCCGGCGACGGCCACCGCGGCGCGGCCCGCCGCTGCAACGGCCACCGCAACTGTGGCCCGAGCAACCGCCGCCGCCCCGCGTTCGCCGGATCGCTGAAAGATTCGCCTGGTCGGATCATGATGCTGTGGGGAAACACCGAACCCTGTCAGAAAGGAAAGCTGTGTATGTGCGCGCCATGCGGCAGTGGGGTATTGCGCGAGCACCGGGAAGAGTGCGAACACGGCATCGCGAACCCGACGGGCCGGGGCGCGACGGCGTGTGTATACATTGTACATGACACACAAGCGTGCTCACGAGAGCGAAGACAATCCTAAACCTAATGGGTAGTCACAGCGACTGTTTCAATTGCAGTGCAATATACTCTATCGAGAAGCCATTGCCCACGCAGGCAGCTGACGGGAAAAAAACCCGACACGGCGCTCGAAAGTTTGGCACCCCTTTTCGCATTTGCATGGGCGGCTGTCTATCCAGCTGCCTCGGCGGCGCCCGCGACGAGGGCCGCGACCCAATTCTGGACGCTCAGACGCGACAGCGAGCAGCAGAGGCCGCAGAAGCGCGGCAAGCAAAGTTTGCTTCAAGTGCTCAAGGCAAAGCTGCTGCGAAGCAGGCATCCAGGGAGCGGACGTCCACGCACTTGGGACGCGATGCGCATCAGCAGCGAATCGCCGACATCATTAGCTAAGCACGAATCCATGCTGTATTCGCTTTGGCGATCTTCAGGAAAGCAGCCGCTCGCTCAAGCTCCACGCCTCTCTCGTTTAGTTCGAGACCGAAGCTTCAGGATTTGCGCATGAGCTCGCGGTTGGAGTGCAGGTTGATTTAGCAATCGGGTTTCCTTTTATCGTCACCTTCACTGTTACACAACGTCGTCTGTGTGCACATCTCGTCCTCTCATCTTGCTAAGGCCGCCCCGCCCCGCGCAGCCGGCGACGCAGGCGCTTGCCCCTCTGGCTCTGCGCTCTGTCTCTCCCTCGCGCGCGCGCGCGCCGCGCGCCCTGAACTGTTGTGCTGGTGAAGGTATATCCTACCCACATCGTAAACTGTGTTTGAGGTTGTAGATGTGTTCTGAGCCCCGAGCTCCAAGAGTGTATGGATCGAAACGAAGGGGGCGCTGCCACGAGCACACGCGGGCGGGATGAGACCACAACCGCGCAACGGTAAAGCTCACACCGCCGGGGGCGAAGTAG
>Ga0210241_100965_pt1 | contig 24292 bp, 16 predicted proteins | sample ChrtobMetP5a_8mM_FD_155488 | JGI IMG/M metagenome (GOLD analysis project Ga0210241, IMG submission 155488) | Chrysochromulina tobin associated microbial communities from unialgal haptophyte culture, Seattle, Washington, United States - P5a_8mM | ecosystem: Host-associated > Algae > Haptophytes >...
TCCTGAGCGCTCACGACGGCGCCCGCCTCGAGCAGGGCGAGAGCAACCTGCTCGTGGCCATTGTGGGCAGCGCACAACAAGGCGGTCCAGCCGGCGTTGTTCTGAGCGCTCACGACGGCGCCCGCCTTGAGCAGCACGAGAGCAACCTGCTCGTGGCCATTTAGGGCAGCGCACATCAAGGCGGTCCCGCCGTCGTTGTTCTGAGCGCTCACGACGGTGCCCGCCTCGAGCAGCACGAGAGCAACCTGCTCGTGGCCATTTAGGGCAGCGCACATCAAGGCGGTCCAGCCGTCGTTGGTCTGAGCGCTCATGACGGCGCCCGCCTTGAGCAGGACTAGAATAACTTGCTCGTGGCCATTTTGGGCGGCAAACATGAGCGCTGTCCAACCATTTTTCTCAGTTTCATCAACGCCTGCCCCCGCCTCGAGCAGGACGAGAGCAACCTGCTCGTGGCCATTGTGGGCAGCGTATATCAAGGCGGTCCATCCGTCGTTGTTCTGAGCGCTCACAACGGCGCCCGCCTCGAGCAGGACGAGAATAACCTGCTCGTGGCCTTTTTCGGCAGCTTTCATCAAGGCGGTCACGCCGGCGTTGTCATGAGCGCCCACGACGGCGCCCGCCTCGAGCAGGATGAGAGCGCAACGCTCGTGTCCAAAAGTGCTCGCCCGCATGAGCGGAGTGCCACCGTTGCAATCGGCGAGCGCCGCATCCGCCCCTCGAGTGAGGAGCAGCTGCACGATAGGCTCGGCGCCCTCCTCCGCGGCGAGGTAGAGCGCGGAGCAGCCCCCGGCGCTCTGCGCATTGAGCGTTGAGGCGGTTGAGGATGCCAGCAGCTTGACGACGGCCGCGAGTTGCTTGCGGCGGGACGCGACCATAAGCGCCGTGATCCTCCCTGCGTCCTGCGTGCGAGTGAGGGTCGCCAGGTCCCCCGTCGCGGCGGCGCGCAGCCGCACTGTGCGCCTGCACGCCTCGTCGGTGAACTCGTGGTCTGAGAGTGTCGGGAAGAAGAGGCGAACGACGGCGTGCTGCTTGGCGTTCCGTGCTGCATCTGCCGCGGACTGATTTTGCGTGTTCTGCTCCTCCTTGTCAGCCCCCTTTGCGACGAGCGCACGGCAGATGGCCACGTGCCCGCCCACGGCAGCGCGGTGGAGCGGCGTGTTGGCGCGCTCGTCTGCGACGAGCGGGTTGACGCCCGCGTCGAGCAGCGCCTCGACGAGCGTCGCATCTCCCGCCCCTGCGGCGAGACGGAGGAGCGCACCCGCGCCGTCGGAGGCGACGACGAGCGCCTTGGTGCGCGGCAGGCCCTTCTTCTCCTTCCACCCCCCGATCTTGACGTCCACCGCGTCGCCCTCCACGCGTGCGACGACGGCCTGCTGCCAGATCTTGTCAAAGGCGAGCACGCGCTTGCCCACGACGAGCGCGTCAGCAGCCGCCAGCTTCCCCGCCTCGCGCGCCGCCTGGCGCGCCACGCCCTTGGCTGCCTCGAGCGCCGTGGGCAGCCACGCGGCAGGCAGCCCCATGCGCACGAGCGTGGCAAGCACGCGCAGCCGCCACGCCTCATTGTCTGGCACGGCCGCCGCTTCGGCCGCCGGCAGCTGCGCCGCCTTGACGAACGCGTCGCCAAACGCCGCGCCACCCGCCTGCACGCCCATGAGAACGGCGTTCGTCCACCACACGCCCCACGCAAACGACGGCAGCGGCACGCCACCCTTGCCGATGGCGAGCATCGCATAGTACTCCTGGAAGGAGAGGTGGAAGGCTTGCATCTGCAGCGGCTCCGCCTTGAGCAGGCGCACGAGCGGCAGCCCGTCTCGCGCCACCAGGGCGCGCAGCTCGTCGGCCGCGCGCTGGGCGGCGGCCATGCCGATGCGTGCGCCGATGCGCGCGGCGGCGGCGCCGAGATGCGCCTCGGTGATGATACGCTGCTCGGCGGCGTGCGCCTCGAAAAAGGTGGCTTGCAGCAGCACCCGTGCATCGTCCGACACGGCGGCGCCCGACCGTTTGAGCATCGCGCCAGCCGCCACCTCGTACAGCTCGGCGGTGGTAGTCGGCATGTCGATGCCGACTCGTAGCTGCGCAATGGAGCACACCATCGAGAGCATGAGGGGGTTGGCGGTGACGCGGCGCTTCGTGCCGGCCTCGCCTCCAGCGTCGTGCGGCACCTTGTCGCGCAGGTAGGACTTGAGCGCGGACGCACGCTCCTCGCCGAGCCGCGTGGCGAGAAAGGCCTCCTGCTGCGCGTCGGTCAGCGGGGCGAGGGTCAACCTGTGGAACCCGGCGAAAGTCGCCTCGTCCAGGCCGGCCGGGCGCGAGGTGCACAGGACCACAAACCCCTTGGGCGCGAGCACCTCGGCGACGTGCTTCTCGATGCGCGCCCGTTGGGCGCCCACCTCGTCGAGCCCATCGAGCAGCAGCAGCACGCGCCGCTCGTGCATCGCCGTGCGCAGCATCGCGTAGTGCGGCGGCACGCACGTGAGCTTGAGGTCGGCGTCCACCCAATCGTTTGCCGCTTCGAAGGCGGCCCCTTGCTCGGCGAGCCGCTTCTGGAGCTGCTCGGCGCGCACGAGCACGGGCACGAGCGGCTCGCGCCCGTCGTCCTCGGCGCGCCCGTCGCCTTGCCCCAGCGCGTGCATGATGAGCTGCGACATGAGCCACGTCTTGCCCGCCGCCGGGCCGGCGGTGAGCAGCGCGCACGTGCGTGCGCTGGAGCGTAGGTCGTGCAGCCACGCACAGAGCGAGCGTGCGTCGCGCACGGCGAGCGGCTTGCCGTCGGCATCGTGCCCCTCCACGCCAATGGGCACGCACTCCGTGAGCGTGCTGAGCTGCTGGCCGGAGAGGGCGTCGGGGATGTTCGCGTGCTGCGCGCGCAGACAGTCGAGGTGCCACGCGCGCATCGACGCGAATCCGGTATCGGCGGGCATCGGCGGCAGCACCACCTGCGTGCCCTCAGTCGATTCGAGCTGAAGCTGAAGCGTCTTCTCCAGCGCGCCGACGGTGTTGTGCACGTACTCCTTGTATAGGCTGATGACCTTGGGCTTGTCGCCCTTGCTCGTGAACTTGGACTGGTTGATCCGCTCAATGTCGGCAGCGGGATCCAGCTCGATCGCCTTTACCTCAACGCGTGTCGCGTCTGCTTTGCTGCTCAGCGCGAAGACCTTGGGCTGCAGCTTATCGAGGTGCACCCGTAGCGCGGGGTAGGCCGTCAACCTCTTGATCAGCTCCCGACTCAACGAGTCCTCGCAGCAGCACCTGCGTGTGTGGGACAGTGTGGGGCACAGTCGCGTGCAAGGGATGAGGAGAGGGGATCCCATCACATCGGTGCAAATAATAGGATGCTGTGGGCAGCGCTCACCATCCACGTTTAAAGTACGGCGTCTCGTTGTAAAGCGTGTCGAGACCCACGCAGAGGCCAGGCGGTGCACCCGCGTCCTTGGCCGCGACAGCCGACTCGTGCAAAGCAAAGCGCACGATGGCGGGGCTGCGGCTGAGGTCGCAGCTCTCGATGGTTCCGAACCTGATGAGCGCCGCGCGTACCACGCTCTCGTCTGCGTTTGAGCTCAGCTCGAACAAGCAGACAACCCCATCAAACTCATCTGGCCGGGGCGGGATCTCCTCAATCTGGAGCACGGTCGTTGCAAGGATTGACGCATACAGCTGATTCATCGCCCCCCCCTTGAGTGCGATCTCAAAGAAATCCTTCTGCTCCGGTGTCCTGGGGGCCTGATACAATGATCCAAAATCCCAGAACAAGGCTTTGATTGCCAGCCTCATCAGAGCGCGTCGAAGCACGCGGATGCGCGAGCCGGCCGGATCTGGATCGCCTGGACTGAGCCAGCCATAGGTAAGCGCGCCGATGCTCCGATCTCCACGACGAACGAGCGCTGCGGCCGCTTCACGGCTCAGCAGCGGCGATGGCGAGGCCCCGCTCTTTTCCAATGCCTCGAGCGCCTGCCGATTGGGCATCTTGAAGTTGTCCGGCTGCATCAGGAGCCACTCCACGCATAGCAACCGAATCGCTCCACACAAGAGGACTTGTATGACGATCTCGTCGAGCTCTGTGAGCGCCCGATGCAGCTTTGGCGGCAGCGGTGTACGGCGCACAGCGTCGTCGTCGATGTCGTCGAGGTTGGCGTCATCCCCGTTGTCCGAGGCATTTGGCTGCGTGGGGCCATTGGACGGCCCCGATGAAAATAGCCCACGCGGAGTGAAGGCTAGCACAATCGCCTCGATTATGGAGTTGCCGATCTCGACAATCGGGTTCTTCGTCTCGGCCGCCGCCTCTGCCGGCGCAGCCTCTGCCTGCATTGCCGCTCCGGCCGCCGGCTCCACAACTTCCGTAGGCATGGTGTCGATCGTCTCGGTCCCTGGTTCGGGATCGTTGATGTCTTTGGGTACTGCCTCAGGGCCTGGCTCGACAGCGAGAGGTGAATTCGAGGGCAATTCGAGGGGCAAAAAAGAGCGACTGAAGGGGATGGTGCGCATCCGGATGGGGGACAATCCCAAAGGGCCGTCCAGGTCCTGGATGAATGGCTCGGCTTGTGCGCGAGGCTTGCTCGCGGAGCAGCCGCCCCCTCGGATGCGCACCATCCCCGTCAGTCGCTCTCCTGCCGCCTCCGCCTGCGCCTTCGCCTGCGCCTGCGCCTCCTCTGTCTGAGCTGCTTGGACCGGCACTGCAACGGCGTCGTCATTGTCGTCAAGGTTGGTGTCGCCCCCGTCATCCAAGGCATATGGCCGAGCGGGGCCAAGTGAGTGGCGGTGCGGCTGCGGCGGCGCCAGGTTAGAGGCGGCGGCAGATTTTTGTATGAGCGTAAGCATCTCAACCTGAATGGGCGTTTCTGAGATCGTCGGTTTCGCAGCCGCCTGTACACTGCGTGCGCTCGAAAGCGCGTCCGCGAGTGCGTTCGACGGTCCCGATGAAAACAGCCCACACGGCGTCAAGGCCCGCACAGCCGCGTAAATCGTGGTGTTGATGCCGACCTCGACGATCGGGTTCTTCGTCTCGACCGCCGCCTCTGCCAGCAATATCTGTGCTGCCTCCGTTGTCGCTGCGTCGGCCATATCCATCCCAGATTGTGCTGTGTCTGATCGTTCACCGTGCACACTCGCGTCGAACTTCTCGTCCACCTCAATGTGCACGCCTCGCCGCCATGCCCTCTTGAACACGCCGATGCAGTAGCACAGCGCGACGAGGCGCTCGAAGAAGACGCCCGTGTGGCCCCGGCGACGCGTGGACCCGAGAGCCGCGTGCGTGCGTGTGGGCCCGAGAGGCTTCGAGCAGACCGCCCAGACGAGGGACGCGAGCCTGAGCAGCAACACTAGTGCCCCGTCAAAGCACTCAACCCACTGCAAGGGCACAGCGTCCACATTCGTCCAGAAGGCATTCTCGAAGGGCTCGCCTGCAGTGCCCTCGCTCGCGTTCGTCTGCTCGTACGGGAACGAGTACTTGACGTCGGCGTCCCCGATCTTGCCCTTGATGAAGAACTCCTCATCGAGTGCGACCTCGAAGGCCTTGCGGTCGCCCTCGCGCAGACCGTCGTCGGCCGTAGTCGAGTCACGCCCGGAACGAGTGCACGCAGCACCGGGGCAGATGGCGCGCGGGGCAATGGTGGACTTGCCAGCCTGGGTGCGGTAGGGGTCAATGCCGCCGACCGCGGTGAATGGGCAAGACGCCGAGTTCGAGCATGAGCCGTCGTTGCCGCGCTGCGGTCCGTGCTCGATGATGTTCGCCGTGAGGCGGCCCGCCAGTGGCGTGGCCGCGAGGAACACAATATCACCGTCAAGAGGCGAGTCGGCGGCCCAGATGCAGACGACGGGTTCATGACTGTAGCTGAGGTTGCAGGCGAGCTCCGTGCCCACGATCGCCGACGCATTGGGGCGGGGGCCGCAGTCGGTGCAGTCGGTGCAGTCAGTGCCGAGGGCGCAGTCGGCGAGGTAATCTTCCGTGCCGGCGCCGGCGCCGGCGCCGTCGCCGACGAAGGCGTAGAAGCAGGTCTTGCTGCATGCGAGGTCGCCAAAGCGCCTGCTGCACCCGTTGAGGTAATTCCGGGTGCTGATGCTGTGCACGTAGATGCCGCCAGTGCTCTCGACGCGAATGGACCCAAGGCCGATGCCCGTGGCCGTCATCATGCCCATGGCAACGCACTCGGGTTCGGGGCCCATGGCATCCGAGCGCCCGGCCATGGCGGGGGGTGCGCCAGGGAAGTGCTTCTGCTTCTCCTCGAACTCGACGCTCCAGCTGGTGAGGTTCAAGGGATCACCTGCGATGGTAAACATGGCCGAGGCGACGAGCGCGGGAAACCCACCGAACCCTTTCGAAGCCGCGGCGGCTTGATGAGCCGCTTGGTGAGCCGCTTGGTGAGCAGCGAGGTGGGCGCGCGGCCGTCCGCCCATACTCGCGGCTTTTGGGCCACGAAGTTCGAGGTGTGAAATGGCTGACAAATTCGTGAACATCCTTGTGAAGGATACGGGCAGGTCAGTTGGGTGTGGTGTGCAGCACGCACGCGCGAGCCGAAACCATTCGTGATCTGAGCAACATGTGAGCAAGTGTGAATGGAAGGACGGCAAGGATGGTCAGCCTTATCTTCGAAGCTACCCTCGCCGTCGCCCTGCGGGAGCAGCCGCAACTCTCTTTGGACAGCCTATGTTGGCACAAGTGCTGGGGTCACGGGCTGTGCGATCCGGCCACCGGCCACTGCACGTGCGACCCCGGATACTCGGGCTCAGATTGCCGAGAGGGCCGGTGCCCAAACGGCTGCTCTCACCACGGCAACTGCGTTCATCCGACGGTGCCTCTGCGCGGCGTATCGGCTCCATACAGCCTCACACTGCTAGATTCGATCGAAAATGACGGCAAGCTCTCCACAGCGCCATCGGCTGGAGGCTGCGAGTGCAACAAGGGCTGGACCGGCATCGACTGCAGCCTCGCAGCGTGCGTTGGCGACTGCCATGGGCACGGGACATGCCTGAACGGCACGTGCGCCTGCGAGCCGGGTTACGGCGGTGTGGGGTGCACGCACGCAGTGTGCCACCTCGACTGCCTCAACGGCGGCGTGTGCATGCCGGGCGTTGGCTGCCGCTGCCCGTCAGAGCGGTTTGCGGGCGCGCGATGCGAGCTGGCTCTGAGCGCTGCGGAGAGGCCGGCGCGGCCGCCCCCGCCGCCCGCGTCGCCCCCACCTTCACCGCTCCCGCCGTATAGCATCCGTGCGTACGAGCCTCCGTGCGCGGGCGGTGGCACGTGCTCCGGTCACGGCGTCTGCCTGCGCGGCGGTACCTGCGTCTGCGCCGAGGGCTGGGGTGGCGTCGGGTGCGGCGAGCGTGCGTGCAGCGCAGTGGCGTGCGTGAGCGGGCGCGGCCGGTGCGTGCGCGGCCAATGCCGGTGCCGCTCGCCGTGGCTGCCGCCGCTGTGTGCCTACGGCCGTTGCCCGGCCGACTGCGGTGGCGCGGCGCGAGGCTGGTGTAATGCCACCCGAGCGGCCTGTGTGTGCAAGCCTAGCTTTGGCGGAGTCGATTGCTCGGCGGTGCGCTGCCCGTCGAGCTGCCATGGGCGTGGCCGGTGCGATGCGGCCACTGGAGAATGCGTGTGCGAGCCCCCATGGCGGGGGGTGGCGTGCGATGAGCTTGGCGACTTTGGCACCGATGCGTCGGTGCGTGAGAGGCTGGACTGGCGCACTTGGCTGCTACCGCCGCCGCCGCCGCCGCCGCCGCCGTCGCCGCCGCCGCCGCCGCCGCCGTCGCGATTGCCGCTGCCTGAGCCTTCACCTCCTCCTCCGCCGCCGCCCTCGCCCGCGCCGCCTCCGCCGCCCTCGCCGCCCTCGCCGCCGCCCTCACCCCTGCCAAGCTCTCCGCCGCCCTCGCCGCCAACACCCGGGCTGGTCGAGGTGGGCGACGAGGGGGAGGGCAGCGTGCACGCGGCCGACCCGCTGCGCTGTCCGCTCGGCTGCCACGCCCACGGCCTCTGCCGCCACGGCCAGTGCTTCTGCTCCACCGGCTGGACTGGCGTCGCGTGCCAGCTACCCCTCGCCGCAGCCGCCGTACTCGAGGCGGCGGGCGCGCATGGCGGGCGCGTTCTCGGACGGGAGGACTAGAGGCGAGGTGGGCCGCGCCCCTTTTCACAAAAGGCGCCGCGGGCGTTTTGTCACGTACGTAACAGCGAAGGGAAACAACACGGGAACATCCAAAACGGCCTTTGATTATTTCTTGTCACCGCTACGCGACGCGTAGCTCCTACCGTGCCTGCGCACGCCCCGGTCCGCGCGGTCGCTCGCTGGCCTCGGCCGGGCTGGTGCGCGGATCACACGCCTGCCTCCAATCTCCGCTCATCGAGATCCAATCTCCGCTCCTCGAGATCCTCCTCAAGCCCAAGGACCATCGTCTGCAGCACGTCGTCCACGTTGAAGACGCCACCCGACAGCTGCCAGAGCTCCTGCGAGGATGCATGCGCGTGGATGCATGCGCGGTTAGGGTTAGGGTTAGGGTTAGGGTTAGCAGCTGCCAGAGCTCCTGCGAGGATGCATGTGCAGCACGAGCAGAGGCACCCCGAGGTATTCAGATGGCGACGAAATGATGATGAGATGGTGGTCAGAAATGGTGGTCACAGAAATGGTGATCAGATTGTGATGAGAGGGCATCAGAGGTCATCACGCACATGGATGATGCTGGTCATCAGAGGTCATCAGAGGTCATCAGAGGCCATCAGAGGTCATCAGAGGCCATCAGAGGTCATCAGAGGTCATCACAGGCCATCAGAGGTCATCAGAGGCCATCAGAGGTCATCAGAGGCCATCAGAGGTCATCAGAGTTCATCACGCACCTCGGAGGCAATCAGAGGTCATCAGCGAGGTCATCAGAGGCCATCACGCACCTGGATGATGCGCAGCACGAGCAGCAGGCAGCCGCAGAGCGCCGAAAACAGGACGGACTGCAACTCGAGTATCGAGACCGTCGGTAGGTCGGCGATCCTGTGGGGAAACATGATACCGGTAAGTGCCCGAGCAGCCGGCAGTCGCCATCGGTGGCCATCATCCGCGGCAATCCAAGGCCATCCACGGCAGTCAACGTCAATCAGCAGCCATCAGCTCACTCACCTAGTGGTGCCCGCAGTGCCAGCGCCAAGCAGAGGGAACGCGAAGAGCTCGAGAGCCGCGAGCACGTAGAGCAGCGATAAGCCGAGCACAGGGAACTTGCGCTGTAAGGCGCCCAGCCGTTGGCCACGCGCCTGTCGCAAGTCCCGACATGCAATTTCGGAGGCAATCAGCATGCAAATCGGGGGAAAGGCGTCCACAGCCGTTGGCCACGCGCCTGCCGCAGGTCCCGACATGCAATTTCGGAGGCAATCAGCATGCAAATCGGGGGAAAGGCGTCCACAGCCGTTGGCCACGCGCCTGTCGCAAGTCCCGACATGCAATTTCGGAGGCAATCAGCATGCAAATCGGGGGAAAGGCGTCCACAGCCGTTGGCCACGCGCCTGCCGCAGGTCCCTCACAGTCTCATAGACGACCGAGGGGACGCCAATCGAGGTGAGGCCCAGGATACGTTCAAGAGGGTCGTCCACGGGCTTGGCCGAGAGCCGTTCCACAGGACTGATGTCGAGGCGGCGCAAGTCCTGATGAGGGAGACCATCAGTGCCGATGAGAGGCATTCGGAGGCGATCAGACGCAATCAGACGCAATCAGACTCAATCAGACGCAATCAGACGCAATCAGACCCCATCAGACCCCATCAGATGCAATCACGCACCTGCTCGAAGTACTCCTGCATCGAGTCGAATCAGATGCACTCAGATGCACTCAGATGCACTCAGATAGAGAAAGATGCGCTCACGCACCTCCTCGAGGTACTCCTGCATCGAGTCGAGCGCGGACGGGTACCATGGGCGGGCACGACCCACGAGCGTCAGCTGCTCGAGTAACGACTTGGCAAGGCTGACCTCGTTGTAGAGGGCAAAGTAGATGCTCTCCTGCTGCTGGTAGAGCTCCGCGTACGCATTGCCCGCGAGGATCGCGAACAGCAGGTCGATGACGACGAGAAAGTTTTGGATGAATTGGCCTGTGCTGTTGTCGCTCGCGAGCACGCGCAGCGTCGCCGGGTCGAGCGTCTGGGTCAAGGTGTAGGACAGGCTGTCGAAGTAGAGGAAGCCGGCGAGCGCACTCAAGGCTGACGGAATGCCGATGCGCAAGATCGAAGAGAGCGCCTGCTCGGAGCGTATTTGGGATATCCGGCGCTCCCCTCGCCGCTGCCGCAACTCGGCCTTCCAGCTCCTATCCAACCTTCCAGCTCCTCGACCCGCATCCTTCGACACCACCTTGGGCAGTCGGAACGGCGACGCGGCCCGTTTTACCAACCTGCTGAACCCAGGCGTCTTGATGGCGGTGTCGACGACGGCGCCCGTGCCGATGGCGACCGAGATGACAAGAAAGGTAGAGGCGAGGGATATCAAACCATCTGTCTGGTCGTTGAGCGTCGCTCCGAAGTCAACCCATGCCGACATTTTAGGCACGGCCGCGACACGCGTGTGCTCATGCGCGGTCGTGCGAGGGAATGCGAATGCCGGCCCGCGCCTGCGCATTGCGAGAGTTGACGAAACGCGAGCGCAGTTTTACACTGAATACAATGTAGACAGTCCGTGAGCGTTCACACATCGACCCGTCCTAGGGATCGTTGCACAACAGGGACGCAAACCCACGTTGATTAACAATGATATTAGCGCGCCGCGGACAAGTCCTCCTCGACCGACCATTCAGCGTCCTTCAGCTTCGCGCACTCGTCACTTGCTCACGACATTTTTCGGAGGGGCAGCCCCAGCGCAACCTAGAACTCCGCATGCAAGGAGAACATCAAGTGTCGTTGCTCACGGCCGGAACAGAGGCTGCTCAGTACCAGGAACAGCTTCGCAACGTCGGCAAGCCAGCGGTGACCTTTGCCACCGATGACAGCCAAGCTACCCACGTCTCTGCCAACAAACGACAAGGCAGTGCGGGCATGCTCGCCAAGCTTTATCAGGCCAGCTTGGCGCGTCTCAGCTTTGGTGGGAAACCCTCAGTTCGTGTCGATGAAGACGATTTCGATGAGTCACAGGTTGGTGATTCGTCCTGGCAGTCTTGCAACACCCAAATACCCTCTGAGTTGCTGTGGCGTGCTTGTTGTGTCTGCACAGTTCGAATCTGCTTTCGTTCCTACGAACGGCACACGGGGCGCTAAGGCAACAGGAGCCTAAGAACATCCTGGATGTGCCAAATGCAGATGCACAAAGATGTGCGAAGAGAAGTGGAGGGACGGAGCTCGATAAGTTTAAGTACGACTTCTGTCTTCTCCGTCCGGGTCCGCGGCTGGCGGCTCGCGGGGGGCGGGACCGCGCTCCGCGGCGGTCGGACGTCGCGTGCCCGTGCGCTTAGCGCCGAGGTATAGCGCGCCGGTCAGGGCCAAACCCCGTTGCGACGGTGAGCCGCGGTACGAGTCGACCCTCGACGCTCTATTCGAGTTCGGACCGTCGCGCGTCGGAGTCCTCGGTCCTCGGAATCGTTATTCGTTAACCCTGCGGACGTGATACCGCCGTACTTAGTCCGACCGTATCAATAGTGAACGTCCTCAGTCCACCGCCCACGCGGCCTCCTACGCGGTCTGCGGCATCCATATCTGGCACACTAAGCGCGGTCACACTCCGTCCTATACACCAAAAGGATACACGCCTTTTGCGCGCGTTGCACGCGAACATCTCTCGGCGGCGCATTCTGCGGCGGGCGCACCAGGAGCCTCCGCGAGCCCTTCGCCTTTCGCACTCCGCACGCATCGCGCCTGCCTCTCGGCCGTCGTCGACCTCTCCTCGCCGTCGTCGTCATCATCCGTTCATCAACGAGGACAACGAGGACAGCTCTGTAATTCAGTAGTTCCAATTCTGGAAGGGCGTGCGGCAGAGCGCGAACTCCAAACCCTTCCTTCCGGGCGCATCGTACACCCCAAGCGTGTAGACAATCTTGCGGTTCGTGTCGTAGCACGTGAGCACTGAGGGCTTCCCGTGACCCGCGCGCCCGAGCGGTTGCGGCAGGTCCGCGAGGGCGACGCGGGCAAACGGCTGCACGGGCAACGGTGTGGAGCGCGGCACGAGGAGTGACTCGGCGCGCCCGAGGGCCTTGTCCTTGTAGTCCAGGCACGATACGGCCGTCTGCTTCGTATCCGCCTCTGTGAAAGTCTCCAGCTCGACATTGGGAGGCGCACCTGCACGCCACAAGGGAGGCACTCAGCATGCAATGAGGGGAGGCACTCCACATGCAATGAGGGAGGCACTCAGCATGCAATGAGGCACTCAGCATGCAATGAGGCACTCAGCATGCAATGAGGGGAGGCACTCAGCATGCAATTAGGGATGCACTCAGCATGCAAACCAGGGAGGCACTCCGACATGCAATGAGGGAGGCACTCAGCATGCAAATCAGGGAGGCACTCAGCATGCAATGAGGGAGGCACTCAGCATGCGATGAGGGGAGGCACTCAGCATGCAATTAGGGATTGGGCGGCGAACCGAAGCGTTCGCCGAGAGCAGTCATCAGGTCACTGAGGGTGAAGGTAGCGCAGTCGACGGTGAGGCTGAAGTCGAGACGCGCCTCGTCGCTCACGCAGTGCGGCTGCCCGCAGTGCTTGCACTTGAAGCCGACGAGGGCTTTATGGGCACCGTCGACCTGTGTGCCGCCCACGAGGGGCGAGGGCGAGGTGAGCAGGCCTTGCTGCTCCGCGAGCTCCGCGAGCTGCTGCCGGAAGGACTGGTTGGTGAGCACAAAGGGGCGGCGCTGGAAGAGTCGGCGCACCACGTTCGGCAGCGGCGTCAGCTCGAAGAGGAGCGTGAGTGCCACCGCGAGTGCCACCGAACGGTTGCGGCCCGCGTTGCAGTGCAGCAGCACCTTCCCCTTTGGTGCGTCCCGGCCCTTCGCGAGCGTGCTCGACTCGAGCACCGGGCCCACAAACTGCAGCAGTGGCTCCAGGTGCCGTTTGAGGATCGGGTAGCCCTCCGCGTCGTTGGCGCGCAGCGCCAGGTACTCAATGCCCACCTCCTCGAACTCGTTGACGGGCCCGCTGCAGTCACCGGCCGCGCAGTTGACGACGTGCGTGATGCCGAGCCGACGCAGCATCGGTACCATGGTCGCATGCCGCACAGAGCCGACGAGTATCTGCCGGCCCACAGGCGTCGGCAGGTAGTCTGGCTCTTGGAAGCAGTACTCGCCCACGAAGGCGAATGCATTGGTCGGAAGGCCGGGCAGTCCGTGGCCGGGCAATCCGTGGCCCGTCGAGGGAGTGATCGAGGGCGCGCGACCGGCGATGTACGAACCCGAGTGCGATTGGGACATCGGGATGCTGGGCATCCCTCTCAGAAGAGGCGGCGTGGCGACGAAGAGACCGGACGGAGGCCGAGAGCGTCCGATTTGGACGAAAGCTCGCTTCTCGGCAATTCGAGACTGAAATGCACACCGTGAATTGAAAGCTGTTCTCAACAAAACACACTATTAGAACGCACGTTGCAGGCACGTTGTGGGAATTTTCATGTGCTCGATACGACGCCGTCGCGTGTGCACATCAATCGTCCTCCGACGCAAAGCACCTCTTTTGCAGCTTACGTCGCGCGATCATGGACACGTTCGTCGACATGTACCACACCTTGCGCGACATGCGTCAGCGGCAGATGGCGCATCAGGTGCTCAACCTCGCAATGATCGTCTGCTCGGCGCTCATGATCTGGAAGAGCCTGATGGTGGTGACGTCGTCCGAGAGCCCGGTGGTCGTCGTGCTCAGCGGCAGCATGGAGCCCGCCTTCCACAGAGGCGACATTTTATTCCTGCACATGGGTTTCACGCCCTTCCGTGCGGGCGACATCGTCGTCTTCAAGGTAGCCGACCGCGAGATCCCCATCGTGCACCGCGTGATCAAAGTGCACGAGAAGCCCGATGGCAGGGTGGACATGCTCACAAAGGGCGACAACAACGCGGTCGACGACCGAGGGCTATACTCGGCGAGCCAAAAATGGATCAACAAGGAGCACGTGATAGGGCGCGCGAAGGGCTACCTGCCCTACATTGGCATGGTGACCATCATCATGAACGACTACCCGATCGTCAAGTACATACTGGTGGGACTGATGGGGCTCTTTGTACTCACTACGAAAGAATAGCACGCGGGCGCGCCCCGCCCTCAGACGCTCTCCTGTACAGATTTGGCATGTATGCGCATACATACGTATTTGTGTGACACGGCCCGCGCCACGGGACTGTGCGGGCGCCCGCGCGCTCGCCGCGCCCCCGCGTCTGCTGCAGAGTGCACAGTGCTACTAACACTTGCCTGCTGCGCGCCGCGCGAAAGAGGGGCGTGGGGCGTCATATAAATGAATGTTGACGCCCGCCCGGCGCCCATACTCTTGTTTAATAAACATTACCTCAGACCGCGAGGACGTAAGCGGTCGTAACCGCCGCGTGCGGGGACGGAGCGATCGCTTCAAGAGAACCATCGAACGGCGAACGCGCGCGTCCGAACGCGGCAGCTGCGCACATTTTTATATCGTTTGGCATCGTTTGAGTAGCTCTGCCAGTTGTCGCAGAGCCGGCCATCTCCGCGAGGGTATTGCGCGCGGCGGGCCCGCGGCCACCGAGCCGCTCAGCGACGATCTCTCGTCTCAGCGGCGGCGGCGACGGCCTCGAGGCGGTTGACTAGCTTGGCGAGGTCGTCCACCATCCATGCGGCCATCGCGTCCGAAGTCGGCGAGGCCGGTGACGGCGCGTGCCGGCTCGGTGGCAGCAGCTGATCGTGCAGCACCATATTAGGCAACAGTGTGAGCCCCGGTTGCCTAATATGGGCATGGCTCTCGAGTTTCTCGATGAGCTGCTCGAGACTCTCTAAGGCCGCGTGCTCATGACGGCGCTCTTCCCGGGCACCGCCCTGCCTAATATGGGCGTGCTCGGTACAGCGCTCAAGGAGGTCGACAAGGGAGCCTAGGTGGGCGGCGACCTCCTCTTGCGTGCACGTGCTCGTGAGCGTCGTGAGCGCGCCCATATTAGGCAGGTCTGTGCCCATATTAGGCAGGTCGGTGCCCGGGAAGAGCTTGGCCAGTCGCGTCGCGATGACGCCCAGACCACTGATGAAGGGCGCCGTCGGCGCGATGACCATATTAGGGATGGCCATCCCTGCCGTCGCCGCCTGCGGCGTCAGGCGACCAGGCGTGCTCTTGAGCACCTCGCCATGCCGTGCGTGATCCGCCCGGAGATCGTCGAGATATGAGCCGTGCCGACACAGCGCTCGCAGGGCTGGAGGCAACTCCTCCAAATGCGAATCGTGGCTCAGCTTCGCCGGAGGCGCGGCTGGCGGCGCGCTGGGAGTGGCCGTTACTCCTCCCAACGGCACCGTCGCGACCACCTGTGGGGAAGGAAGGATGCCGCGCCGTGGTGAGCACTTGCATGCAAGGCGAGTCCATGGAAGCTGCGTACCGTCGCGAGCACAGGAGTGGCCGTTACCAACGGTCCAGGAGTGGCCGGCGGCGCAGGCGGAGCGGCCGTTGGTTCAGGCATTGCGGCCGGCGTGGCCGGCGCAGTGCGCACGGCTGGCCGCTCTGGCCGCGCCGACGAGGGCGACGACTTTGGTGCCGGCGAGTCCTCCTCGGGCTTCATCAGCTTGCCAGTGAGCGCGGCCGGCGATGACGGCACGGCGCTGCCCGCGGGGCGCTCGCCCTTGGCGGCCATCTCGAGGTGGCTCATCCACTCGACGGCCTCTGCTTTGGTGCTGGCCTTGAACTTGGCTGTCGTCTGCTGGCCCTCGACCTCGGTGACCACCTGCAGCTTTTCGTCCGCGCTCGAGAGGGTCGCTCCAGTGAGAGGAAGCCGCGCTCCCTTGAGTGTTTGCACATCCATGGCCTCGTACATGGAGAGCATCGGCACGCCGCTGGCATCAAAGTGGAGCACGCAGAAGCGCTTGTGAAATGTCGAGGCGAGGATGCCAGCACCCACCTTGTTGAGCCAGCCACGAAAGATGATTTGACCCGTGGGACTCTCGTCGACCTTTGTCTTGGCACCGCCGCTGAGACGGCGAATGCGCTCCTTGATCGACGGCATCTTGCGCCGACGTATGGGCGCCGACGCCGATTTTTCCGGATTAAAGGCCGCGCGGATAGGCCGCGCGAAAAAGTTCGACAAAGTGCTAAACAAATCATCTTTTCCCCCAAAACACACCAAGTTTCAAGACAATTGCGCGCGCTCGCGTCGAACTTTCAGTGGTGCGGAATTCAGGGATTCATGATGGCAGCGCCTTTGGTCATCGTGTTCCTCGCGAGCTTCCCCGCCTTTCCGAAGGTGGACCCTCATGAGGAGCATTCGCTCACCTTGATCGAACCGGCCGACGGCGCCATCATCCTCGCGGGCGCTGCCAACTCGGCGAACTTCACGCTGCGCTACTATCTCTCCGCGGGTAGCGTCGCCCGGCTGTGCTTGGAGCTGAAGCGTGCACCGCTGCGCTACTATCGCGGGCCGATGCTGGAGCGTGATCCCGCCTCCTTTGCGGCGTACGCCAAGGGCTGCTACGCGCCAGGCACCCCCGTGACGCTGCAAAACTTGGGTCTGGGCAGCTACCTGCTCGCGGCCTCGGCTGAGAGCTCGGCCGGCGCGACGCTCGGCAAAGCGTACGCGGCGTTCGCGATCGCCCCGCCATTCGCGCTGCCGCCTTCCGCAGCCGACCCCGACCCCGACCTACCTGCCAGCTTTGTGCCGACGTATGAATGGGCCGCTGTCGGCGCGACGCAGTCGATCCCTTCGGGGCTCGAGGTACGGATGCAGTTGCACGAGAGCCACGCAAAGGGCGAGGCGAGCGCCGCCGACGACGACGATGCCGCCGCCGACCCGCCTCGGTACGCGCGCATCCCGCCCATATGGAGGTTGCAGATCTACGCAGGCGTGGGCGTCGGCTTCGTACGTCTCGATGTTAAACGCCACATGAGCCTCACGGAGGTGGAGGTGGGCCTTCGAAGGGCGCTGCCGATGAGCCACGGCGAGCTGCTAAAGGTCAAGTGCGCTCCTCGCGTTCAGCTCTGGAGTGGCGCAGCAGAGCGGCTCGACGGCACACGAACAGTGGAGCAAGCAGACCTGTTCACGCGTCGAAGCACCCTGGCTGTGAAGCTGATGCCTTGCTCGGAGAGCGAGGAGAGCGAGGCGCGTGCACAGGCGGCCAGAGATGAGGAGGTCAAGGCAGCGAGGCGGGTGCAGCAGCAGCAGCAGCAGCAGCAGCAGCAGCAGCAGCAGCAGCAGCAGCAGCAGCATCAGCAGCAGCAGCAGCAGAGCCACACCGCAGACGCGGCAGAGGCGGCAGAGGCAGCACCAAGGTAGCGGAGACGAGGTGCGCAGGTCATGGCGCACAGGGGAGGTGTGGCATTTTATTTTATGGATGATAGGATGAACCAGTCAGTAGGAGTTTCAGTGTAACCTCATAGGCCACTCTGTTTCCGGGGTGCGGCCGTAAATGCGGGCACATGACTGATGTGGGGCAGCTCGCCGTGGCTGTCTTGTACCCCGTCACTGCGTCTCGCCTATCGATTCGCTCGGCACGGCGCGACTGCAACTTCTCCAAACTCTTTTTGGACACTCCGGTGCTTTTTCGTCTTTTTTGCTTTCTCTCGCCGGGGGTTCGTGATACGGGCAGGCACCTCGCGATCCGCTGATGGGATGCGCCTCGTCCAAGCGGAAGCCTGAGGTAGAAGCCGAGGTAGTCAAGGACGAAGCGGCTGGCGAAATTCAGACGGGCGCGGCAGCCTACCTCGCCAGGAAGCGGGCGCAGCAAAAGGCAGCGGAAAAGGAGAAGGAGAAGGACCTTGCCGCGGCTGAGATCCAGACAAGCTCGGCAGCACTTCTGGCCAACCTGAGGGCACGCAAGGAGGCGGAGGAGCCGGCCGTCGATGAGGGAGAAGGCGAAGAGGGAGACGCCGATCATGTCCCCGACTCGAGCAGAGCATACACACGTCACGGTAGAGCAGTGCAAGCGAAAGCTCGCATGGCAAAGGACGCGGCTCTGAAAAAGGCAGCGGGAGAAACCGACGCCAGTGAGAACCCGCTCGTGCAGCTTTCGCATCGGCTCTTCGCATCGAGCCCAACTGGAGGAAGCGGCTGACGCCCTGACCGCCAGCGCGCCACAGGCCACACGCGGCTTCACACGTACAATCACAACTTCGTATTATTTCCTTTTAATCCCAGGGCGCGTTAATGATGTCTGTTGTTCTGATGGGCATGAGTGAGCACGAAAGATTACAGACACTCGAGCATCGCCGGGCCGTGTCTTGTGTCTACCGCTTGCTACCGCTCTACCCGTACGACGCCAATGACGTGCCGTTCCTACGGTCACCGAACGGTCGTAGAGTGGGCACTAACGCGTAACGGTGCGCGCGGCGGGACTTTACACGTGGACACGGCGCGCGTGTCTCGCTCTCGGCGGGTTCCGGCGCGTCGGGGGCGCGTTCGCGCGCCGATGCGGGCCCGCGGTTGGTACGTATCATGGGCCTCTGCTAGGCTCTCACTCTCATTCTAGAGGTCGCGCGCGCCTCAGCGGTGGTCGCGCGCCCCGTACGAGCGGTCGATCGCGAGCTGCGCCGCGATCTCCCCATGATCTCGCGTCGGGTCCCAATTCGGGTCGTGCGAGTTCTTCGCTCGCTGCACCGTCTTGTTCTTCTTTGAGAACTGACTCCAGTTCGAGCGCCGGTCTTCGGTCGACTGTTCCTCGCGCCGCTTCTTATCCTGCCGCTTGTACATGTTCAGCTTCCGCTTCTTGCGTGCCACCTCCTCCGCGGAGTCATCGGCACACAGCTCGAGTGATTTGGGTATCCGGCCTTCGCGCACCGCCTTCGCCTCCTCGGCGGCGCTCATCATCTCGTCGCTCGCGCGCTTGGAGCCGGCCGCGCCCGCGCCCGCGCCCGAGGAGGACGCGCCCGCCGCACCGCTCGGCGTCGGCAGCCGGATCGAGTCGAGATCGAGCTCGACCGTCTCCGCCTCGCCATGGAATCTCACTTTGGCAGAGGCAGGCCCAACGCTGATGAGCTTGGCGGGATACCAGCGGCTGTCGGCGACCGCGAGCGCCTGTACCTCGGCACCCGGGCGCCACTCGGACGTGTCGGGCCTCAGGTACGGGCGCACCTCGTTGAAGTCCACCTGCGCCGTGTTGCCAAACCCGAGGTACTCGACGAAGTAGCCGTCCTCGACGAGGGCGACCACCTTGGCATTGTACCAGTTTCCGTCCCCCTCAAAGACTGCCTGGCACTTGTCGCCGACGGCGTAGCTCTTGAGCTCCGTCGCGGCCGCGGCCGCGGCCACGGCGCTCGAGATCGCCGCCTCGCCGCGCACCTCGCTCAGCTGCTGCGTAAGCCGGATGACCTCGAGCAGGTCCGACTTGAGTTTGAGCCACTCGTCATTCGTCGGGTCCTGCGCAATGGCCGCCTCCACAGCCGCGAGCTGCTCCTCGTAGACGCGAAGCTTCTCGGCGTTGCTCGACATTGTGTTGCGGCGGCGGGGCGCGGGCGGGCGCGGCGGCGGAGGCGGGCGTGGTCGACGTCCGGAGTTCTCGCTGCCGCAATGCACAAGTTTGAAGACGACGCCGACGCACGGCGGCGTAAGAGAATCCATCCAGCCACAATGCGCACACGTGGCGATCTTATACGCTGACCGAAACTTGACATTTTGAGCGACGAAACGGCAGGTTTTTGATGCAGCCGACTCTCGAGTCAATCGCTTCCGACTCCGTAGTCAATCGCGCGTGGGAGGCCGTAGTCGCGTACGATGGCCGCACGTATTACTGGAACTCGGAGACGGAAGAGGTGTCCTGGGAGCCGCCGCCTCGAGAAAAATTGGCTGCACAGCCGGCGCCTGCCGGTGGCTCGATCACTCCCGCAGCGGAAGTCGTGGGTGAGGCATCTCTTGAGAGGCGAAGGCTCCATCGCAGCGTGCTCGATAGGAGCTTGATAGCTTTGCTCATGCAACATCTCGCGTGCGCCTTCACGCAGTGGCGGCTCTGCCTGTACGCGTCCATGCAGCCGGTGGCGGGGCAAGCGCGGCTCTTTTCCGGTGTGGTTGGCAGTGAGGAAGAGGAGGAGGAGGAGGAGGAGGAGGAGGAGGAGGAGGCCGGTGACGGCGGCGGCATTCGTGGCGGTCTCCTCGCGAGCGGTGGAAGTGCCAAGAGGGGCGTCGGCGACGACGGCGACGACGACGGTGACGTCAGACGTCGTTCGAGCGGTGCGCTTGGCTCGCTCCGTTCGCTCCTCGGACCGCAAGCCCTGGACGCCCTGCTGTCCCGGGGCAGTCTCGCACGCTCCCTCGAGTCGACCAAGCAGAGCCTCGAGAGGGAGCGGAGGCGCCGGCGCCGGTGCGAGAAGGAGTGCGTCGCCCTCGCCGAGCGCTTCGATGAGGCGGTTCGTCAATTGGCCTTGGAGCGCCGTCGGCTGTCGACGTTGATGCGCTCACATGCCACGTGGAGGGTGGCGCGTGAGCTGAGCTTGCGGGCTGGAGAGAGCGGTGGGGACGCCTCCGCGGCCGCGCACGCCGCCGCCATCGCCGTGCTGGGCAGCAAGCACGGGGGTCGGCTGTGGCGCCTGGAGTCCGTTTCGCGCCTTCAGCTGCTCGAAAAGGCTCGACTCGAAGCTCGTACCTTCCTCCAAGCCGAGAGCCTCGCCGCCGCCGCCGCCATGGAGAGTGCCCAAGACGGCGCGGGCACGGCGCGCTACCGGGAGGCGTTGAAGCTCGTGGAGCGGCTGGAGCGAGACTCGGAGAGGGACTTGGAGAGGGACTTGGAGCGGGAGGACGAGGCACCGGCAACGCTTAACGACAACGACTGCGGCTCGGGAGCTCCGACGAGAGCTCCGCCTCCGACTACTTGTCGGCATGCAAGTGCTCACCACGGCGCTCTCTCCCCACAGAGCGGCTCGAGAGCTCCGCCTCCGACAAGCCTACCTTTGAGCACGGCGCCCGGTACGGCGCGTTCGCAACCTCACTTGCAACCCGGCGGTTGTTTGAATGGGCACCGGGAGCAGACTCGTCTTTCCACCCTCGAGGCCCAACCCACGCCGCAGCCGCCGCCGCCGCCGCCGCCTCCACCGCCTCCGCCGCCACGTTCGCCGCCATTGGGGCTCTCAGCTAGTGCAGCCAAGACGGCGCCGAACGCAGCGGCGGCGGCAGCGAACATGGCGGCGAATCCGTCGACACCGACCCAGCGGCCGGCTACGTCGACACCGACCCAGTGGCCGGCTACGTCGACACCGACCCAGCGGCCGGCTACGTCTGCTGCGGGGGCCATTCAGCCTCGGATGACACGACACCGCGGCAATCCAGCTGGCATGCCCTCCGCGCCGGCAGCGGGTCGTGGAGCGTCCCCACGAACATCCTCCGCCTACGTGCCGCTGGACTCGCTGCAGCTCCCCTCGCTCGCGTTGCCCGTGGCGGCGCTCGCCTCGCGCCCCGTCACCAACGGCGGCAGCTCGAGCGCCGTGTCGAGCGCCGGGGTGGCCACGCCCACCCGTGGCGCGCCCAGCACGGCGCCCACCAATGTGCCTCTCTTGCCGCCCACGCAGGGCTTCACGAGCTATCGAGGGCTCGAGGAGGCTTTTCAATCTCAGAAGCTCGAGATCGAGAAGCTCACGGCGCTCTTAGCCGGCCGCTCACCGCAGCTCGCGCCTCCGCCTCCGGCAGAGCTGGCATCTCCATCAGGCGTGCCCACACCATTCACGCAGGCGAGGTTCACAGGTTCATTCACAGGTGCGGACAAGGTTCCATCGCCGGATTTCGAATTCTCGTACTTGTGAGTGCACGCTGCTCATTCTACACCGGACCGGACGCGGGATGCACATCCCAATTCCCATCAACACGACAATCAAACGAAATCAAGTTGGGGCACGCTACCGCTTAGCTACCGCTATGGCTGAAACTTTTGGTCAAACTTAGGGTGCACGGCTTGTGAACCTGGTCCGTCGGCAGCCGGAGGAGAGTGGCGGACCGAGAGGCGGAGAGGGGGAGACGTGCGGGGAGAGCTCGCGACGAGGACGACAGACGCGAACGGGACCGAGCGAAGCAACCCAGAAATCCTAATATTAAGGACCAAACAGAAACACCCCGGGAAGACTGTTTAACACTAACAACATTGAACATAACCGAATAATAGGGAGGTTATAGGGAGGTAGGAACCATCGTTAACAACAAAACTCAAAAGGTGATTTTGTCCCTAATCGAAATATGGACATCAGGTGCTCGAAATCAGGGTATCTCCCTTGGGGTATCTGGTCATGAATCAGGTAGCCGATCTTCTCTTTTAGGCTGTTTCTCAGCTCTCCGCCTGCATGTGTCTCCCTTCGGGGGTCTTCTTTTGTTTTTCTGCACGTGTACCGTATTCATATGAATGGGGGCTCCCACGCCCGAGCGTGAGCCCCAAACAACGCTGCCCCTGTGTGGTCACTCGGGCAGTCCTGCACTGCCGTCGCGAGGCCCGCCGTGCACGTCAGGTACGTGGTCCCCGACCGCACTCTCTTCGCAGTTCGCACCGCCTACATGGATACGACCGCCAGCGACCTTTGGTGGTCGCGCCGCGGCCTCATCTCACGCGTGGATTGTCCGCCATCAACCCTGTGCACAGGCACGTTTGAAGCTCATCGAGCACGAGTCGACGCCATGGAGGACCCAATGGATGAAGGTGCGAATGCCCACACCCCTGAACCATACCTCGACGATGGCGAGCATCGGAGCGTCCAAAACCGCACTGCACATCGCCCGCAATCCCTTGCCACCCTTCAAACGCTCGACGTGCTCTCGCATGCCGAGCCGCCCTGTGCGCAGATGCTTGTCGCCCGTGATATGGGCCGCCTGTGTTTCTCGCGTGTCGCAGGCACGCCCGACAACGCGCCCGCGAGCCCACGTGTCGTTGGCGTGCCCGCCGAGTGGCGCGCACTCTCCGAGTACACGTTGAACGAGGGTCATGAGCAGACCATGGGCGGCAATGTGCTGTCGCGCCAGCCGACGGGCTGGGGCAAATCCTACACCTACTTGCTGCCCGCGATCGCGCAGTGGGCGGCAATAGCGAGGGCGAGGGCCCGCTGCGCCGACGAGCGAACACGCGACAAGCTGCCACTCCCACCAATTTGCATCGTGGTCGCTCCGTTTCGTGCGCTTTGCGAGGACGCGGAGTACCAGGCGTCCCTCTTCCTCGCAGGCCTGTACGAAGCGGAGCTGTTGCCGACAGTCAGCGTGCTAGGCCGGCAATCGTGCGCACGCGCACTCTTCGTTGATCGATTCGTCGATGGGGGGGGGGTTGAGATGCTCGCAAGCACGGTGGTGTCGGACTCTTCGTCCGCAGTCGTGGAAGCGGCGGACGCTGCGCCGACCGTCGATTCGCTCCCGTGCGGGCGGTGCTCCTCCTGCACCGACGGCGATCCCGACAAGTGCTGGTGGTCGTGCCGTGTCGCCTGCCCAGGCGAACGGCCCGATGCGCGCTGGTGCCGCTTTTGCAACACCACCAAGGCCGATGGTCGTCGCGTCAGTGGCTGCGAGATTCATCGCGCCGCTGCGCAGCGGCGCGCGAGCGGCGCGCCGACTTTTCCCTCCGCCAGCCTACCGACCCGCCGTCCGATTACCTCCGCCGCCGCTACCGCCGCTACCCACAACGCCGCCGAGATGCCGCCGACGCCGCCGCCGCCGTCACCGCGGCCGCTGCGGATGGAAGACCTACCCATGGACGCGCCAGAGCGAGCCATTGTTGAGGATGCGTCGCTGGCCATCGTCTACGTCACACCCGACGCACTGCGCGCCACGAGCGACCGGGGGGCACTGCTGCGACACGCGATTGCGCGATCGGGGCGCTGCTCGCTGCTCGTCGTGGACGAAGCGCTCACGTGCCTGCACATCAGCCAGGGAGATGGTCTAACATCAGCCAGTCCCTCTTCCTCGCAGGCCCGCGCCGGGCCGACTCCCCTGTGGGGAATACGGGGAGGAGTGTGCTTTGCCTCGGCGATGGGGTGCTGTGCCTCCAAGCAGCCGCCGCCGCCCTTGCCGCCGCCCTTGCCCCCAAAGCACTCGCCACCGCCAAAGGATCCCATCGGCAATGGCCAATCCGTACGCAATTGGTCATCTCCGGGACATCTCCGTACGCCGAAGGATCCCATTGGCAATGGGGACCTGAACGGCTTGGACAGTGAAGAGATCGACAAACCGACTTTCAACTACATTGTCAGCGAGCTCGGACTTCAAACGGCAGGCATGAGTGAACCTGATCTCAAAGAGCTCGAAGAATACATCAACAGCCTTAAGGAACGCCAGAC
>Ga0210241_100970_pt1 | contig 24257 bp, 10 predicted proteins | sample ChrtobMetP5a_8mM_FD_155488 | JGI IMG/M metagenome (GOLD analysis project Ga0210241, IMG submission 155488) | Chrysochromulina tobin associated microbial communities from unialgal haptophyte culture, Seattle, Washington, United States - P5a_8mM | ecosystem: Host-associated > Algae > Haptophytes >...
TGTATGTCCTCACCATTGAGACGGAAAGAGGGGCGGCAGCCAAGGTGCTGGGTCGCACCGGAAGCGAAGGTGTGCGCGGGATGTTTCGTGAACAAAGTTGGAAATGCTGTTTGTGGGTTACGGTTAATCGATGCAAGCCGAATTTCCGCGGTTTGGGGGTCTACGTTCCGAGATCTGTCGATTGGCACCCTGCATTATGGTGCATTATCTCGCTATTAACGCGTATTAACGATGGTAATCAAGTTGCCCCGCTGACGCGAGAGCACCCCCGTCGCCGTTACACCCCCGTCGACTACCCTTGTCCGCATGCGCCGCACCTGCCGACACTGCGACACATCATGCACGTCATGCACACTGGCTACACAGTGTGACGCGCTCGACGCGGTTGCTTGCTTGCTTGCTTGCTTGCTTGCTTGTCAAGTCTATAAATCAATGCTTGACTTTGAAGTTCACAATCACAGTCCCGCGAGGACCGAGGTGCTTGATCGGCGACCGTCCCTGTGACCAAGCGTCGCATGTTGCAAACCTTTCTGAACGCCCTGCCCATCAGCCAGAACGGCAAGGTGGCCATCGGTGTCGCCTTCGTCTGCGGTGCGGCGTATTTGCCAATTTACTTTCGAGGTGCGTGCGCGAGCAGCCGACGACGTCCCAATGCATTGCTTACACCTCACTGCTGCTGACCCTCCCTTACGCGTGCCATGCGTGTACGAGCGCGCAGGCAAAAAGTACATTGCGTATGAGAGCATGTCTGAGAAGCGCGAGATAATGAAGGAGATGGAGCTGGCTGACAGGGAAGCTGCAAGGGTTGCTAGGAAGGCTGCTGCACCAGCCAGGTAGAGCTTCTGTGCCGCGCCATCCAGCAGCACAGCACTTGCTGCGCATGTGTATCGCCAGAGCTCGTGTGTACGGTAAGATGAGCATGCACACTGCAACCATATGTCACATACTCATGATGGTGCAGATGTGCGCGATCAAATCACAACTGTCTCTACTCTGTAACATGCAGCAGCCGATCTCCGGCGGCGTTTTAGCACTAAGCGCTCGCACCTGGCAACACCGTTTGCTCTATTCGTGTTCGTATGCAGCAGCACAAGAAAGTGCTTTGGAATTCACAAGAACAACGCGCCGTTCACGCCATGGCAGCGCTTCCTCGCTTGCTCGCGCTCGTCCCGCTCATGGCAGAATCGCACGCAATCGAATTTCACGGAGCCGGCTGGCTAGCCCAGCAACGCATCCTGCTCGAGCGTGCTCGCTCGCTGCAGCCCACGCCCGTCGCGACCAAGGACCGCGGCACAGCAGCAAATAATGATGGTGTAGTACCGTGGCCACGGCTCCTGCGAGAGCTGCGCACGGCGCAGCAATTATCGCTCGTGTTGCCAGCGTCGAGCTTATCTCTCGCTTTGACTGCCACCGAGCTCCTCGCACCAAAGCTACGCGGCGCGTGCTTCGACGCCGTGCTCCAACCTGGTGCAACTTTCGAGCTCATCCGACCAAAGCTGACGTTGCTGGCGCTCCTCGCCCTGATCGCGTGGCTGCTCAACATCAGCAGCTCCATCCTCTTCGCGCAAGCGCGCTGGACAACGGCCATGGCGGCACGCGTGCGCCTGATGGCCTCTGTCCTCGAGCAGGAACCTGCCTTTTTCGATGCGCAGCCCCCGGGCGAGCTCAACTCTCGCCTACTCTCCGAGCCAGAGCGCCTCGAGTCGCTCGCCAACCGCGGGCCGGAGAGGGCCCTGAACGCGCTCCTCTCGGTAGGTGGCGGCGCCGCGCTCATGTTCGCGCTCGACTGGAGGCTCGCCCTCGTCGCCGTCGCCTTACGCGCGCCGCTGATCGGACAGCTGGCTGCGATCGCGGGTCGCACAGTCGGTCTCTTGAATGTGCTGCAGCAGCGTACCCTTGACCAGGCCAACGCGCTGGCGACGGAAGCGCTGGCGCAGCCGCACGCCGTCGCCGTCCACGCCGCACGCGGCTCGATCCTTGACTCCTACGCCCGCCGTGTTGAGGAATATATCGACGTCATCCGCGCGACGCTGCTCGCTGAGACGACTCTACGATTCACGCGGCTGGGAGTCGACTCGCTGACGTCGCTGGCGCTGCTCGGCTTCGGGCTGCGGCGCGTGCTCGACTGCAGCATAAGCCTCGGTGCCCTCTTTGCCTTCTACGCCTACGCCGACCGCTTCGCCGACGGCTGCCAGAAGCTACAGGAGCTCCTGTATGACTTAGTGACCATCCGACCTGCGTGCCAGCGATACTTTGAGCTCATTGACCGGCAGAGCCGCATGGCGCACACTGGCGGCGAGAGGCCGGCTAGCTGCGAGGGGGAACTCGAGCTCGTCGATGCTTCGATCAGCTTCCCGGGCCGCGATGCCGATGCTGCCCTGCGCCACGTGTCTATCACTGTGCGGGCAGGTGAGACACTTGCGGTTGTGGGACCGAGTGGTGCCGGCAAGTCGACCTTGCTCAAGCTACTCGCACGGCTATACGACCCCTCCGATGGCGCCGTGCGGCTCGACGGTCGTGATGTACGAGCACTGAACCTCGAGTGGTTCCGACGTCAGACCGGCTACGTCGCGCAGCAGCCCTCACTCTTCGATTTCTCTGTCGCTGACAACGTGCGCTTCGGGGCCGCGGCGGGCGCCTTGCCGGCGGACGCCGACGTACAGGCGGCGCTGGAGGCGGTCGGCGCTGCAGACTTTGTGAGCCGGCTGCCGCACGGCTTAGCGACGCGGCTCGGCGAGGGTGGTCGACGTCTCTCCGGTGGACAGCGCCAGCGCATTGCATGCGCCCGAGCCCTGGTGCACTACCCTCGCATTCTCCTGTGGGACGAGGCGACGTCGGCCCTCGACGATGGGTCGGAGCGGCAGGTGCATGCGGCGCTGCGTGCGGCGGCGACGGGGCGCAAGTGCACCGCTGTCCTCGTCACGCATCGGCTTTCAAGCGTCCTCTGCGCCGACCGCGTCGCTGTGCTGCGCGACGGCCGACTTGAGGCCGTTGGGACGCCGGCTGAGCTTGCAGGGCGTCCCGGATGGTTTCGAGACAATTTCTACCCGGGCGGTGAGACTCCCTGAGTGGGCCGCATCGAGGTGATGCACACAGCATAATTGGGATGATGGCGCCACTCTCTGCCGGCACGCGGCAGGGATCCTCGAGAGGTTGTACGAGTAAGGATAGCCAAGCGAAGGAGTCGTGCACGCGCGTGGCTGGCTGAAGAGTCTGGCCTGTGCGGTCTGTGCTGGCGCTCCACCCGCCGACCCGGTGCACGTGCTGGCATACGCGTGTGACTGCAACACGTTGAGGCGCTAGGGCCCTAGGTCGGGTGCGTCGGTGCGAGCAGTCTGCGCACTGCGGAGTGAAGGTGACCTCGTCTCGAGATGATTCTCATCGGGAAGTGACATCACGCGCAAACCAAATTTGGTCCCGGCCACGAAGCAAAACGTAATACGAACCCGGTAGCGGTACAACGAAAAGTTACTCGGACACGCACTCCTGACGCACTCGCGAATTCGCAACATACGCATTGAAGTAATCTTGCGCGCAGCGACGGAGCGAGCAGGGCCCAGGGCCGTTCGCCCTGGATTCTTTTGATTCGCTCAGAGCTCGGCCCCTAGTGGCCGGCTCTCGGGCATGCCTAACTTCGATTCTTCGGACTCGCTCCCTCGCTGCTCCTTCATCTTGCGGCTGTCCGTCGCCTTGGACGTGTCATCGAAGCCCGAGCACACGTAAGTGTCGAACTCGAAGCAGTAGAGCTCCTGGCCAAGGGCGAAGGTGCGGCAACGTTCGGGTCAGAGAGGGGCAGCAGGGGAGATGGCGGCCAAGAGGAGGGCTGCGCGGCCAGGAGGTACATGCATGCGGCGTCGGCCAGCTCAGTCCCTTAGATGTTCATGTTTGCCGCATCATGAGGACTTTGCAGTCCGCGGGCGTGTCAGGCGAGTGTGCAATGCGGAGTCGTCTTCGCGGCGCGACAACAGTGCACGCACGTATGCCCCCCAGGCGGGCCTGCAGGCGCTGCCGCGGGCGGGCTGTGTACCTGATGAACGAAGATATTGTGTCGCTGCCACCCCCGCGCTCGAGTGCAACTTCTACCACGCGCACGAGGGCGGCGATGCCGGTCTGCGCGCGCCACCGCCTCCATTCTCACCACCACCCTCACATCGTACCGCGGCAGCTCGGCCCACCGCTCGGTTAGCGCACGGGGCAGGCAACAACACCTGATAAACGTTGCCGTGAAGACCTCGGCGGCGGTCGTCATGCGATAGCCCGCACGTGCGGGAGGTAGTGGCGGGCCGACGCCGTGCACGATGCCACTGCCCATCCGAGTCACATTGACGGCGCTGCCCTCAAAGCCCTAAAGGCCAGACACATCATCAGCCCATCCGCATCAAGGGTCAGCGCAGCGGCAACGTGGGCGGCGAGAGAAGATCTCCGAGGTATCCTCAATGTGGTATCCGAGTCACATGAGGTATCCTCCGAGGAGGCATATCGCTGTGCACGATGCCGCGGGCGTGCGCCACCAACACGCGCTCCACGCGGGACACGGGCCGCCACGCGATCCGGTGTGCCACGAAAGTGTGAAGTGTGAAGCGACACAACTTGAGTGCTGGGCGTTGGGCGTGAGGCGGCGGGGGCCGTGAGTGATTGAAATCGCAGACGCATGCAAATTGTGTTCTTCTCCTTCTTCAGCTTCTGCCACGGCCTTGTCGTTTGCCACAAGTGCCGAGAAGTGTTTGGTCTAAAACTCGGAATGCACAAAGCAAGGCACAAAGCTCTCGCGCTGTTCGCGCTGCTTACTCCAACCCATGCTGACTTTGACCGAAAGAAAGCCCCGTTGCTCGATACGACAGTGGACGCCACTGCTGGCCATGCCACGACGGTGCGAGCACCTACACGCACACAAGACGAGGAGGATTTTGCTGAGGCCGCACGCTTGGCAGGCAGTGCATTTGCCGCCGAGCCGGTATTAGCACGCACACAGGACGAGGAGAATGTTGCTGAGGCTGCACGCTTAGCGGAGGACGGCGCGTTTGACAAAGCGGACGTCGTCGCGCCAGTGGAAAACCTACATTTCTTGAGCAATTCCACGGCGCACGGAATCCAGCCGATTACCTTTGTTGCAAAGCACGGCCGGCTATACGCGAATGAGCAGCAATTCCATCTCAAGGGAGTGAACTGGTTCGGGAGCGAGGGCAGAGCTGGGCCGCCTGGCGGGCTAAATTACCACCCGATCGATTGGTACATGGACTTCCTGGCGCGCCATCAGTTCAACGCCGTCCGTCTGCTCTTCAACCACGAGTCGGTGCTGCAGAACGAGCCTATCGAGACGTCAGAGGTGCTGCAGGCGCCGGAGCTTCGCGGCAAGACGTACCTCCAGATGTTCGGGCTGGTCGCGAGTGCGGCAGCCAAGCGCGGCCTCCTCGTGATGCTCGCGTGCCATCGCATGCATCCAAGCACGTGGCCCGGCGAAGGCTTATGGTTCGATACCGCCGGCCCGATCACCGAGGAGCACGTGCTGCAGTCATGGGGAAAGATCGCCGACGCCTTCTGCCGCGTCTGGAATGTCTTCGCGGTCGACCTGCAGAACGAGCCGCACTCGGCCTCATGGGGTTACGGACGACCCTCCACAGACTGGGACCAGGCGGCCTCGCGAATCGGGCAGCACGTGCTTGGTCTTTGCGAGCGTTGGCTCGTGATGGTCGAAGGCGTCGGATACCAGCCCGGTGCGCCCGGCGGCAACGACCCGAAGGAAGGCTTCTGGTGGGGCGGCAACCTTGTGGGTGCCAAGGTGGCGCCCGTTAGCCTCGACCCTCCCCATCATGGTGCGACTAAAGATCGGCTCGTCTACTCTCCACATACGTACGGGCCTGGCGTCTACGCGCAGCCGTACTTCGAGCACGCCGACTTCCCCGACAACTTGGAGCAGGTTTATGAGCGGCATTGGGCATTCGTGGCGGGCACGACGGGCGCGCCTCTCGTTATCGGGGAGATGGGCGGCTCCTACACCGGGAAGGACAAAATCTGGCTCGACTGGGCTCTCGGCTACTGCCAGCGGCACGGGATCGGCGTCTTCTACTTTGCGCTCAATCCGAACTCCAAGGACACGGGAGGGCTGCTTAAGGTGGACTGGTCGACTCCCGAGTATGCGAAGCTCAAGGCTCTGATGGTGTGTGTGCGAGGGTGGAGCACACACAGAACCGCCGCCCACAGCTGTGCACACACTCTCGCCCTTTGAGCGCCCTCCCACAAACAGTCCATGCTCTCACCCGCCCTTGTGTAGCCCTTGTGCAGGTGCTGCCAGCGACCGACGTGCTCAAGGAGCTCATCGCACCGATGATCTCGCCATCGCCGCCACCACCCCTGCAGCCGCCCGCGCCGCCCGTGCCGCCCGCCTCGCCGCTACCACCCGGCAACCCGCCATCGCCTACGACACCGCCCCCCCTGCCGAAGCCACCCACGTCACCGGCTCCCTTCGGACCTCCCTTTTACCGGTCGCCGCACCCGCCGCCGCCAAATCCCAAGCCACCACCACCCACGGCCGTCGTTGCAGATCTGCCGCCGTTGCCGTCTCCTCTTCCGCCCAACGACCTCGCAATGCTGCTGCTACTCGAGAGCGCCCGCATGCCACCACCGCCATCGCCGCGGCCAGCTACTACTACGCTGTCGCTCGGCGCAGGGTTTGCTGGTCTTGGGCTTGTACTCACCGGGCTCGCGGTCGCCATCTTGGGCACCTCGGGGATTCTTGCCCGCGCGCGAGGAGCACATCACCTGCATCCGAGCACAACGAGCACAAGGTCAACTACAACTAGGGCCTCGATACATGTAGCCGGTGGTGGCGCGACGGGCGAGGACGACGAACTACTCACCGATGAGCAGCAGGAGAAGAGCAGCACTCCGCGAGCGCCGACATACGCTGCGGAGGAGGAGGAGGAGCGCGCTTGGGTGAGGCTGCACCGTCAGCATCGACCAACCTCCTGGCATACCGCGAGGGAGGCCATGGCTGAAATGTGGGACTGAGCTCGAGATGCGAAATGTCCTAAACGTGTAAATGACGTCAGTCTTTTTGTGGGGTTTGGCTAACACAAGGTTAGATTGCGATTTGCCGTTTGCCCATGACAACGCGACGCCATGTGGGGAATTCGTGTGAGAGAGTCGCTGCAAGGGTGGAGGTGAAGAATGCTCCTTCGCGCTGCTCTCCGCCGCATGCCGCGGATGGCTTCTGCCCCGGCTGCCATCGGGCGGCAGGTGCGTCACATGGGCGGCCACAGCGAACCGGTGGGCTACGGGTCGGGACCTTACCGGGGCATCAAAATCCCCAAGGTTGCGCAATGGCACAAGAACGTGGCGACGTTCTACGGCACCGTGCTGTGGTTGTGGCTCTTCTGGCGGGCCAAGAATGACGGACCTGCGCTGCTGGGCTGGGAGCACCCGTGGGATCACGGCGACCACGGTCACGATCACGACGAGCACGGCGAGGAGGAGCATCATTAAAGGGGGCCGGGGTTTTATTGTACTTGCCGCTTTCTCACGCGATGGCTGCGCGCGCCGCGCTTGAGGGGGCGGCGCAGCGGCAGCAATCGGCGGCATTAGTTGCACGGTGTGCGTGCACTCCAGGACAGGGGTGTGCACGTGGACGTCGTGCATCGGGGCTGTAGCCCAGTTCTTGCGGGCCCACTGCGCCTGGGGGGTGCTCCTCGCCCCGGCGCGTGTGATGAGTGCATGGTAAAGAGAGAGCACCAGAGAGCTCCCGTTTTCCTCGAGGGTGAACGCACGACGCTTCTCGGTTCGCATATGACCTTCATAACAAACCAAGGTACTGACTCGTGAGAGCGACACGACGTGAGAGGGACACTCACATAACACGAGGAATCAGAGATCCCAATAGGTGCGTGTGCACGACAGCACAGCGAGTGTGACGCGCCAATGTACGCACGGCCAACACGGCCGAGGCGTTCGCCACCTCAGTGGCCTGCCAACTCGGCGGCTTTCTTCTTGCCGGCGACGCTCAGCTCCTTTTGGTACATCTGCGAAAAGCCAAGCAAGATGTGCGGCTGTGGTCAGAGAGATACAGGCCCATGCCAGCTGGAAGGGAGCGGATTTCTTAATTGTGCACGAAATAGGCTCGCTCCAACCTTGCGTGCTCGCAGTCGTGGGTCGTGGGCAGCGGGAGCCACGCGCACCATCGATTCATGGTTCCGTGTCACAAACTTGAGGATGCGCTCCGTGTTAAGGAGGACGAAGGTGATGCCGCCAAAGGCTGAGAGGAAGCCAAGGAGCTTCATGAAGACCTGTCACAGCAGCGGTGCCGCGATGCGCAGCGCTCAGCGGTGCCGCGATGCGCAGCGTTTAGCGGGCGCGCGCACAGCACACGTGCGGGGTTGCAAAGCACTTCTGGTGGACGTGGATGTCACACATGTTACATGTATGTGGTGCTGAAATCTCATGATCTATGTACAAATTTTGTTGGCTCACCGTAAGGAAACAAAGTATTCGTTTCATCTCAAGTTTGAACTGTTCTGAACGATGGGCGCCGCCCCCGCGCTTCTCCTGTGCGCGCTTCTCCGGGGCTAGTGGGTGTGTGTCTGGCCGAGAGGGCCCTTGAACGGAACGGAACGGATGGTGAACATGCCATACCTCTGGAACCATGACAGCATGCTGTGCTCTCCTCGGCACCCGCCGCGGCTGCGCCGACTCGCCGGGCCTCCACCGGCGATGTCCCCGCTGCATGCCGACTCGGACGTCGCAGTGCCCTTGCCGATGTCGCCGCGCACCGGACAATTGAGCCTGCAGCTGCCGAAGATTGAGCACCCACGCGGCTCGAAGTCGGCACGTCCGCACGTGCGGCAACGCCGCGGCCGCGCTACACCTCGCGAGCTCGGCGGCGACCAGCCGACCGGAGGGAAGCTGGTCGAGCAGTGGTCGTACCGTTCGCCCTTTGAGGAGCATCAAGCGCGAGTCGCGGCAGCAAAGGCGGAGAGAGCTGCCGCGCGAAAGGAGTTCCTCGCGGTGCAAGCACGCGCGGCGGAGGCGCAAGCGCGCATGGCAGAGGCACAACAACGCATGGCAGAGGCGAAAGCGCGCATGGTGGAGCTCAAACGGAAGCAAGAGTCGGGCGAGCTGAAGCCGGAGGAGAAGGCTGAGCTCCAGGCCGCCGAGACGACTCTAAAGGCCGCCGAGGCCACGCTAAAGGCCGCAGAGGCCACGCTAAAGGCCTCAGAGGACACGATGGCCAAACTCGACGCCGAGATCACGAGGCTGACACAAATCGAGGCTGCCCCTCCGCCTCCGCCGTCTCCGCCGCGCGCGCCTAAGGGCCCAGTGGGCAACGCCATGCAGAGGAGCAGCGTGAACACTAAGGGTCTCACCCCAGACGAAGCGATCAGCGCTCGCGCTGCCGAGCTCGCCGCGCACATCACTGAGCTCGCCGCCAAGAACGCGGAGCTGCTCGCCAAGAAAGATCAGGAGCTCGAGAAATGGATCCACAGCTTCGTAGTCGCGAATGGCCTGGAGGATGTTTTCAACTCCGTGCCGACCTCCGAGCATGAGCGCACGACCCTGCGGCTGGAGGCGAGCCAGGGGACGAAGCAGGTCAGGGGACTGGTGCAGCAGACGCTCGAGGAGTACCGTGAGCAGGACGCCCGCTCGCAGGAGCTTGACGCTCAGCTCAGCGCCGTGCACGCCATAGCGCTCGAGAGTGCAGCCAACGAGGGACGCTCATCGGCCACACGAGACGCGCTGAGCGAGCGTCTCAACCTCGAGTTTAATAAGGTGAGACTCTCGCTCGGACCGTCCATCGTCGCTGACTACGCAGTCGCTCGCCACGAAGGGGCGAGTACGCTGGGCATCGACCGCCTCGTCAACACACAGAGGCAGCTTTCCACGCGCTTCGGTGAGCATATTGAGCTTGATGTGAAGTCGCTTCAGCTCCCGCCACGGATCTCGCCAGCATTGGCCATCGAGCGGTTGGCAGCGGCCACTGAACGATACAACAGCCAGCAAGTTGGCGACGCCAGTAGCATGGACGCTATCAGCGCATCGCGTTTGCAGCTCAACGGCCGCAGCAGCGCGCTGTCCGCGCCCACAAAAGCGCTGTCCGCGCGGCCTCAGCTCGCCGCCCTGCCGGTGCCGCAACAGCCCATCCTACCGGCGCCACAACAGCCCATCCTACCGGCGCCGCAACAGCCCGTTCTGCCGGCGGCGCCGAACTCCCCCGCGCCACGTCCGAGCACCAGGGGCGACCCACGAGGGGCGACCCACGAGGGGTGGCCCGGGAATGAGCCACGACCCGGGGATGAGCCACGACCCGGCACGAGAGGCGAGGCCGAAAATGCCCAATTGACCGCCCAATTGACCGCCGCGGCCACGCTGCATGCGTGCCCCTTGACCGCAACCGATGCGGCCACGCTGCATGCGGGCTCGTTTACCGCAACCGATGCGGCCACGCTGCATGCGGGCTCATTTACCGCAACCGATGCGGCCACGCTGCATGCGGGCTCTGCCCACTTGCCACGCCGCACGCCACCGTCCCGATCCGGCCGTTACTCGCGGCGTGGAGCTGCGAGTGGCCTCCCTTATTTCGTACTGCCCAAGTACGTACTGCCCAGGCCGTCGAATCTGTCAGACGGGCCTGATCGTACACCCGGAGGGCGCGGCTCTCTACAGCCAAACGAGCTTGACATTGGGCTGGCCGGTCGGCAGGGCTCAGAAGCCGAGCTCGCGCTCGCGGCGGGGATGATATGGCCACCCAAGCCCCCGGGTCCACCGCCGGCCTTGCAGGCTGATTCGATGCGCTCGGCGCCTACCCCAAGCGGATCAGCATCGCCGGCCTCGCCCTACGGGCAGCGGAGCGATGACGCACTGCTCGTGCAAGTGCCGTACCGCTGTGCTTCGCGAGAGCAGTCGCGAGGCGCCTCAAGCGGAGGTGCGCAGGGCCCATTGAGTCCACATTGAGTCCACATTGAGTCCTGGCGGCGGCAGCGCCCTCATCGCCGCGCCTGCAGTTGGAGTGGCGCCCGGAGCCGCCACTGGTGCCGCCGCGACGACGGACCCCGATCATCTGCACGTTCACACCCCGATCATCTGCATATTCACGGGTTCGAGCGCGTCTCCGGCCCATGCAGCGTGCAGCTATAGCCGATAGCGATAGAGACACAGAGAGCACAGCAGGATGATTCAAAGAAACAATGCAGGCGGTGCAGAAAGCAAGGCCGAGGCCGAGCTGAGGCCGAGGCCGAGGCCGAGCACGAAACCCCAAGATCGGGGCGTGCGGTGCGGCGCTGATCCGCGGCGACTAGTCACGGTAACGCTAACGGGTCGGTAGCGACGAGTTGTACCGATTTTGTACGAACACATCGAATGAACGAAGAAGGCCCGCACGACGAACGGTTTCTTACGCGCGCGGGGACGTCGATCGCGGGATACCGGATTCCCGGGATCGGTCGGCGCCCGGGAGGCGAGAAAAGCCGAAAACGCCGCCAGGCCCGCCCGACGCAAGACGACTAAGCGAATACCGGCTGCAACCGTGTCGGCAAGTCGCGAAGTCGACCGGGGCCCGGCCGCCGCGGCGCCGGGTCGCGTACGGGTCGCGACGACCGGGTGTCCGACCGGTGCGCTGGCCGCGCTGCGGACCGCGGGCACTGAGCCACAAGAGCGTCTGGCTTTGTGGCTTGAATGTGGTCGAGGAGACGACCCTCACACGCCACACACGCCCCACGTCGCTTGGAGTCCGCCATCGACGCTCTGACTCCGTCCCCCCTCTGAGCTCTCTCGCCGCCTATGACCGCTCAGAGCCTGTCTAGGCTCGAGAACTGAGGATCAGCGCCCTTGGGGGCAACCACGCTGGCGGCGGCGCGGCTGGCGGTGGCGCTGCCCGATCCGCGGGTGGCGGCGGCGCTCTGCTCCCATTGCCGAAGCTTGCGCAGCAAGGCAGCAGGGCTGCGCAGCGCGAGCGCCTCGATCTCCTTCTTGAGGAAGCCGAAGTCGGCGATCGTGAGCCCGCGCTTCTCCCAGCACGTGAGCAAATGGCAACAGCACGCCGCGTGCATCGAGTGCAGCGCCTCGTGCGCCTGTCGGCGCGCGTTCGCCTCCTTGGTGCATCCGCCCGCGCGAAGGGCGCCGAGCGCGACCTGAGTCATGTTGATGGACATCGTCATCAACGGGAAGGCAGTCCCGTTGCTCGAGAGACGGAAGAGCGCGTGGAGCAGCGCGGGGCGATGACAGCCCATGTGGAGAGCCTGCAAGAGCGAGAGCATGCCCGTGCCGCGCAGGTCGGTGGCCGGGTCGTCGCCCTGGAAGCCGATGAGCTCCCAGTGCGGACCGAAGCGCGCCGGGCACTCCGCTGCGTCCGTGATCGCGCGGTGCACGCTCATGAGCACGCGCTCGTGCAGCACGGAATTATCCATAGGCGTACGCGCAAGCGCCAGCAGCTCATCGCGTTGCTCGCGCAGTGCTGGCTGGCTCAGGCGTGGCCGAAAAGAGGTGAACATGCGAGGGAGCACGGCTGCGCCGCTAAAGTCTTCTCGCACGATGCCAGCACGCGCCGACTCCGTGAGCTTTGAAAAGAGCTCCTGCGCCGCTTCAGCATAGGCGATGGGTGTGTGCCTGCCTACCACCGGCTCTGCCGCCTCACCGGCACTGCCCTCACCGTCCTCCTTGGCCCTGTCAACGGCCGCTGTGGCGCTGTCGAACATGGCCATGAGGCGCTCGGCGCGGGACAGGGGCGGTTCCGGCGCACTCGATGGCGACGCGTCGTGCGCGCCGCCGCCACCCGCCGCGGCGAACGCCGCCTCCCCGGCCTCGGCCGCGGCCGCGGCCTCCTCCTCCTCCTCCTCCTTCTCCTTCTCCACCACCACTTCCTCCTCCTCCTCCTCCTCCTCCTCCTCCTCCTCCTCCTCAGTAATCGTGCCCGCGATCTTGAGAGACGCCGCGGCGAGCTCGTCAGCCTGCTCCGCCTTGCTCTTGGCAGCCAGCGGCTGCGCCAGAGCCGCCGCAGCCTTGGCGCCCGGTCCCTCGTCGGTGGCAGCTTGGTAGACCTTCTTGAGGGCGGCCTGGCGCTCCGCCGCCTGGCGCGCCTTCTCTTCCTCACGCTCCGCCGCGAGCTTCGCCACACGCTCCGCCTCGAGCACCTGCGCCTGCGCCTCGGCCTTGACCTTGGCCTGCTCCGCCGCCGCGAGGAGCGCCAGCCGATCGGCCTCGAACGCCGCGGCAGAGAGGGCCGACGGTGGCGGTGGCGCGCCCATCGCGGATGGGGCGGGCGGCGGCACGGCGCTGGGCTCGACGATCTCGTCAAACTCATCATCAAACTCATCCTTGGTGCCTGCCGTGTTGGCGGCCGCCGAGCCGATCTGAAGCGAGATCGGCTCGTCGTCGAATTCGTCATCGGGCGGCGGATTCTTCTCCGGCGTGGCGCCTTCATCGAGCATGTCGAGCTCCAAGGCGTCGTCTGCACTGCCTTTGGCCGTTGGGGTCGGCTGAGGCTTCCGGTAATGGCTGTTGAGCACGCTGGCCGTCGCCGCGCGATCGCCGGCCGAGTGCTGGGCCGCCGTAGCGGCGGTGACCACCACGGTGAGAGGAGCCTTATTCTCCGTGTCCGTGACCGCCGCACTAAGCAGGTCGGCGAGTGGATTCGACGCCATTTTATTAAAGTGTGAACGTAAATGATTTGTGAATGAGGTGTTTCTCGCTCTCCGTCTGAATGTGTTTCATCCGAGGCCTGACCTTGTATTGTTTTCACGGCTGTGCTGCTTACGTGTTGTGAATGAGCTGTCCTCCACGTGTGTGTGAGTATTAACATGAATGAATGAGGCGGGTGGTCCTTGTAGGGTCGACGGACGGGGAACGCACAATGCAACTCGGGGACGCCGCGGGCGGCCTCGTACGATCCGCCATTCGCGAGTTGCGTCATGCGGATACGCAGCAGGCGCGTCGAGCTGTCCTCGACCAGCTGCTGCGACGTGCAGAAAGTGGCGGCATGTGCGCTGAAAGTCTGCTCAATTGCGTCCTGGTGCTCCACCGGCTCCCGGCAGACGTCACTAGTGTGCAGGACGGGCAAATCGACCTGGCGGCAGTGGTGCGCGACGAATTCACCGAGCTTAGCGCCTTGCCGACGAGCGCCTGCGGCTACATCTTCAAGAACGGCGACATTGCGTGGTGCTGCCGCACCTGTCAGACAGACGATACCTGCGTCCTGTGTGAGGCATGCTTCTCCACCAGCGACCACGAAGGGCACGAGGTCTTATTCCACCGCACGCGGGCGGGCGGCTGCTGTGATTGCGGCGATCTTGAAGCATGGAAGCTCGAGGGCTGCTGCCCGAAGCACCGAGGCAGCTGCGACGACACGTGCGAGCTGCCTCCGACGCTTGCGGAGGCCGCGAAGCTGGTGGTAGATGTGGTCGTACAGCTGGCTTGCGAAGTGGCGGTGACGGCGGAGCTCAGCTTCGCGACGCTCGCGGCCGACGACGACGACGACACGACGGCCTATTCGGCCTCGGCCTCTGACGATCCCATTGGGCGGCTCGCTACGTCCCTCGCGACGCCAGAGCTCGTGCAGCATCTGCACGCCCCAGCGGCCGAAGCGGCCGAAGCGGCCATCAAGGATGACGCGGCCATCGAGGAGCTCTTGCCTGAGGCTATGGAACGGGCCCTCGAGGAGCTCTTCCACACTTCGGTGGCCTTCGACGCGCGCTCGCTTCAGAACGGGGCGCTTCCGCGCGAGCTCCTACAACCCGGGACGCTTGCGCCTTCGGAGCTGAACGCGATCAGCAAGTCTGTCCGGCAGGAGCTGACGGTGGGTGTACAGCAGGCGCTCCGCCAGTGGCCGCGTGATCGAGCGTTCAAGCTCGCCGCCAACCAGATCGCACCTTGCGAGGCGCTCGCGATCTTTCACAGCCAGCTACACGCCGTCGCCGTCGCGCGCATTGTTGCGAGCGCAGCTTATAATCGGTCCGCCCGTGCACGAAACCTGGCCAAACTCGCCGACCGCCGGGCAGAAGCCCGCGCCGTTGCGCGGGAAGGCCGTGCTAGCAACGTGTGCGGTGTGCCGACCACCTCTGCGTCGTCGTCGTCGATGCCTGCAAAGGGCTCGATGGATGCCGGTGAGTGGTTCGTGCGCCTTTACAATGATGACGTGCACACAGTGACGCAGGTTGAGTCGAGCTTACAGCGGTGGCCGCTCGGGCTGAGCCGCGAGCTTGCTAGGCGTGTCACGGCCAATGTCGATGGCACCGGCAGCGCCATCGTCTTCCTTGGAGCACAGCGTGCCGCCATGCGCGCTTGCCGGGCGCTGCGCTCAGCTGGGTTGCTCGCCTCCCTGACGCCACTTGCGCATCTGCTCGTCGAGGTGCTCACCACCAAGTCGATCATTTGGCTGCGGAAGCAAGCCGGGGCTTTCGCGCCGCTCTCACGAGTGGTCGCAGCTGAGTTGGGACGGCGGCGCTTTGAGCCACGCGCTCTGGTGAGCCCCGATGGCACGCTGCGCGACCGGACGCTTCCGGAGTCGCCACAGGCGGAGGCGGACGTGCGGCCAGCTCGTGGAAGGCCCCGTGCGTGCTGGATGGGGGGACTCACACCCGAGCAGCGCGCACTCCTCGTGCGCGCCGAGGCGGCCCTCGAGGAGGAGGCGACGGCGCTGCGGGCGGAGGAGCGGGCGGAGGCACAGGCGGAGGAGCGGGCGGAGGCACAGGCGGGGGAGCTCCCTCTTGGCGTATGCGTCGAGGAGACGGAGGCGGACGATGATGTGGCCAACGCGATGGAGCCCGCTGAGTTCGCGACGGCCCATGCGGCCCATGCGACCGACCTCCACCGATGCCAGCTGCGCATCGACGCAATCATGGCGGAGATGGCAGCCTTGCCTGATGACGAACTGCTTGACGACGTGCAGCGCAAGCTTCGGATGGCTCAGTTGATGGCGCGCGAGATAGGTGTGAACGAGATAGGTGCCAAGTGTGATGCGTCTGAGCTGCAGGCCGAAGGAGTCGCAGCCGCCTCCGGTGCTGCCGAGGCGAGTGACATGCTGCCAGTGGACACAGAGCAGACGGCCATCGGGCGGCTTCTCAGAGCGGACTCTCTGCTCCCAAGGCCGCTGCACTCGAGGCTGCACCCACTCTACCTCGCATGTATGCCTGACGCACGCTTCAAGCGCGTGCTGGGCACCGCCTTCGCGCAGCTGTACTTGAGTCTCGCGGTTCAATATGCGGGCGGCGTCGGCACGCGCGACGCCTCCCCCTTCGGCTTCTCGGTACAGCTCTTCACCACCCCCTCCCTCGTGGCGGCGCTGCTGCCACGCTTGCTCCTCAGCCGCATACTGCTCGCGCTCGACTACTGCTTACATCACGCGGCGATCGAACCTCCTCCAGATCCACACGGCGCCGAGAATGGCATGACGTTTGAGCTCGCGCGCCAGCGCGCAGCTTGGCCCGAGCGTTTGGACGACGGCGTGGCGTGTGATGAGCTTGGGGTCATCGGCTGCGAAGCGACGGCGCTTGTGTACCGGCGCTACGACTTCATGCTCCGAGACTTCGAGTACTGCCTCAACATTGAGGGAGTGGCGTCGCGACACGCCCGCTCATCGAGGCTGCTGCGTCGCTGGATGGGGGTGCTGACGTATGTGCAGCTGGCTGACCCACAAGTGCGCGAACTGCACACGCACGTCGAGCTCGAGCATCGTGCGTGGCTTCAGGCGTTCCACCTGCATCTCTCGCTCTCGGGTGCCTTTGGGGCGGTCCTCAAGCCCCTAACTGACCTCTTGCCGCCTCTAGACTTGGCTGGTGCGGCGGCGGCGCAGGCCATCGCGGTCACGCCGGCCAATGTGCTGCCTCCGCCGTCATTGCTGTCGCCAGAGGCCTGGCAGGCTGCTCGACGCGACGCCGCTGCCATCGGCGATGCGGCACTGTGCGCACTCTGCCGTTGGCTCTCTCGCTCAGACCTGCTGCTCACGCGCACCGAGGTGACGCTCCCCGCCGCTCTCGGCGGTGGCACAGCCATCTTCTTCGCGTTGGGGGTGCACGAAGCGCTCTCATTCCACATCCCCCTGCACCGCTTCCTTGCGGCCACCGTGCGCGAGGCTGCATTCCTCGACACTTCTGCGGCCGGCGCGCTGCTCAGTGCGCCGCTGCATGCCTTCTGGGCCGCCAAGGACGCTGCAACCGTCGTTCTGCGACGACATCTTGACGCATATTTGGGGGATGGCCCGATGGTGGTGGAATGCGAAGGGCCGCTCCGCTTGCACAGCACGTACACTCGCATGCTCTGGTGGCTGCTTGAATACCCTGCGCGGGTGCTCGTTCTGGCCGCGCAGGTGGTCGCGGGCATGTGGCGACGCAACGGCGCGATCATGCTGCATCAGGTTACCAACTATGCCACCACTCCACTGTGCCTGCGCCTGCGTGACATGGACCTGCTCCTGATACAGACGTGCCTCGGCTGGTTGCTTGCACCCGAGGCTGCGGCTGCCGAGGCGGCGAAGACAGCGGCCGATGCTCTAGCGGCCGAGACGGAAGCGGCGGTCGTGGCGGCGGCGCGAGAGGCAAGCTGTGCTGGGCAAGACGAGAACCTCTGGATGGAAGACACTCGCATTCCAGAGGATGACGAGCATGAGGCGCCTTCGCCCGCACGCGAGCGCTTCTACGTGGTATACTCCGGCCGCGCAATCGGCGTGGTCACGGAAACGAGCGCTTCTACGCGCTTCTACGACGGCTCGGACGCGCCCTTGTTCGAAGAGTACAACACGCTCGAGGCGGCGCAGAAGGCGTGGGCCGACCACGTGCCCGCTCCGCCTGCAGACGTGGCGCAGGCGCAGGCGCCTGCGCACAAGGCACAACCCGCTTTATCGCGTGCGGCCGCGGTGGCCAGCCGCCTCCTCGTGACGCTAGCTCTCAAGATGGGCATCGCCTCGTGGCCACTGGAGGCGTGCGGCACACTTAGCACCCCGTTCGGTCCCTTGTCCGAAGTTCAAAAGGCATTTGACTGGACGCAGGATGGAGCGATCGAGGCAACCCTGGACACGGAGAAGCGGCTCAGCTTGTCCGAAGAGCTATTGGTCATCCTCATCCACCTGACGACCGAGATGCCGAGGCCTGCGGGTGCCGCCGGCGTGGCGGCCGAGCTGCGACGCGAGATGATCCATCGCCTAGCGGCGCAGCAGCCTTGCACTCGCTCCGAGCTTTGCGAATGCCTCGACGCATGCTCCCACCCGAAGCTTGTACGTGCCTCGGTCGAGGGGCGGGGTCACCTAGAAGTGGTGCTGGCATCGGTGGCACAGCGCGTGCCACCTCCGAGCTCGGCGCCCGCGCTCGGGGCGCCCTCGAGAGCTCCCCGACTGGTGCTTCGACCCGAGGTGGCCGCAGAGCTCGATCCTGAGTTCTACCATGCGTCCGCCGTTCAGCTCAAGGCCATCGCTGAGCGGCGCGCCGCCGCTACCACCGCAAAGCCTGGGGCCAATCTACCGACGCCGCCACCTCCCATGCCTGTGGTGGGGCCGCCCCCGCAAGCACACCCTTTCTTCGCGGGCGTGCGCACGGCCTTGCTTTTCGCGCCCCCAGCGGTGGCCATGGTGCGTTCGGCGCTTGCGAGATCTCTCTTGATCTCCATGGCGGGGCCGGCAGCGTCCAATGAGGCAGCTGTGCGTGCGGCGGCTGCGTCGGCCTCGTTGGGAGCGATCGTGCGCGCGGCGGCCCTGCACACAGCGGCCCGGCACACGGCGGCCCGGCACACAGCGGGGTGCAAAGTCGAACCGCTATGGCTCCCCGACAGGTGGGGATTGGAGGACTTGGAAGCCCGTGAGAAAATGAAGACCGCGCGGTTTGACTGGGCAAAGGACAGCCTGGAGGCGGCACACCAGCAGGGCTCTGAGCGGCTGTTGGCGCGCGCTCTCCATCTGCTCACCCTCATGGTCCACGAGGCCACGCGCCAGGCTGTGCACGAGCAGGTTGGGTGCGAGGTGGCGATGGAGCAGGGTGCAGCAGATGCGACATCGTCGGCTGAAGCGCGGGACAAAATGGCGGATGACGAGGCGTCCGCGACCTTCTTTCATCTTCTGTGCGAACGCGTCGAGACAGAAGGCACAGTGGTGGCAGAAGTCACAGAGGGCGCTGAGCGTGGGCACTACCCGCTTGAACGGACTCCTCAGATGTGCAATGTGCTCGAGCTTGTGCGCGCCCTGTCTCTAGCGCTAGAGAGCGGCCCGCTGCGCGCTGGCTGCGAGTGGGTGCTCAGCACGGCACTGTCGACGAGCCCCGAGTGTCGTGCGTGCTTGGAGCGTCTTGAGTCTGTCGAGTCCGACGAGAGGGCGGTGCGTGGCGTGGTAGCCACCCCACCCGACGCCCTCGGCGGAACGAACGCGGCGTCGAGGCTTGAGCGTAAGAAGAAGGCACAGCAGCGCTTGATGGAACAGATGCGTCAGCAGTCGGCCAAGTTTTCGCAGTTTCTCGAGGGTGACGCCGAGGCAAGCGGCCCAGGTGGCGGTGGTAGCGGAGGTGGCGGCGGCCCTGGCAGCGCTGACGGACCGAGCGTCGCGCCTGCGGTCGCAGCAGCCGACACGGAGGGATCGGATGCCTCCTCAGCGGGCGGGCGTCCTCCAGCCTATGGCCGATTCCCTGCGAAACTGCCCTCGCCCTCGTCACAGCTAGAGCAAGCCGAGGTGAAAGAGGTACTCTGTGGCGCGCCCTGGCCGGCACTGCCCACGTGCATCATTTGCCACACCGAGGATGCGAATCCGATTGGCTACATCTGCTGCACGCAGCCGTCCAATGTACTTACGGACGCCTCATGCCTGCCGCCGCCACCAGTCACATCCTCAGACCCGCCGCTGGAGCCGCCACTCCCGCCCAAAGCCGCCTTCCTCCAGTTCTGCGGCCATGCGGTGCACACGGAGTGCCTACACAAGCACAAGGCCGCGCTCGAGCAGAAGCAGCGGTCGGGCACGCACTTTGAAGGCAAGGCCGCCCTCCGTCTCGAGCGTGGCGAGTTCTTGTGCCCGATGTGCAAGCGCCTCTCGAACGGCGTACTCCCGATATTCAACCTCGAGGCACGCGAGCGCGTGCTCGCGGCGCAGGTCTTCGAGCGCGAGCGATGCTCGTCGCACTTCGCACTCACAGTGCACGCGAGCGAGCAGGGCGCGCTCGAACCGCAATGGGGAGCTCTGCCCACTCATCCACACACCATGACCAACTCGACTCGACGGCTGCGGCGCTTGCTGCAGCCAGACATGGCGGCGGAGGATCTGCGCTGCAGCTGGCCCGGCTTCACGATAGGTGAGCTGCTCGCCAAGGATCAAATCGTCCTAGAGGACGCGGACGCCTGTCTCGACACACGGGACCAAGTGTGCCACCCATGCAAAAATAGCGACGCCTCCGCCTTCCTCGCCACCCTCGAGGCCGCCGAAGGCAACCTCGCGCTCGGCCCGAGTACACTGAGCGGCGAAGCGCTTGTCGAGGCGCGCATGTGGGAGGCCGTCTGGTTGCTTCCCAGCGCACCCGAACTGATGACTGCTTGGTGGCTACGCCAGCTGCTGCTCCACCAGTATGCATGCGCCGGGCAGTCAGCCGTCGCCGCCGCTGCGTTGTCGTCGCCACCCATTCTTGGTGGGATGGTGCTCGCACCGCCCGGCCCCGTTCCGAACTTGTCTTCCAAAATTCTTGGTGGGATAGTGCTCGCACCGCCCGGCCCCGTTCTTGACTTGTCTTCCAACGGCTCGCCCGTGCGCGAGTGGCTGCTGCACCAAGCTGCAGTGCACCCATGCTTTGCCGATCAAGTCCTGGCAGTGCTCGAAGCTGAGGAGGTCTTGAGCTTGGATGATCTGCGTCTCCTTGCAGGACACCCACACTTTGATTCGTGTGGTCTTCCTGTGCTCACTGTGCTTCAGATCCGCAAAGCTCTTGCCAGCCAGCAGCCGCAGCAGCCGCCGCAGCAGCCGCCGCAGCCGCCGCCGCCGCCGCCGCAGTCGCAGTCGCAGCAGTCCCCGCTGGCGCTGGCGCCTCAACGGCTGGCGCTGCCGTGGTATCGCCCACCTGCGCTGCCTACGAGTAACGAGAGGGCGCTGCATATGAGCAACGAGAGAGCGCTGGGCGTGGATGACGACAGTGCTGCGAGTGCGACGACGGCGGCGCAGATTGAGAGCGATCTCAGCTGGGGTGAGGCCGACGACTGCCTTGTCGACTGGCTCGAGGCCACCTCTGACAATTACGCTGCGCTCAGAGCCTCGGCCCTTACGCGTAGCCAAGGCGCCGTAAGCCTCCATGAGGCAGCTGCGGCGGCGCAGGCGGCGTGGGGATGGCAGCTGCGCCCCACGCCCCCACGCCTTGGTGCCATCGCTGCATTCGCGCTGGGAGTGCACCACACACGTACAGGGGTGGCGGTCGGTGCACCGTGGCCCGTCGACGAGCACGATGGTTACAGGGAGCTCCTCGGCGCGCTCAGCTACACGATCCTCTCTCGGGTCGCACTGGCTGCTTTGGTTGCCACGGAGGAACAGGACGGAAGCGCGATGGCCGCTGCGGCGACCAGTAACGCCAGCGCCAGCGCCAGCGCCAGCGGCCGTGGCGGCGACGGGGTGGCTGGATGCGAGGCATGCGAAGCTGGCGGCGGGAGCCACGTGTCAACGAGTAGCCTGCGTGTCACCGCCTCGCAGGTGGCACTCGAGTCAGAACTCAGAGCTTCGGCTCCTATGCGCGCCATGGTGCACGCCTGCCGCCTCTCCCAGCTTCACGGGCTCCATGCATCCAAGGACACTGGCAAGATTGCGTGCGATCCGCGAAGGCGAGCCGCCAGATGGCCAACGACGGAGGGTCAGTGCTCACCAGCCCGGGAGCTGCTTCGTCACGGCATGCCTGTCAAGGAGGCGACAGCCGCGGCGGTGGCGGCGGCGAAGGCCGAGGCAGAGATGGCGCAAACGGTGGGGGCGCAGGCGATGGCGGAGGTCGAAGCGGAGGTCGCAGCGCGCGCAGAGGCCCTCCGCAACCAACAGGGCGCGCTAAGTGCAGCCGTCGAGGCGGCCAAGGCCAAGTTGGCTGCTGCCATCGAGGCTGGCGTTGAAGCAAGACAGTTCAGATGTGGCACAGAGCTTTGTTTGGGCGCACTCTCTGCGTACGCGCTGCCGCGCTCAGGCCCGTACGCTCTGCCTCTGCTTCATCAGAACCTCTTCGAGGCCATCCTTCCCGCGCTGCTTGAGGCGCACGCATTGAGCGAGGTCTGGTGTGTGCTCCGGCTCGGCGCGCTCGCCGTGATGGTCCAGGCTCTATACATCTCGGCGATGCAGTCGGCGACCCTGGCGACTGGCACGGCCGAGGGGGCGGAGCAGGCCGCGGCCGACGCGGCCGACCTGACGCGCAAGCACTCACTCGACATTGAGGTGGCATGCGCCGTGTCGGGCTCCGATTGGGATCGCGCCGAGGCTAGATCGCTGCGCGCGCTCTGCGCAGCTGTGAAGATTGATCTTGGCAGTGTGAAGATTGATCTTGGCAGCCCATCCGGAGGTCACGTGAGCGACTCCGCCATCCTCTACGCCCGCATCCAAGCAGCCCTTGGCTCTTACTACTGCCAAGCGCGCGCCATCTGCGCGCTGCTCGGTGCGGAGATGCCGCCGTCACGGCCGATTCCATACGGGGGTGGGCGCCAATGCACCGCGGCACTGGCGGTGCTCGGAGCTCCGTCGCCGCTCGATGTACTCGAGTCTCCACGCCTCACGTCGCTCGCTGCCAGCTGGGTCTCCGCTGTGTCGCGCTGCGCAATCGAGGGTGGCGGGCGAACGTCCCTCCAGCGCGTGCTGCCTCGTTGGCATCCCTCCGCCCGCGCCCTGTTCCCGCTGCCGGATCGATTCACCGACCTGTACCAATCCCTCAATGGGTGTGTCTGCCCTCAGACGGGCCAGCCGCGAGAGGATCTCGCGCTCTGCCTGCTATGCGGCGCAGTGCTCTGCGCGGGCACGGGCTGCTGCAAGCGCCACGGTCAGGGCGCTCTCACTCGTCACGTGAGCGAGTGCGGTGCGCACGTTGGCATTTTCTTCCTTCTTCACCGATGCGCCACCGTGCTGCTCCGCGGGCCGCACGCGGCGTATGGCCTCTCGCCGTACGTGGACGAGTACGGCGAGGAGGATCCGGGGCTGCGCCGTGGCCGACCGCTCCTTCTCGATCAGACTCGGCTCGCGCAGCTGCACCGGATTTGGGCCTCGCATTCGATCGCGGGGGAGGTTGTGCGCGAGCGCAGCATGAGAGACCGCGCCGTGCGCGAGGGGTTCTACTGAGCTAAGGATGGGGGCGAGAGTCCGATGTGCTGCTCGGCGGCGAGGGAGTGAACCGGCCCGCGGCTTGAGTGCGTTGCACGAAGATGTAGTACGGAGGAGGACTCCCTCGGTCGCGACGGGGAGAAACGAGAAAGAGGGGCGGCGAAGAGGCGAAGCGCAAGCGCGATCCAAGTTGAGATCCAAGTGGCAAGTCAACGCCAGGTTTGCCGCGCGAAACCGCGACCGGATTACTTCCCCCCTCTACATCGAAGATGACGTGTTTCTTCATCGCCTAGATCTCTCCAAAACCAACGGGCGACCAAAAGTGCAAAAGACGGGCACCTCCCGCCACCTACCCGCCACCCGACACACACACAGGCCGCGGGCGCCGGCGGGTACCGGGGGACACGCGCGCGGTCTTGTTTCGAGGGTCTTAGTGATGTAGGGACACTGGCAGTGGCGAAACACCAAACTGGCAATACACTCGGACACTCGTGGGGACGTGGGCGGCGTCGCGCAGATGCTTTGCTTCCCAATGATGGCGTTAAGATGGCGTCAAAAGACTTGTAACGGCGCCACCACTGGCACCGGGATCTAAATGTATGCCCTGTGAAGAAGAGACACTCACACTGTCACTGTGTGTGCGCTGGTTCACGCTGAGTTAGCGCGCTGGGAGTGAGCGAGTCGGAGAGCTGAGACCGTGCGAGCTCGGAGCTGCGACCTCACTCTAGCGAAATTGAGTAGGCCCACGAGCGAGCGAGTACTCAGTACTTGTGTTGATCGAGGTGCGCGGAGCCGCCCTTGGCGCGGGGGAACCGCGACGAAACTTCGAGTCGTGTGAAGAATGTTTCGTCGCGTGGCGTGTCCACCAGGGCAAGGGCTCCCAGCCCCTTGACCAGGGGCTTATTACACCGCGCCTTCACTTCGCCGTCGCCGTGGTCGGCCCATGTCCGCGCCGCCGCCGCTCAAGTTCAAGCTGCATAAGGCCGACCGGCCGCGCAAGCGGCTGCGGCCTGAGGTGGTCGAGGTTGCGCCGGCGGCGCCCGGTAGTGCC
>Ga0210241_100971_pt1 | contig 24241 bp, 10 predicted proteins | sample ChrtobMetP5a_8mM_FD_155488 | JGI IMG/M metagenome (GOLD analysis project Ga0210241, IMG submission 155488) | Chrysochromulina tobin associated microbial communities from unialgal haptophyte culture, Seattle, Washington, United States - P5a_8mM | ecosystem: Host-associated > Algae > Haptophytes >...
CGGCGACGGTGGGGGCGGGGGCGGCGGCGGTGGGGGCGGGGGGGGCGGCGGTGGGGGCGGCGGCATCTACGGCGGCGGCATCTACGGCGGCGGCAGCGGGCGCCCCGCAGCCTCCGAGGGAGCAGCCTCCGCTCTGCGGCGAAAGGTCGCGGCCGCCCCCTCTGCTGCCGCTGTACTCACCGACGGAGATGGCCACTTGCCGCCCGGCGAACTAGCCCACGGCAGCGCGCCGCGCGCAGGTATCGCCTGGGCGAATGCACCGACCTCGGCCAAGCACCCAACATCAGTTACTGGGCTCTCCGCGTGTGCCTCGGGTGTCTCCGCAGCGGCGGCGACGGCGAGCTCTTCATGCATGCCGCTCAGCGGCGGCGCGCCGGCGAGCTGCATCCCTGCCGCTCCCGGTAGGAAAGCTACCGTTAGTGCGGGGCGCGAGGCGCGAGCAGCGGCCGCCGGGCAGCCAGCGCTCCAAGCAAAGGGCGTTGGTGCCCGCGCCAAGTCAGCCACTCAGACGGACGCAGCCGACGCAGCCGCGTATGCAGGACCGCCCGGTGGCCGATCAGGACCGGCAGTCAGGCGCATGTTCTGACCTGCCGTCGCAACGCCACACGCATCGCCGTCAGGCCCGACTTGATCAGTTGTAGTGACAACTAGGTTGTACAGTATAGTGAATATGTGCCCTTGTGCCGGACATGCTTGCATGCCGAGTTGCCGGCGGAGGCTGCATGGTTCAAGTGGTACGGGGGTTCGGGGCTCTTTATTTTTCTTGTCCCGTTTCGACTCAACAAGCCAACAGTCACTTTAACGGCGCAAGCCACAAAATGGGCCAACACATCGTGCGCACACCTACCGGTGTGCCTTTGTGCGTCCGCGTGTCCCGTGTGTCCCGTGTGTGTCCCGGCTCCCCCCGGTGTCTTTTTACCGGTACCGGTAACCCCAAAAAAGGTCGACGCAAAGATCCATCGCGGTCATACAAGGCCGATTGTGCGGACTCCTGCAACGAGGTGTCGCTGTCCCAATCCGGATTCCACCATCGGCTGCGCTCCGCGCGCACCTCGTCGGTGTCTCATGTCACCCACGCGCGACACGAGTCACGCGAATCATAGCCTTCGCGCCTTTGAAATCGCGCGACACTATCGGCGGAGGAGCTTCGAACTTTACGTGCAAAAGTCCATCCCCATCCTTCCGGTCGACGAATTCGCTGCAAAGCGCGCAGCACTCTGGGCTCGACTGAGCTTGCGCCCCACCACTCCTGGATGCATCCAGCTGCCCACTGATAAAAAGTGCCCGCGCAGCTTTGGAAACTGGCAAAATATACTTAACTTGGCACTCCTTGCCTCGCATACGACGCACGCATGGTTGCATGCAAAGACATCCATGACTTGCAATTCGCTGCTCACGGTCAACATGGATGGCCACCTTCTCGGCGCGGATGATGCTCGCGTACGTCGAACCGTTGAGCTGGGCGCCGCCGACGTATGCGACTGGCTGACTAGCCCGAACGCGCTGTTGAATGCCGACGAGTGCGTGATTCTGCCTGTGCTGGAGCACGGCCAGGAGATCCCATGGTGCCTCAAGATTATGAGCGACGCTCATAATCGCTCTACTGGCAATACCAGCGCCTTGTTTGCATTGGGCCCACACGCGGCATACGGCGCAGTCTTCGACAGAGCGTTCGCGTTACCGAACGAGATGCTCCCTCCTTCGTTCCGTGAGGATGACGAGGAAATTCGCGTGGCGGTACACATTCGCCACTTTGACGCGGCCCACACGGGGGCAGAGGCAATAGACGTATTCGAGGGAGAGATACGCAAAGCTGCCGTCCGTGCGAAGCGATGCGCCATACTAGTGGCGAGCGATCGTCGCTTAACGCTCAAGGCCATGGATAGCGTCGCCCGCCGCGTTGGTTGCCGCATACTCCAGATCGCTCGTGGCGAACCCATCCACGATTTTTTTGCCGAGCACGGCGAGGACGTTGGAGCTGCGGTGCTGCAAGACATCTTCCTCCTGGCTCGAGCCCACGTGCTCATCGGGACGTGGGGTTCCACCTTAACGGTCTCCATCCAGCAGGCTATCGCTGCGCGCAGCCTCCGCAAAAGCAAGCTGAGCTCCTTCCTGCCGACGGTGACCTACTGCGACCTGTCGTTGCGCAAGTGCTTGCAGCCGCTACCATTGCTGACGGATCCACGCAACCACTGGTATCTCACCATCCGCCACAGCGGCTCCATGCGGATTGCCTTGGAGAAGGACATGCACCGTGTCGTCCACCAAAATCATGGTCGGCGCGATGGATGGACGCCGTTCCCAAAGCTCATCCGAAGGAGCTGGCAGCCATCCGATTCGGCCTTGGCTGCACTCGAGCATGCTAAATGGCCGGCAGAGTCGCCACGCACAAGTGCGTGGTTGGCGGCGATCATCAGCCGGGATGCCTCAAGCGAGCGCTATCGGTCGGTGGCTGCTGCGGTGACCTCCTGCGGTTTTGAAGCACACCTCGTGGAAGCGGCTATGCCGGAGCACTTTGAGGACCTCGACGAAATGTTCTTAGAGCTCTTTAGGTCCGACACGCGGCGCGCCCTGCGGATGAGCCCTTTCGAGATTGGCCTCCTGGTCAGTCACAAGCGAGCGCTTGCCGCGATCGCGCGCAGCTCATACGGGTGGGGAGGCGTCTTCGAAGACGATGCAGTTCTACATCCAGCCATCATTCCATGGCGGGCAGAGTATTTGGTCCGTCAAGCCTTTATGGCAGCCTCGCGAGCAGACGCTAGCACACCAACCGCCGGCTCCAAGACAGTCATCTACCTTGGTGCGTGTGCACCGCAATGCAAGGACGACCCGATGAATAGAGAGACGCAATCCATCGAGGGCATACCTCCCGAGCTGTTGCGCGTCGGTTCTTGCCGTGGCTACTGCACACACGCCTACGCGGTCTCACGGGTCCATGCTGGCTCGTTCTTTGACGACGTCTTCAACTGCACGAATTCTACCGCAATGTGCGGGATGGAGTGCAGGAGCAGGCCTTGCTTCCTGGACTGGGCCTTCAATCGCCACTTTACGCGAGGGCATCCGGCATGGCTCGTGGGCGCTGGGTTGCGCAGTCCGTGGCGCGATGACCACAGGGGCATCTTTGTGCAGAATCGCTCAGCTGCGAGCGGCAACAACGTCACAGGGACCAGTCTTTCCAAGCGTTACAGCTGGAAGCTGGATGAGAGAGAGGAACAGGCAGCACATGAACGGTGCCGCGCACTGTTAGGCGCCGCCGAGGGTAACCGGGGGGGCAACGCAAGCACGTCGTCGCTGCAGAGACTCTACGTGACGACGAGATGGACCGGCCGTCTGGGAAATTTGCTCTTCGGGGTGGCCGGTCTCATGGGCATAGCATCGCGGCTCAACGCCATCGTTCCGACTCAAGCTTACTCTGCCAACCCGCCCACGCGCGACGCAGTGCCTGCGGCGCAGCTCTTTGGGCAATTCCCTGGCCTCGTCGAGCGGGTGCGCGTCTATCAGAGCGAGGCCCACGATGTCGGCAGCCGCATCTCGAGGCAGCATCGCGTCATCTTTGAAGGCGTTGCCGATCCCATCCAGGTGAGACAGTGTCGGCCTTGCACGTGGACCGTCCAAGAGGAGCGCGCCAACGCCTTTGAGGAGAAGAAGCTTCTGCGCCTCGAGCGATGGATCGCCAATCCACCGGCGGGCTGTGTGCTGGGCCTCGTCGAGCTGCACGGCTACCTGCAGAGTTACAAGTACTTTGAAAGCATCGCGGACAGCCTCATTCGCCCGGCGTTTGCTCCCGCAGCAGCGACGCAAAAGGCGGCGGAGGCTGTCATCGCTTCGGCGCGTGATCGCTCTGGCCCGCATGCCCTGCTCATCGGAGTGCAGGTGCGCCTGGGTGACAAGGTCCGCGGCCCACTGGCCGGCTTCTACGCAACGACGGCCTGGTCGTACTATCGGCGAGGCATGGAGTACCTCGCACGGCACCTAGGGACTCCAGACCCCAACGGTAACAGTCAGCCAATCGCGTTTATCATCACGGCGGGAGGGACGATGGGCGACAATTCCATGGACATTATCGAGGCAAAGAGGAACCTGGCATCAACGATCACGGGTGTCAGCAGCATCATCTCGTTTTCTACCGCGCAAGATCCGTACGTAGACCTCGCTATCCTCCGTAGCTGCGACGGCCTGGTAATCAGCTCGAGCAGCCTGGGCTGGTGGGCGGCGTATCTTGCGCGGCTCCCCAAGGGGCACGTCGTCGCGCCGCGCCACACAATCAACCCGCAGTTGCCCCAGCACCACAGTCTGCGGCGCGGCTTTGTGCCCGCCGATTATATTCCCGACGGCTGGATGCTGCTTGACAATCAAGGGAATGGCACAGTGCAAGGCGAGACGGCTGAGGAGGAGCAAGCGCGCATGCGGAACCATCTCGCGAGGACAGGCTTTCGGCTCGAAGATGCGGCTCCGCAGAAGAGCGCCGGCCATAGGAGCGGCGTAAGCAGCGTCGCCGCCACCAACATGTTCGAGAATCCTGTCCTCAGATCGGCTTTTGAGCAGGCGAGGAAGGCGCGTGCGCGGAGAAACGCCGCGAGAGCGAGAACGGGGCGACGTGCTGCGTAGAGCCGGCTCCAAAAGATCGGAAAATAGCAATACAGATAGGGACGACTAGATCTATCGTCCCTATCTGTATTGCTATTTTCCGATCTTTTGGAGCCGGCTCTACGCAGCACGTCGCCCCGTTCTCGCTCTCGCGGCGTTTCTCCGCGCACGCGCCTTCCTCGCCTGCTCAAAAGCCGATCTGAGGACAGGATTCTCGAACATGTTGGTGGCGGCGACGCTGCTTACGCCGCTCCTATGGCCGGCGCTCTTCTGCGGAGCCGCATCTTCGAGCCGAAAGCCTGTCCTCGCGAGATGGTTCCGCATGCGCGCTTGCTCCTCCTCAGCCGTCTCGCCTTGCACTGTGCCATTCCCTTGATTGTCAAGCAGCATCCAGCCGTCGGGAATATAATCGGCGGGCACAAACCTACTTACATGTACTTCCACGATACATGCACAGCACCTCTTCACCTGCCCGGCTGCCCTTCAGACGTATCCACGCCACGTGTGGGGTGGGGAACTTCAAAGCATTCAGCAAATGCATGAATACGGGTGGTGTGAGCACCTAAGCTTCGTGCTTGCTTGCTTCAAGTTCTGAATTTGGGGGGGGGTCAGTTTCGTTGAGGAATTTGGAATTTGAATTTCCGGATTTGTGAACATGCGGGATGCCCAGGCGCGACGCACCATGTTTCGACAGGGTGAACGCCATTCGCGCGCCACAACAAAGAAGATTTTGGTGCATTGTATTCACTGTGAGCACAGTCATCTTGTGGAACGGCGTGAGCATCAACAATCTCTCTTGGGATCCGATCAGCGACCGGCCGGTTTGTTCGCAATCCAGCAGTGAGCGGTGGCGCATGCAAAAGTTTGTGCTTCCACTGCCAGCGTTGGCGCATGTCGGATCCTTCGAAGAGCTCGCGGATCGGTATGGCCACGTGCATATCTGGGCGGCGACGAGCTCCAAGACGCGGGAAGACACGACTGATGGAGATGATGGCGGCCTCGACGAGGAGCGCGTCTCGTTTGGAACTTTCCTGGCTCGAGTGGCGGTGCCGTCGGTGAACAAGTACGACTACATCAAGATCTTGGATCGTCCGTCCTTCGAATCGCTCGAGGAGATCGGGCTCGGCGAGCTCGTCCCCCTAGGCCAGATCATCGACCTCGAGTTGCGCCGCGCTCTCCTAGCAGAAGTTGGCATCCATGCGCCGGTGAGTGCGTGCTGGTCGCTGTGGGTTGGCGGCAATGGCAGCACCACCTCGCTGCACGTGGATGATGTTGCCTTCAACATGCTGGTTGTGCTGCGTGGCGCGAAGCGAGTGGTGCTCGTTGACCCAGAGCGGCAGTCGTTCTTGTGTGAAAAGCCGAGGTTGAGCCCTTTTGCTTGTTGGGCTGGCATCGACGTCCTGAGCGGCCCTGCGCCCGCGTTTGCGCAAGAGGTCATCTTGCGCAGCAACGAGGCGATCCTCCTGCCCGAGATGTGGTGGCATGCGGTCGAGAATCTGGAGCCAACGATTGCCGTCGGACTCAATCAGATGCAGTTCTGCACGGGTTCTCGATTCGCCCAGTTGCGATCCCCCCTTGAGCTAGAGTCACCACGGTAACTTGAGCGAGCATACAGGTGAGTAAGACTCATGCTGCTCATTGGAAAAAAAGGGTTCACACGTGTCAATTCCCGCGAGTTGACCACTGGTCCCTGGGTCCCCCAATGCCTACTGGAGAAGAAGCCAGCTGGCTCAAGCAGCTCGCAGAGGCCGAGCGGAGCCGCCGTGCGGCACGCTCGACCCTGACGACCTCTCTGTCCACCGATGAACTCTTGGCTGCGAGACCGCCGCAACCGCAGGCCCTGCCGCTTGGTCACACTGCAGGAGTAGAGGCGGGCTTGCAATCGCGGCATCCATCCATCGTGGTGACACCCGCCCAGTCGCAGCAGGCGGTGGGCTGGCCTCCGCCACCTCCAAAGATTGGCTCGACTAACGCACCCTTCGGAGGCACATGGCCGCCGCCGCCACCGCCCGTCACGGCCGTGCGACCCGAGGGCTTTGCGCTATCAAGTAGCGCAGTCAGCAGCACGCTCAGCGCTGCCGCTGCCGTTTACGCCGCGGGTGGCGGCTTCACGGGTGCTGGTGCCTCGGGTGTGGCGGGGAGCTGCACGCTTGTCGTGCGCCGTCCGCAGATTGTGAGCTTCGCGCTTGAGCCGGGCGATCCTGCCTTGGCTGCCGCCCCGACCATCGAGGCTGCCGCGCTCGAGCATGAAGCTCTCGTGCGAATGGCCGCCGGAGCGCAGCCTCGGACGAGCGCGGCCAAGTACTCCGCCCCACGCGGCTCGACGCCAGCCTGCGCCGCCTCTGCTGCCGCCGGTGCTGATTTAATCATGGGCGCTATCCCGGGCGCTCCTGCCTTGGCGGCGGCCGCAGCCGTGGCGTCTGGGGCCGCGTCCAGTTCTCTTCTTCAGAAGACGGACCTCATCAAGAGTAAGCTCGACCTCAGTGGTACCATGCCGGCTGCCGCCACGGATGCGGTGATGCATCTGGGTGTCGACCCGGCCGGCAAGGACACAGCAACACTCATCAACGAGTGTTACAGGGCGCTACCGGAACAGGCCGCAGCCGAGGGCACGCGGCCCGCATCGGCGAGCGTGCTTACGTCGACGCGCCCGCCGCCGCCCGAGCGCCCCAGTCGGCTGGAGGGCGAGAGCGCCCGCGGTGCGGACGCGCACCGCACCCTCTTCGCAGCTGCGGCGGTGGCGGATGTGGAGCGCGCCCGACGCGAGCTACGCAAGGCGGAGCCGGTGCACTCTGCGTTTGGCAACTCGGCGTCACCGACGCGGCCGCGCCAATGGAAGCCGGCTCACGTCGATCGGCGCCGGCCCGAGGGAGCATCCTCGACCTCACCACCCAAGCGGCGCCGCCCGTCGCCGCCCGCTACGGCGGACGCGGCCTTACGGGTCGGCGAGCGGGACGAAGAAAGGCAGCCCAACTACACGGCGTTTGGCGCCACGCTCCAGCCGCATCCGGTGCGCGCACCGCCGCCGCGCCAGCCTCTGAGCAGTCGTGAGAACCGTGACGATCGCTCGCGTCCGTGGCGCGATGGGCGGCCGCCATCCAAGCCACAAGTCCTTGTACCGCCCGTTCGCATCCCGACGCCCGGCCCGCCGACCGTCTTGGGTGGCACGATCGTGGGTCCGACCTTTGGAGCGCCCGCAACGACGCCCAAGCTACGCCCGCCGCCCATGCCCAAGGCCGAGCTGACTCCGCAGGAGCGGGAGGAGGCCGCTGCGTTCATGCTGCAGAAGCGCGCGAGGGACGCACGGGCGGCGCGGACGGCGAAGGCGTTGAAGGAGGCGGAGAAGCTGCAGCGCCAACGGCAGCTTGAGAGCTTGGAGAAGCGCCATCGGGAAGAGGTCCTGCAGCGCGTCGAGGAGTCAAGAGAAGCCGCGGCCGAGGCCGAGGGTCGGCGACTCGCCGAGCGTTATGAGCTCGAGGCGCGGCGGCAGAGGGCCCATGAAGACCAGGAGGCTGAGGAACGCGCGGCGCGGGAGGTCGAGGGGGAGGCCGAGCGTGCGGCGGCTGAGGCGAAGCGCCAGCGGCGTGCTGCTAAGGCTGCGCGCCAGCTGCTCCTCCGGATGGTCGCTCCCGGCGGCGCGACGACGCCCTTTGTGCGCGATGCTGCCCGCTCACCGCCCAATGCCGCAGCCGTCGCAGCCGCCGCCGCCGCCGCCACAGCCCGCGCCACCGCTGGCGCGGCTGGCGCGGCTGGCGCGGCTGGCGCGGCTGGCGCGGCTGGCGCCGCCGACGACGACGCGTCTGTCGCGCTGCGCGTCCTCTCTGCCCCCGGCTTGACCTACCCCGTCGGCCTGAATTTGAATGAGCAGGCGGTTCTCGGGCGCGTACTCTCACTCGCCGAGCAACTCGGCGCCGCGCTGACGCCGCCGCATCCGTCGCCGCCGCCGCAGTTGGCGGGCTGGGCGTTGGGCGCGTCTAACGACGCGAGAGAGGCGGCGGTAGGGGAGCGGTCCGCCGTTGGCCCTTGGGAGGACAGGAAGGACGAAGGACAGCAGAAGCCGAGCTCCGCCACTCTGCAGCTCCGCCTGCCCGTGACTTCGGGTTATGGTCCCACTGTACCCGAACTCTTCGGAAGTGCCGAAACCGAACGTCTGCTCGCGGCCACCGACGCTGCCTCCGCCGCTGACGGCGTTGTGAAGGCAGCGGATCAGGCAGCGGAGGGTGGTCGCGGCCTCTTCACCGCCGAGGAACTCGAACGTGTACGACGGCTTCAGCTGATCGCCGCGGCCCTGCGAGAGCAGTTCGAGTTGCCTTCAAGCACCTCCCCTCGCTCCGGACCCACTGGCGGCGTCCACGGAGGTGGGGCGACCACTGGCGGCACGCGAGGCCTCTCACGCCGCCTCCGTGGCAGAGACGCGCGTGCCATCCGCCGCCGCGCACGCTCACACGAGCCCGCCCGCCCTGGTACCGAAGCCACAGACACGCGCGCGCCAGAGGCGGCAGGTGGCTCACTGCTTCTCCACAGCTCGGCGGCAGGGGGCTCCGGACGCGCCGGACGCGCCAGCGCTCGCAGCGCCGACTCGTCGCCTCGACAGCGCTCCCGTAACGGCTCCCGTAACGACGCCCCTCTCGGAACAGCCGCTGGCCTCTCAGTCCTCGCCGCCGCACGGGATCGCGCACGGGAGCGCTGTCGTGATCTTGCCCGAGAGAGGATCGGGATGGCGCTCAGGCGGCGGTACGCCGCTCTCGAGTACGATCGGCGCCGGCGCGAGAGCGAGAGGGAGGAGCCTCACCTCACGAGCCAGCCGACACTCAAGTCGTTGGCCACAGGAGCACGTGCCGACCACACTCCCATCTCCGCCGCGGAGGACGGTGCGCGCCTGCTCGGCGCAAGCAAATCGGCCGAGTGGTCCGCGCTGTACGAGCCGGCACGGCCCTCTCGGCCTGTCTCGGCTGCACTCGAGGCCCAGCGGCGCCGGCGCGCGGAGTTTGTGCGTGCGGAGCCGCCGGTGCCCGTGGTTCGTCAACGAGCTCCGCCCGCGCTGCTACCGCCGCCGCCGCCCTCGCAGCCGCCACCGCCCTCGCGGCCGCCACTGCTGACTCAACTGCCCTCGCGGCCGCCCTCGCAGACGCCGCCACCGCCCTCGCAGACGCCGCCACCGCCCTCGCAGACGCCCTCGCACTCACCACCGCCGCCGCCCTCGCATCCGCAGAAGCGCGCTGCCGCCGCCGCCGCTGCCCTCGCAGTTGCCCTCGCCTCGGCGGCTCCGCCCGGCGCAGGGGTCGTTCGCTCTGGCGAGTCTGGAGGCGCACCTCGCCCGGCGGCCAGAGCGAACGAAGCCTGTCTGGAACGTGACCTGTCTGGAACGTCTGGAGGCGCACCTCGCCCGGCGGCCGTGGCCACCATCGGTGCGATGCCACCGCCGGCGGCCGCCGAGCTGATGGCCAGCTGCGAGCTGGTGGAGCAGCAGGATGCCGAGCTGGCGGAGCAGCAAGATGCCGAGCCTTTCCCTCGGCCTGAACCAGATGCCGCCGCCCAGACGACACGTCATCCTGCGGCCACCGACGCAGCCGCCGCCGACGCGCTCAGGACGACGCGCTCAGGACGACGCGCTCAGGACGACGCAGCCGCCGACGACGCCAACGATGCGTCAGCTGGTCCGAGACCTTGGGCTTCCGACGCCTCCCCTGGCTCTTGCCTGCCCTCTGCCCTTCCCGCCCCCATCGTCTCCGCGCAGCAGCAGCCCGCCGCCGCCTCCGCGGCCTCTGCTGCGCCCTCCCCCGATCCTTCCACCCTCGCCTCCGCCCGCACCTCCGCGCATCCGTCTCCGCGCGCCTCCACCGCCGCCTCCACCGCCGCCTCCGCCGCCGCCTCCGCCGCCGCCTCCACCGCCGCCTCCGCCGCCACCTCCGCCGCCGCCTCCACCGCCGCCTCCGCCGCCCCGTCGCCGCGCACTTCGAAAGGCGCCTCGCCTCTGCGCCTCGCGGCACTCAAGGCGGCAGGCGCGGCGGTGGCGGCGAAGAAGGCGGCCGAGCAGGCGGAGAGGCGAGCACGATCCCCCGCGCTAGCCTCTGGCCGACCCGAGGCTCCGCCCGTAGCCGCGCCCACCTCGGCGCGATCTGTGCCCACCTCGGCGCCCGGCTTGCCAACCAACGCGGCGCCGTCATCGCGCGCTCACAACGGCGCTCACTCGGCGCATCGCTCCCAGTCCGACGCGCCCACAACGGCGCCCACCGACGTCGACGACGAGCCATTCACATTCACAGCGGCTGGCACGCGCACGGCGCCGGCGGTGGATTCGGACAGGGCCGTCGACCTCGCATCCCTCGGTCCTTGGACCTCGGATCCCGGTGCGTGGCGTGCCGCTGCCGCCGCCGCCGCTGCCGCCACTGCGGCGGGCGCCGACGCTGCCACCGCCGCCACCTGCGGCGCGGAGGCGGCCGCGGCCTATGCCGTTGCACGAGGTGGTACGTACATGGCCGCAGAATCGCCGCTGACCGCCGCCAATGCCCAGCCCGCCATCATTCACATCGCCTCTCCGAAACGCGGGAATATTCACAGCGGCGGCGGCGTTGCCGCGCCGACGGCCAGCACCGCGGCACCAGCGGCCCGCACAGCGGCCGAGGTGGCGGCGGACTCTGCAGCACAGGCGGCGGCGGCAGCGGCGGCAGCGGCGGCAGCGGCAGCCGCCGCCGCCGCCGCTGCTGCTGCAAGCTCGATGAGCGGTGTGCCGGGCGCCTTAGTCAGCATGCGTGCCCATCGCCATCCTCTTCCTGATTTGGGAGTGGAGGCTGTCGCTGTGAATATTCACAGCGTCCGCAGCACCGACGCCGCCGCTCGGGCACGACCCAGCGTCGCCGGGGGGGGCGTCTATACCCGCACATACGCGTTTGCCGGTGGGGGCGCGGCCGAGGACGACGAGGACGAGGAGGACGGCAGCGAGGACTCCGTGACGATGGACGATCTGCTGCACGCGCGCCGGGGCGTCAACGCGGCGGCTCCGAACCCTCTGCTGCCGCCGTACGCGGGCGCCGCGGCACGGACGAACCCTCTGCTGCCGCCGTACGCGGGCGCCGCGGCACGGAAAGTGCATCAAGCCCGGGCAGCGTTGGCGGCCGAGGCGGAGGCCGCCGAGGTGGAGGCGGCGTACGAGGCGGCGGAGGCGGCAGAGCTGCTCGAAGACGATCCATCTCTGACCGAGGAGGAGGTGGCGCGTCGCCGCCGCCTCTACCGGCGCTCACGCGATGCCCACCGCCAAGCCGCGAGCGCCGTCACGAGCGCAGCGAGCGCCACCAGCGTGAGCGACACCTCGCTCGAAGGCGCCTGGACAGAAGAGGACGAGCGTCTCGTCCGTGCGCACGAGGCACGCTTGCAGCAGATGCGCGATCAGCTCGCTAGCCACGAGCATGCGAGTGGGCGACGCACCCGCGCTCTACTCGCTGCAAGTGAGCTCGGCATCTCGCGCGAGCTCGTCGTGAGCTCGAGCGAGCATCGGGCGCTTGAGCTCGAACGAACGGCAGCAGCGGTGGCGCACGTGGCGGCGGCGAGCGCGGCGGATGCTCGTTCTGTCCTCTCCATCTTTGCACGACGCTCCGGCGGCGCGGCGGGCGGCGCGGCGGGCGGCGCGGCGGGCGGCGACAAGGCGCCGGTCGAGCCGCCAGCCACGCCGGCGGCCGTTGAAGAGACTTCACAGACACACAGTCACATTCACACCTCGGCCTCCCCTCCTCCGAGTTTCCCATTCACACCTCCGAGTTTCCCTCCTTCGCCGCCCTCTGCCGAGGGCGCGTCTGGCGCCGTGTTGGGCGCGTCTGGCGCGATGCCGCCGCCGCCGCCATCCGACCGCCCCGCCGCCCCCAGCCCCGCAGACGATGAGCTCGTGCGAAATTCGCCTATTGCAAGAGCACTCGCGATCGCGGCCGCCGAGGCCGGCGCCGCGATCGCGGCCGCCGACGCTGAGGCCGCCGACGCGGCCGCCGACGCCGCTGAGGCCAACGCGGCCCTCGCTTACGCGGCCGACGCTCCGGTCGCGCCGCTCGTCTCGCCGCTGCTGCCCCGGCGTACGGCCTCGCAGGCGCGCACAGCGGCGGCGGCTCTGGAGGAGGCCGCCCGCGCGTCGCGCCCCGCCGGCCGCCTGACAGCGAGCGAGCTGCAGAGGAGGCTCCAGGCCGAGCTCGAGCTGCACACGCAGCTGCTGCACTCGGAGCGCGAGCTGCTCGAGCTCGAGCGACGGTTTGGATCGGCAACCGCCGCCGCCGGGGGGCTCGCGTCGTCGTGGGCGCCGGCTGGAGGGGCGGCCTGCTCGAGCTCCGGATGGCTGGGCAGCGCTGCTGGCGGGGCCGAGGGCTCTTGCGGCGGCGCGGGCGCCCTCTCGGCCTCCACGAAACTTGACGAAACGGCCGTTTCGTGCGGCCCAGGGCTCGCGTCGTCGTGGGCGGTCGTGAGGGAGGCGGGCACCGCGAGCAAGCTCCCGAGCGTCCGCGAGCAGGTCGAAGAGCTCATCGAGCTGCAGCTGCAGCTACAGCGCGAGGCGCGTGGCATTCCACGCCCCTCCGTCCCCGCGCTTGCAGCCGTCGACGCCATCATCGCTTCGGGATTCCGAGGTGGCGTGGCACCGCCGCTGGACGGCGCGACGGGCGCCCGGGACGGCGCGACGAGCGCCCGGGACGGCGCGCCCGCTCGCCTTGAGTCAGCGGCGGCGGCGCAGGCGGCGGTTCGTGCGTTGGCCAGTGCCGTTCAAGCCATGGGCGACGCGCCCTCCGGCACGTCTGTGGATGCGTGCGCCGGCAGCGTCTGCTCGTCCTCGCACGCCTCCGCCGCTCCGCTCGAGGCCGTCGCCGCCGCCGCCGCCGCTTCCGCCGCCACCGCCGCCGCGGCAGCCGACGCCTCCGCGCCGGTGCCGCCGGAGCCGCTGGCCGCGCCGCCACCGGCGTTGGCGCCTATGGAAGGTGTGGCGACTGTAGCTGATGGGCTTCGGCGGATGATCGCGCCGTGGCATGGCGTTGGGCCCGACCCCGAGGGGGAGGGTCTGATCTCGTCGGCCGATCTCGCGGCCGATCTCGCGGCTGGCGCGACGCCGCTCAAGCTCGTCATCGAGGCGCCCACCACGGCGCCGGCACGCTACTCGGTGCCCGTCCCGCCCAACACGGCGCCCGGCCAGAGCTTCCTTGCGCAGGTGGGCCCGACCTCGATGCTCGTCACCGTGCCCGAGTCACTCGACCCGACGGTGCTCGCGGGCGCCTCGTTGCTCATCGAGGTCCCGCCGAGCGCGGCACCTTCGCGCCAGTTCGTCGTGCAAGTGCCCCACGGGATCCGCCCTGGCGGCAGCTTCGTCGCTGACGTGGGCGGCGTCCCGATGCGGGTGACGGTACCTCACGGGCTCGAGCTACCGGTGCCTCGCGGGCTGCGGGCCGCGGCGCCGCCAGCGCCGGCGCCGGCGGCCGACGGCCAGGCGCTGCCCACGACGGCACCGCCCACGACGGCGCTGCCCACGACGGCGCTGCCCACGACGGCGCTGCCCACGACGGCGCTGCCCACGACGGCGGCCGCTTCTTCCGAGCCGCCGACTTCACTCGAGACCCTCGCACCCGCGCCCACCGCGGCGCCGGCGCTCGCGGCCACTGCGGTTGCCGTTGCCGCGCATCCCGAGGCCGCCGCCGGCGGCGCGTTGAATCCGCCCCCCGTCTACACGTATGGCGGCGCGCCGCTCCCGCGCAGTGGAAGGTACGGTAGCGGCGGCCACAGCGGCGGCTACGGCGGCGGCGGCTACGGCGGCGGCGGCTACGGCGGCGGCGGCTACGGCGGCGGCGGCTACGGCGGCGGCGGCGGCTACAGCGGCGGCGGCGGCTACAGCGGCGGCTACAGCGGCGGCTACGGCGGCGGCGGGACGGACGCGATGAGTGATACCGACTCGAGTGTCTCTGCGGGCGAGCCTCCTCTTCCACCCTTTCCACCCGTGCCGCCGCCGCCGACCGGCATCTCGCCCGGGGAGGCTAGCGTGGAGCGCGCGTTGCTCGCGCTGCTGCTGGCCGAGCGGCAGGCGGCGGGCGGCGGCGGCGGCGCTGTGAGCGAGATGGGCAATGCCGTGCTCGCCAAGCTCACTACCTCGCTCGCGGCCGCGCCATCGGACGCGGACGCATACTGGCAGGTGCAGGAGCGTCTGCGGCGCCAGCACGCCGAGCTCGAGCGCCGTGCCGAGCATGAGCTGCGCGCGGCAAAGGCGCGCCAGAAAGAGGCCAAGCGTGCGCGCAGGGCCGTCGAGCGCCGTCTTGGGCACGAGAGGGCGCAGCTCGCGGCCGAGATTGCAAGGGGCGGGGGCGGGGCCAGCGTAGGCAGCCTTGTCGAGCGCCGTCTTGGGCGCGAAGCGGGCGCAGCGGGCGCCTCAGCCTACGACTTCCCCACAGGCGACTTCCCCACAGGTGACTTCCCGTCCTCCTCCGCCGCCGCGGCGGCGGCGGCGGCGGCGGCCGCGGCAGCAGCAGCAGCAGCTGCAGAGCAGCCGTTGGCGGGCGCGGGGATGGTCGACCCTGCGGAGGCACCGAGGCGCGAGAGCCAGGGCGTCACGCTGGGCGCCTATGGCACGTCCTTGCGCGCGGCCTCCACTCAGGCCTCCAAGTCTACGTCGAAGGCCGCCTCAAAGCCGGCCTCGCCCGCTCGCGACGGCGCTCGCGACGGCGCTCGCGACGGCGCCGCGGCGCGCGCTCGCGACGGCGCTTCGGTGCCACCCTCGCCCGGCGCGCGCTTTGCATCGAGCACCTCGCTCTCCGCCTCGCGCGAGGGCGCCGTGGTGCGCGATGCCTCCGAGCTCTTCGGAGAGGACTCGAGCGCCGAGGAGGTCCTCGAGGAGGAGGGCAGGCTCGGCAGCTCGGCCGACGCAGACATGATCGAGGAGGAAGGCGCCCTCGGGGCCTCCGGCTTCGGCTCCTCGCGTGGCGGCGCTGGGGTGCGCTCCTCGGGCGCCGAGATGGGCGCCTCGGGCTCCATTTCCGATCACGTCGGCTACGAACGCTCCGGGGCTGACGTGCGCAGCGGATCGGCGGCCGCCATTCCGGACGAGAGTGGCGTGCTGCGCAGTGGCGGCTACGGCGACGAGAGTGTCTCGGCCGCACCCGTCGTCGACGACGACGAGCTGGCCGGCTTCGACGCGTCTGGGGGGTACGGCGGCGCCGGCGAGATCGGCGACGAGATCGGCGATGCGACTGGTCTGCAGAGCTACACGCACGACTTTGCCGACGACGACGACGGGGACATGGTCGACGAGGTGCTGAGCGCCGTAGCGAGCGAGCCAGCCGAGACCTCGATCGCCTCCTCAATCGAGGAGGACTCGCCTAGTCGCGCCCAACGGGCCCAGCTCGCCGAGCTACGCGCCCAGCTGCTCGAACGGCGCACGCAGGCGCAGCAGGTGCTGGAGGAGGCACACCTGTCGGAGCGGCAGTTGGCGCGCAAGCAGCGCCTGCTCGCCGAGGAGCGAGAACTGCTCGCCCAGCTCGCGGCCATGGAAGGGCTGATCGGCCAAGGGCAGGCGCGGCTCCGGGCGGCGGAGGCGGGCTCGGCCAGCGCCGACGTGCTCTCGTCGGGTACCGCTCATGCCCTCTCGAGTGGCTCGCAACCCGCGTACGAGAACTCGTTTGAGACCGATGAGGAGCTCTCCATTGGGCCCGAGTCAGGCGTCGCCTCGGGCAGCGGTGCGCTCGACAGCGGGCGCGCTCGGGCGCGCGCCGGCTCGCTGGGCGCGTCGTCCCGAGCGGGCGCGTCGTCCCGAGCGGGCGCATCGTCGAGTTTCGTGGATGAGGACGCGGGAATCATCGAGACGGATGAGGAGGCCGCGTCCGTGATCGACGAGATTGCCGAGGAGGGCACTGGCTCCTCACAAAAGTACTCGTCGTTTGACAAGTCGGCCGGCTCGGGGTCAGTCCCCACAGCGTCGAACCCCACAGCCTCGCTGCCCTCCGGCTCGAGCGCCGCCTCGGGCGCCGCCGCCTCCGTGCCCATCGAAGACGAACCCGAAGAGCTCGCCTCCGAGATCGAAGAGCTCGCCTCCGAGATCGAGGCGAGTGGTCTGGAGGACGACGACGAGGTGCCCGAGTCGACCGGCCGCGGCGGCGGCACCAGCGCCAGTCTCTCGAGCGGAGTCGACCCCGGAACCGACGGCGGTGGCGGCGGCCGCGCAGCCGGTCGACTCGGGGCGGCGCTCGGGGCGGCGCCTACCGGCACCGTGTCCGGTCTCCTCTCGAGCGCCTCCGAGATTAACTCCGAGATTGGCGACGAGGCGCTCCTCTCCGGAGACGACGTGGGCGAGGAGCTGCTGTATGCGTCCACGCTCGCCGAGAGCCCCCTCGACCGACGAGGCAGAGCGCCGGCCGCCGAACGCAGTGGCGTCGGAGACGTGCACAGCTCTGGCTTCGAGGCAAGCGCCGCTGCGAGCACCGCGGCCGAGGAGGGCATGGAAGAGAGTCCGCTCCTCATTCGGAAAAAGGCGCGCCCCGCCACCTCGGCTCCTCCGACAGCGGCTGTGGACGCGAGCGCCTCGGCGAGCGTGGTGGAGAGCGTCGTGGAGAGCATGCTCATGCAGAGCGCCGACGGAGCGCCGTTAGAAGTTTCGTTGGGCGCCGCGATGGGCGCGTCCTCTTCCGCCGCCGCCGCGCTGACGCCCCTCGGACGGGTAGCGCCCGGACGGGTAGCGCCGCCAGCCTCCCCGCCAGCCTCCCAGCCAGCCTCTGCCCCCGCTCCCCCCGCCTCCACCTCGGCCCTCGAGTCGAGTGCCGTGCTGAGCGCGGTGGCGGAGAGCGTCGGTGCGGAGTCGTTCGGGACGACGCTCGACAGCATGGGAGGGAGCATCGAGCCTACACTCATCGCCGTCGCACCCGCCGCGTCAGCCAAGGTGGTGGCGGCGCCCACCGCGGCGCCGGCCCCGGCGTCGGCGGCGTCGGCAGCGTCAGCCACGGGTGCGCCGGCGGCGGAGGAGGTGGACGAGGAGACGCCTGAGGAGGCGCTCGACGAGGCGCTCGACGAGGAAGGCGCGGGCGAGGAGGGCGCCATCCTGGGCGCCATGGGTCGCTCCCCCTCTGAGGTCGAGCTGTTCATGTCACCGGCACAGCGCGCCGAGAGGTCGCAGCTTCGTGCCGCCGCAGAGGACGTCCTGCGACCAGAGCAGGCTGCAGTGAAGGCCGCGCAGGCGGCGCAAGCGCAGGCGGCGGTCGACGCGCAGCTCACCAAGGCGACACGGCTCTCGGCACAGTCCGGTGTGGAGGAGGCGGAGCGCATGCAGTTTCGTCAGGAGGAGGCGGAGCGCATGCAGTTTCGTCAGGAGGAGGCGCGAGCGGCAGCGGCGGCGGTGGAGGCGGCGGTGGAGGCGGCAAGGGAAGCGGAACTTGTGGCGGCGGCCGAGGCGGAGGCGGAGGCGTTACTCGCCGCGCGCACGGTGGAGAGAGAAATGGAGGAGGCCAGAGCCGCCACCGAGGCCGCCGAGGCCGCCGCCAAGGCAGAGGTGGAGCGGGCAGCCGCCGAGGCGGCGGCGGCCGAGGCAGCGGCGGCGGCCGAGGCCGCGGCGGCGGCGGCCAAGGTGGCCATGAGAGCCGAGGAGGAGCGAGCCCGGGAGATTCAAATGAGAGCCGAGGAGGAGCGAGCCCGGGAAATTCAACGCGAAGAGATGGCCGCGGCCGCTGCCGCTGCCGCGGCCGCGGCGGAGGCGGAGGAGGCGGCGGCGGCGGAGGCGGAGGCGGCGGCGGCGGCGGCGGCGGCGGCGGCGGCGGCGGAAGCAAAGGCGGCGGCGGAACATGCGGCGGCGGTGGAGGCGGCGGAGGCGGCGGAGTCAGCACTCAGGGCTCGTGTCGACCTTGTGACGTCACAACTGCTGCAGGAGATGGTCATCGAAGCGGCAGACGCGGTGGTTACGAATCGACATGTTCGGGGCACGCTCACGGTCGCATCGAGCGATGCGCTCGTCGCCGGCGCTGGCGGAGGCAGTGGCAGCGGTGGCCGCACCCTCGAGCGCGCGGCGGCGCGCGATGCCGAGCCCGTCACGACCGCTGCCGACCGCATCGAGGCCCTCACCGATGTGCTCCTCTACGAGGTCATCATGGAGCTCGCGGCCGAGCTGCGAGCCGCTGCCCGGCTGCCCTCTGCAGCGGCTCTGGACGCCCCCTCCGCCCCCTCCGCCCCCTCCGCTCCCTCCGCCCCCTCCGCCGCCTCCGCCGCCTCCGCCTACGGGGCCAATGCGGAGCGAGCTGAGGCCGGCTTGCAGTTGCCGCCATCTGTGCCGCCGCTCGCGCCCGTGCCCGCGGGTCCGCACGCCGTCGAGAGCTTCGCCGCCATCTTGCGCGAGGAGCAGTGTCGGCTGGGGGGCGACGGCCTGATACTGACCGATACGGCGCTCGAGGCAGCCCTGCGGCGTACGCGCGTGCAGACTGTCGCCGCCCCCGCCGCGGCCGGAGCTGCCACCTCCTCCGACACGCCCGCGAACGCGCCCGCAACCGACGAGCGCCACCGACGTGCGTGGGGTAAGCTGGTGCTCTCCGTCTTTAACGAGGCGGCGCAGGCCAATGTGACGCAACGGCTGCCACTCGCGCCGCCGGGTGTGCCGCCCTCCTCGCCGCCCGCGGCGCTACTCGCGCACCGGCAAGCTCGCGCGCAAGAGATCGCACTTGACAAATTGAAAAAGTTCGGCACGACGTCTGGCCGCGTCGCGGGCGTACCATTCCACGAGGAGGGCCATGCCGCGATCGCGAAGGACGATATCGACGATATCGCCGAGCTCGATGGCCTTGTGCGCTCCTCCCTGCGATCTCACGAGGACGAGATCCAGGTGCAGCTCTCGGATGAGCTCCTGCGGCGCATGGTGCGCGAAGTCGTCGAGGAGCATCAGCGCATCGCCGAGAGGCGCCGCGCCTGACGCGACGCGAGCCTCACAGATTATACTCAGTCAAGAGGGAGAGAGCCAGAGCCCAGAACGCAGTTAGCGCGGGGGGCGGATCGGGCGAGGTGCTCGGGCTCGCGCCGTCTCGGTGACTGTGGGGAGAGAGCCGCCAATCGAAAGTTGGGAACATCGTCGAAGATGGCCAATGTTTTCATGATACATGTACCAGTGTCGCGGTTGAAACGAGGCGCATGTAAGTCGGAAAGTTCGGTTGTTTTTTGTTCAATGTATCATTTGACGCCCGCACTGTCCCCTCACGCACACCGCACCGGCCCAGGACCCCAGGCCATGGGCAGGGCCCCGACGGCACACATACACCATGATCCATGTCCATGCGGGCATACACACAACCGACCGAGAAGCGTAAATCCCGACATGGCATGCTCCTCCGCTGCCCAGTGCCCTCGTGATATAATTACTGATTGAAGCCGCGGCGAAGAAGGGAGGGGACGGCGCTGCGTACGCGGGCATGTTACCAATTGTAGGAGAGGCGCTCCAAGAGCCTCTGCTTGATATTGTGTAAGGGCAATATCGGAACACGTCCCCCGAGATCGGGGACATGCAGCCGTGGGCCACTTGTCGCTGCCGGCATCTGTCCACTAATGTGCCCGTGATCTATCTGTGTCCCTAGGATGCCATGCTGAGCGTCTCCGCCGCGCAGCGCTCGCCGCCGCCGCCGCTGCTGCAGCAGGTGCTGCTTCTGCTTCTGCTACTGCTGCTGCGGCCTAAGGCCGCCGCCGCTGCCGCCACCGCCACCATTGACGGCCTCAGCGTGCGCTCTTCTTTCCCTTGGATCCAGCCTTGGGCGGCGAGCTGCCTTTGCTCTTCTTCTTCTTCTTCTTTGCTCCTTTCTTCTTCTTGCCTCCACCTTCAGGCGACTTGCTGTTACCTGGGGCCTCGTCCTCGTCCTCGTCCTCGTCTTGTCCCAGACCCGAATTCTTCTCCTTGAAACCGAGCCTTGCCTCGGCCCACGAGCTCGTCTCTTTCATCCAGGCGAGCCAGGGCTCGTAAATCTCATCGGGGGCAGCCGCGTCAGAATCGGCGTACGCCCAGCCGTTGACGCCGTTACCCGGCGTCGGGCCGATCATCCATCGCGGCGCGCGGCCTGGCGGCGTCTGCGTCTGGTGCTCCACGTAGAAGAGATGCACCATCGTACCGTCCGGCGTCACGTGGAAGTAGTGGGGTCGGTTGTTGATGAGCTTCATCTCCTCGTGCAGGGTCCAGCTACCCTCAAAGTTATGCTGCGTCGTGCTGCTGGGCGCGTCGCCCGAGCACCAAAGGACTTGAATCGGGCTATCGTCCTCACCGTCGTCACCGTCGCCCTCCGCCGCCGCTGGATCGGGCTCCTCTGGCGGCATAGCGGACGAGTCGTGAGAATTTCGTATCGGGCTTTTTCGCGAACTCACAAGTTTGAAGTCCTTCAAATTCCTGGAATCGCACAAAATAACCCCCTCTCATCAATCACGACAGGGTCAGCGGCGCTGTCACGACACATTTTCTGAAGGCATCGATTTGGTGCTCGCGTTTCGGACGGCCGTGTGAACGCCCACGCACGCCTAATGTGGGCGATCCAGAACTGGGGCCCGGTCCTCATTGCCCTGGGAGCTGCGCTCTTTGCGTTCACCAACGCGACCTCGACGGCTCTATATCGGCGCGGTGGCACGGTCGTGACCATGTGTTTGATTCGGTGCGTCGTGGTTTACCTCGCCAACGGCTTCGTGATGGCGTTCTGCGTCGGGAAAGATGCCGCCGTAAATGTAATGCTGCTTCGTGGCGGCCAGCGCGTATCATCGATGGCCGCCTTATTGCGTGGATTGCTCGGCTCTGTGCAGGCCTTGGGCCTGAACGTCTCTCTGATGTTCCTCACGTTGGCAGACGCTTTGACCATCTTTAAGGGCGTGGACTGCGCGTCCACAGTCCTCATCGCTCGGGTGTACCTAGACAGCGGGGAGCAGCTCTCGCGTCTGGAGTTGGCATGCGGCGCCTTGACACTTGCGGGCATCATCCTCATCGCGCAGCCACCGCTGCTGTTCGGAGCGAGCGCACCGCACGTGAACGCACTGGCGTTGGCGGCGATCGTCGTCGCGGGCACGCTTTCGGCGAGCCACAGTGTCGTCACGCGCCTGCTCTCCAAGGTGGGCAATGCGCATTACCTCTCACCGTCGATGCTTCTCAGTCATAAGCTCGTCGTGACGTTCGGCCTCTTTGCGCTTTTCGCTCTCGTGGGCAAACTCACTGGCCTCGCGGACACGCCCGAGTTCGGCTGGATGCAATGTCGCGCACCAGCCGACGTCGAGAGCTGGTGCATCCTGTGTATTCATTGCGCCTTCACCATGGGCGCGGAGCTAGCGCTCGCCGCTGGATACGCGACGACCCGGGCGGGCCTCGGTGGCTTCCTGTTGCTGACCGAACTGGCGTGGGCGTACACGATCGACATCTGCATCCTCACGGAGCCCACCAACCTATTCGCCTCGCTGGGCACGGCGCTCATCCTTGTGAGCGCACTCGCCGTGCTCCAAGTCTCGGCCGCGTCGAGCAGTGCAAAGGATGGCTCTTCCCCGCCCTCCTCGATAGTGGGGCTGCGTCTGCGTGAGGGGCTCCTGCCCCTGGCGCCAAGGGTGAAGGCAGAAGGGATGCACAAGTTCAGCTCTTTTTTGTGTCTTGATCTAGGCTGCGAAAGGAGTTAAAAAGAAGGATAGAAGTGCTCAGCTCAGCTCGTTCATGTTCTAAACGAAAATCTAGGCGCTATCCGGATACTTGACTTGACTTGACTTGGCGCCGAATTATGGAGGCACTGTGCTCTTCCTTGGAGGCCAGCGGCTTTGGTCTTGCTATTGCGGCGGCCCCGGTGCTCAAGCAGCGCAACGACCCGGATGCGGTCGTAACCGACGCAGATCTGCGCGAGCAAGCTGCTCGTACGGAGGCCTCGCTTGCTAGGTTCACCAGAGCTGCTCTCGCCGTTTCCGACGAGATCGCCTCACTTCAGGGCTTTCTTCATGGCGCGATGCCGCAGCTGGTCATGCTGCGCGCAGAGACTCAGACTATAGCTACAGACCTGGAGCGCGTGATTGAGGTCGCGCGCACACATCATTCAATTGAGGCTGATGCGGATCTCACATGACGTGGCGAACGCAGCGTCTGGCTCTGGAGTCTGGTCTGTGCTGGTGAGTAACATGTGTTATGTTCACACGAAAAGCCTCCTGTGTGCGTTTGGACGTGCAAGGCATCAATGACTCTCAATTCACGTGCACAAGTGTTCACAAGTAACGCCTCGGAGGCGGCACGTGATTAAGCCTTGTCGCGGATATAAGCCAATTGGATTAAGCACGTGTGAGCGACAGGGCACGGGCGCAGGGCGCGCGCGGGGCCGCCCGCGGCCCGGTCCGAGCTCCGACGTCTTTCACGGCTCTCCCTGCTCTCGTTCGACAGACTCAGTAGTCACACATTCTCATACCCGTGACCCGCTGATCCTCCTCTCTTCCTTCACTCATCATCTCCCTCGCTCCTTCCCACGCTAGCCGACTAGATGGAGACGATTGGCCGGAGGGTTGCCTCTCAGCGGAACACCTTCTCGGGCGTGAGCTCGTTAACGGATTGCATGAATTCCATACTTCAGAAAGAGGACGAGCACCACCATCAAAGCCATGATGCACAGAGCGATGAGGCACATCCGCGAGCGATTCTTCTTCTGGTGCGTGTTCGCCTTCACCAGCTCGGCGATGCCCCTCTCCGTCTGCGTAGCGGCGCTCTCTATGTTGGTCTGGATGTTGTCGATCTGCGAGCCTTGTTCCTGCACGAGCAACGCAAGGTCCTGGTAAATGTCCGCCACTTCCTGCACGGAGCGCGCGAGGTGTCCGATGCCCTGTTCGCGCTCGGCGATGATCGCCTCATTCGCGGCCATCTGCGAGTCGTACTCCTGCTGCTGTAGCTGCTGCTGCGACTGCTGCTGAGCCGCGGGCTTGGAGCTGCCGCTCCCATCAGGGTCACCCCACGACGAGCCACCGCCGCTCCCGCTCGGCGAGCCGTACTCCATATCCCCAGACGGCCCAGCGGCGGACAGCTGCGGCGTCGGAATGAGGTGGCTCGTCTCTTCGACCTGCTTCTGGAACTTCATCAGCGCCTGCTTGAATTGGTCCGAGAGCTTGGTTAGCTCCTTGTGTTCCGCTGAACCATCCAGTGCGATACCCAGCGCTGTCCGCAGATTTCGACTCGTGGTGCGCGCGCGCTCGCGTGAGGCCGTCGAGATGGTGAGCAGTTGCTCGCCGACCGACCCGCCCGGCGTCTTTTTGGCCTGGCTGGCCAGCTTTTCCAGTGTTTCCGCCGCCTTTTGCAATTCCTTGATGTCAGCGGTCACGGACTTCTTGACAGCCGGCAGATCGAGGGTGGGCATCAGCGACTCTTTCGCCCCTGTCGCCCATCCGGGAGTAGACGCGCCGTTCCTACCATCGCCAAGGTCGCCCCAGCTCATCTGCATGCGCGGCGCAGCACTTGAGCCCTGAGCCGGACACTCCGAAACTCGGAAGAGAGGCCCTATTCACAGTACATGTTCGCAACTCACGCTCGGGCAAAGTGACCACTCTTTTGAAAAGTGGACATCTTTCTGTGAATGCCTAGTCAAGTCAAGTCTATACATAAACAACAGACAACCATACGGAAGCCTATCGAATGTGCTCCGGTAGCCAGCAGGGGAGGACGGGAGTAGGCGGAGATGACGGAGGGGGTCCATCTAGAGGTGACACG
>Ga0210241_100980_pt1 | contig 24061 bp, 9 predicted proteins | sample ChrtobMetP5a_8mM_FD_155488 | JGI IMG/M metagenome (GOLD analysis project Ga0210241, IMG submission 155488) | Chrysochromulina tobin associated microbial communities from unialgal haptophyte culture, Seattle, Washington, United States - P5a_8mM | ecosystem: Host-associated > Algae > Haptophytes >...
TAACGGCCTGTGTTCATACGGTTGTGTTAGCACGGGTTGTGTCGGCCACACCTCCGTCCATAGTGATAGTGGCTCTCGTGCTTGGGGGTCCGGAGCGTGTGCGCGTTGTGTTGAACAGCAGCAGCAGGCACAGCGGCGACTCATCACCAACATGCTCTCCGGAACGAAAGTGTGTTCTTGATCGCCTTGAGTTGAGCATGTTCGCGGGGCTCGTGACTGAGGGCGACGACTCGGACGCTACCTCATCCGACGCGGACGAAGAGGTGTCCACGACCGCAACGGTGGCACCCGCAAAGGCTGCGCCAGCCAAGCCGGCCGTGCGAGCACCGGCGCGCTCGCAGCCTGCCTCACTGCTACCCGAGGCGGACGAGGATGAGGATGACGAGGAAGACGAAGACGACGAACAAATGCTTCCATCCGCGCGACAGGGTGCCACGGCCTCAATCTTTGGAGACGTGGATGTGGACGACCTGCGGACAACCATCGCCACCCTCAAGGTCGTCGCGCAGGATCTGACGCTGTTTCGCTCGAAGCCGTTCAAGGCGCTGCGCGAGGCGATCGGTCCGCTGGCGCAGGCGATGACCGGCGAAGCGGTCGGTGGCGGCGGTGGAGGCAAGCGCGGTGGCCGGCGCGGCGGTGGCGCGGCGAGCGGCACGAAGCTCGATGGTCTGTCGCCTCTCGAGAGGTACAAGCAGATGGATCGGGATGCGCTCAACCACCGCGTGCTGCGTGCGGAACGGCTGGCGCGCCTCGAGGAGCTCCAGCAACCAGGCGACGCCGCGCTCCTCCTCACGAACAGTGGCGGCGACGATCCGAGCGCGTCGCTCAACGCGGCTCAGAGTGCGAGCCTCGTACCGTTCCAGGCAAAGGCGGGAGCGGGCGCTGGCCGTGGGATGAGCGCTGGCGCGATCCCGGATGGCCCAGCGCTCGCGTTCGGCACCGCGGACGACGGCGCCGCCGCGGCCGAGGCAGCATTGCTTGAGGCCGCCCCAGCCACCTTGCACCTGGCGCGCAGCTGCTACATCTGCAAGCGGCCGTACCGGGAGCTGCACGCCTTCTACGCACAGCTGTGCATGGGGTGTGCGGAGTTCAACTGGATCAAACGCACCGAGAAATGCAACCTGTACGGGCGTGTCGCCCTCGTCACCGGCGCGCGCGTCAAAATTGGTTTCCGCATCACGCTCAAGCTGCTGCGCTGCGGCTGCGAGGTGATTGCGACCACGCGCTTCCCAATCGACTCGGTGAGACGCTTCGCCGCGGAGGAGGACCACCCACGCTGGCAGCACCGGCTGCACATCATCGGGGCCGATCTGCGCGATCTCAAGGGCCTCGAGGCACTCTGCGATGCACTCCCCCGCCTCGTGCGCCGCCTCGACATCATCATCAACAACGCTTGCCAGACGGTGCGACGGCCGCCCCAGTACTATCAACCGCTGCTCGCGGCTGAAGTGGCGCAGCCAGAGGAGGCAGCGTACGTGCGTCGATGGACCGCCGCGCATGTGGCCATTCGCGCCCTCGCCGGCGCGGCAGAAGCCCCCGCCCAAGACAGCGCCCTCGTCCTGGATCTTTCGGACGCACCGGCAGCGACGAATGGGGATGGCGTTGGCGTGGTGGTGGCCGAGAATAGCGCGGGCGGGCGTACGGGCGAGGGCATCCTTCCGGGCATGACGCTACCCGTGAGCGCCGTGCCTGGTCAGAGTGCCATGCTCTCGCAGCTGGCTATCGTGCCCGGCGACGATGTGCGTGATGACGCCGCCTTCCCACAAGGACGCACGGATGGCAATTCGGATCTGGGGCAACAGCTCGACCTGCGCGCCAAGAACAGTTGGATGCTCAAGCTCGAGGAGGTCAGATTGCGCCTCTGATTGCGCCTCTGATTGCGCCTTTGCTTGGCCTCTGATGGCTTCTGATTGCATCCCTCATCAGGTCTCGACTCCCGAGATGGCCGAGGTCCTCGCAATCAACGCCCTCGCGCCTGCTGTCATCAACGGCCGGCTTCGGGCTTTCATGCAGCTCTCGGGGGCACCGACGCCGCCGCCACCGCCGCCGACCGACGCGGCGGATGAGCAGCCGCCGACGGAGCATAGCCTCAAGTTCATCGTCAACGTGTCGGCCATGGAAGGGCGTTTCTACAAGTTCAAGCAGCCCACGCACCCGCACACGAACATGGCCAAGGCCGCCCTCAATATGATGACGCGCACGAGCGCCGCTGACTACGCCAAGGGGCAGATCTACATGACCGCGGTCGACACGGGCTGGATCAACGACGAGAAGCCCGCCGCGCAGGCGGCCGCTGACGCGCAGACGCACAACTTCCAGACGCCCATCGATGAGATCGACGCTGCCGCGCGCGTGCTCGACCCGATCATCGCGCCGCTGCGCAGGCTCGCGGCAGGCGAGGATCCCCGTCCCGAGTACGGCGTCTTCCTCAAAGACTACGCGATGTGCGAGTGGTGAACTGCGCGTGGGGTTGTCATCGTCATCACGAACAAACATTCACAAACCTCGAACATCTCCTCTTCACAGATTGCGATCGGACCCCTGGTGATGAACCCCTTGTGCGACCGTCGTGCCAATGGTCCAAGTTTTTGTGCATGCCAACGGCGCGCTAGCGCCCACCTCTGTGCTCAAGCTTTCAAGCAAGAGCACATGGCGCGAGTTCATCGCAGCCGCGGCCGAGCGGCTCGGGTTTGGCGACAACTATTTGCTTAACGTCGCTCGGCCGACAGCGCGCATCTTCCTATCGGCCGACGGCGCGGAGGTCAAGTGCCTCGACGACCTTGAGGATGGCGATACGCTAAGCGTATCGCTCGATGGCAGCTCGTGGCGCCCGGTGCCTCGACAGCTGAAAGGGCTGCACGCAGCTGCTGGGCTTCCTGCCAGCTCCAAGCTGCCCAGCGGATGGTCCCCACGTTGCAATGCCGAAGTCTTCACTGCACCGCCGAAGTCGCCGCAAGGACCCGCATCAGCCGCCTCACCATCGACGGCCTCATCGTCTGCCCGCAACATGCCAGCCGACCCGATGGCCCACCCGATCGCCGACCCGATCGCCGACCCGATCGCCAGGGGCCTGCGAACAGGTGCCGAACGCCTGGTGGTCGCCGAACGTGCAGGCGACGAGGCCAGCCTGTGCGCGACGCTTCGCGAGCTCGCCCGTGTGCCGCGGCTGAGTGCGCAGATGCTTGAGCGAACGGGCGCGGGCGTGGTGGTGGCGACTCTCAAACGGCACTCCTCAGCTGACGTGGCCAGCCTCGCCCGCCAGCTGGTCGTTCATTGGAAGACGATGCTCGAGGCGGAGGCGGAAGCGGACGGAGTGGCTGTGGGGACGGAGCGAACGATACCAGCCCAAACGGCGGTCGGCCGCAAGGCGGCAAAACGAGAGCCGGCAGAGCACAGGCTAGCGGAGCAAATAGCGGCGGAGAAGGAGGCGGCGCGGACGGGGCACCGTCCAGCGGAGCACCAAGCAGCTGAGAGGCAGGCCAAGGCGGAGCGGCGATCGGCGCGGGAGATTGAGCGGGAGATTGAGCGGGAGGGAGCGCGGCGGTCGGAGCAGTCGGCGGCCTTACAGGCGAGAGAGGCGGAGGTGGCGCGGCTGGCAAGGCAGCGCGTCAAGGAGGTGGCCCGGGCGGCGGCGGCGGCCGAGGCGGCGGAGGCGGCCGAGGCACTCGCGAGGGCGGCGGCAACGGCCGAGGCGGAGGCGCGGGCGGCCCTGCTTGCGACGGAGGCGGCGCGCGCGCGCACGCTGGCGGAGAAGGTTGCGGAGGCAGAGATGGCGGCACGGCAGGCCATGCAGGCCGAGGCGCATGCGCGCCAAGAGCGTGCGGCGGCGCGGGAGCGCGTGGTGCAGCAGCGTGCGGCCAGGGAGGGCGCGGCGCGCGAGGCAGCGGAGAGGGAGGCCGCGGAGCTCGCGGCGGTGGAGCAGGCGGCGAGGGCCAAGGCAGCAAGGGAGGCGGCGGAGCGGCGTGGGAGGCGGCAGGCAAAGGAGCATGAGGCTGCCGAGCGACGCCACGCGTGGCGCGAGGCGGCGAGCGCTGCGGCGGTGGTTGTGCAGCGCTTCGCTCGCGGCCGGCGCGCACGTCGTGCGTGCCGCAAGCTGCAGCGGCGGCAAAGGAGGCAGCTGCTCCGCAACCTGGCCGCGGCGGCGATCCAGGCGGCCGTGCGAGGCGTCCTGACGCGTCGAGCGCTACTCGCGGCGCGACGGCGCATGGCCATGCGGCGGGAGCGGGCGATGCGAGCGGCCGCGACGGCGTTTGCCGCCGCCTATCGCGGCCATCGTGTGCGGGCACGGGTGCGTGCGCACTACGCGCGCCGTGCCGCCCGCTATGTGAGCGCCACGGACGACGAGCAGGCTAGGGAAGAGATTGCACGCGCAAACGCCGAGTTGAGGGCGGCGCTCGCCATCCAGCAGGTGGTACGCGCGCGCCGCTCGGCCCGGAGGAATGCGGCGCTGCTCTCGATACGATCTGTCTCGGAGGCGGCTGCACGCATGGCCGTGAGCGGCGGACCGTTTTATTGGCTTCTGGTGACGGAGAGTGGGCGCGGTGCAGGCACGTCGACGCCCTTTGCGATTGAGATCCTCCTCGACGAGCGCTCAGCGCGGCGGCGCGCAGCTTCGTTTTGGCTGGGTGGCTGGGTGCTCTTCCGAGGCCACGGCGAGGAGCTCGACGAGGTTGGTGCGAGTCGATGGGCGTCGGCCGCGCTCCGAGAGCACGCACGCGCCTCGTACGCGTCCCTGGCTCCCGAAGTGGAGGCGGCGATGATCCTCGCCGCCATCGACGTCGACCGATTTGGAAGTGTGTCGTGCGATGACTTGCGTGCGCGCATGCTCGCTCGCGGACAGACCGAGGCGCAGATCCAAAAGGTGTGGGAGGCGCTGAGCGCACTCGATGGCGCTGGCAGCAGCCTCAGCGCCAAAATGGTCTTCGGCAAGGCTACAGCCGCTTCCCCCGCGGGGACACAGCCCACCCTCGGCCTGACAGCCCTGCGGCTCGGGCTGCGCCGCGCGCGCGCGGACGAGGAGGCGTTCGTACCGCTGCTCGCAGTGGCGGAGTCGCTGGATGCCTCGTCCGCGGCGCGTGCATTTGCCGACCTCAAGGGCGGCGGCGGCTGCTTCCGCATCCCGGATGTGGCACGGCGAGCAATCAGCCTCGATCAGTTGCGCCAGGTCATTGGACACGTGGCTAGGCGGCTCGGGTATGAGGCCGAGGCCGACGAGGCGGCGGCGGCGTGCAAGACGTATGGAGGGCAGGAGCGACCCGCGATGCTTCGTCCGCTTGGCCTCGGCGCGTGGAAGCTTGATCAAGACGCGGTGGGAGAGCAATGGCTCGGTGTGCGTAAGGCTGCGGACGGCGCCTTTCGGCTGGCCGGTCCACTCACCCTCGCGGACGTTAACACGTACGACCTCGTGTCACACGTGCTCAAGCCAGCGACGAAGGGGTTTGAATGCAGCCTGGTGGAGCTGATGGCGACTGAGGAGCAGCCTCCCGACTACTTTGTCGCCCATGTTTGGGGCGAGCCACTCCTCGACTGCCTGCGCTGCCTCGTGCACCATGCATGGGAGCGGGGCCTTGAGAGCGAGTACGGCTACCACCACGGCCGCGATATGCAGCCACACCCTCTCTATTTGGGCGGGCGCTCGCCGCGTTACTGGCTCGACGCGTACGCGCAAAACCACCACAACCTCGACGAGGAGTTCCGATGGGGAGTCGCGGGCGGCGCCGAGCTCGAGCAGAGTGCCCTCGCCCGCGCGCTCCGCCTCGCCCGCGGCGCCGTGTCGGTCATCGATCGTTTCGCGGTGAGTCTCGAGCGTGTTTGGTGTGTCTATGCCATCGCCGAGGCAGTCAAAGGGGCGGACGACGCATACGGTACTATGTGGACTGAGATGCCCGGCGGTGCCCCCCCTGCCGCCGACGCCGAGGTCGAGAATGCAGCGCTCGCCGCCGCCATCGCTGAGCGGTCCACGGCCGGCGCTGGGGCCGTAGTCCGCTTCAGTGCAGCGGAGCTCGAGGTGCTCGGCGTGGCGACGAGCGACGATGCGGCCGTGGCGGCGCCAAGAGCGCGCACGACAGGTGCGCCGGCGCCACGCCAGGTGCGACGCGACAGCTACGTGCGTGTGAAGCGCGGTGAGGGCGCGGCCGCGTCGGAGTCCGTCTTCGTGGCGGCAGCACCCACTTGGGACCTGCTGACTGCGCGTGAGTGGGTGTGGGAGGGGTACGGCACCAAGCGGCATGAAGCGATCGCAATCACGGACGGACTCTCCGCTATGCGCCCGAATGCCGACCGTAAGCGCGAGTTCGAAGAGTGCTTCCCTGCCGAGCTCCTCGACCGGGGCCTCAGCTTCAGCTTCGCGCACACGCGAGCACTCGTGGACGAGGATAGGACCGCCGTACTGGGTGCTATCGGCGACGGTGGCGAGCGGCTCGATGAGGCGGTGCACGCGATGTTCGCGACGGCGATGTTGCGGCGATCTCTCGAGGTGGTCGGCGAGCGCCGCCGCCGGTGCTTGGAATCGCTGCGGTGCGGGCGCGTGCGCAAGCTCCAACTTGACCTCGTGAGCTCGGAGGCGGACACGCCGAATACGTGGCTCGAGGTACGCGCAGCGCTTGACTCAGAGCGGACTCGCGAGTTTGCGATGCAGACGGGGCTGCGCATGCTCCCACCCGGGTTCTCCTTTGGGGTCCTCGCTGCCCTCACCGCCCTCGACCTGAGTGGCTGCGTTCGCCTCGTCGCACTACCGGCCGACCTGCTCCGCGGCTGTATCGTGCTTGCATCGGTCAAGCTACGCGGGTGCGAGAGCCTGGCAACACTGCCCGTGGGCATCTTTGGCGCGTGCCCCGCGCTCGCCGAGATCAATCTCGCCGGCTGCGAGGGGCTCTCCACGCTGCCCGAGACCGTCTTTGATGCGGCCACCGCGCTCGCCTTTGTCGACCTGCGCGGCGCGCTCCAGAAGCTGCACCCGTACCTTGCACGCAAGCTTATCGAAGGGCTGCGAGGCAGGGGCGTGAAGGTGAAGCGGTGAACTTAAGTTCGACAGTTCGAGGTGTGAGCTCCATGTGCTGTACAAGCACCGGTCGGTTCCGTGGAAAGTTTCCTTTTCTGGAAAGTTTTAACTTTGAAAAAAGTTGGTCCCGAAACCTTTCTGTGTGGGGGCCTGGAAACGTTTGGTGACGCGGTCGGCCGCATCGATGGACAGTGGTGGTGAGGGAGAGGATGACGACGACGAGGAGGATCGCTTCATGCCGCCCGCGCTCACTATTGGAGAGCAATGCGTGTGCAAGCCAAGGACGAACAGCGCCGACGACAGTGTACGACTTGCCAAAGTCATGTTTGTTGGTATGCTGCCGCCACCGATGCCATCAGGCTACTGGGTTGGCGTCATGTACGAAGCCAAGGTCGGTAAGAATGATGGAACACTGAACGGCCGCAGGTTCTTCCATTGCCCACCAGGTCACGGTGGGTTCGTGCGGCCATATCGCGTTAAGGACATGAACGAGGAGAAGCGTCGACAGGAGGAGGCGGAGCGTGCAGCAGAGGAGCTGCGCCAGCGCAAGGAGAAGGGGAAGAAGGATAAGGATAAGGCCAAGAAGCCGAATGAGCAGACGAGCGAAGCACTGGCTGACAGCACAGTCCACAACGCAGAAGGGATGAAGCTCGAGGCGTCGCCGGCGGCATCGTCTGCCGTCGATCCCAGCGGCACTGATGTCGAAGGTGTTGCATCAGAAGGGACTGGTGCGAGCACGAAGGCATCAACGCGCCGAGCCCGAACGCAGCGGGCGCAGCGGTCACGCAGCGCTCGCAAAACAGCGCGAGCAAAGACGAGCCAAGGGCAGAATGCTAGCGAGAGCCCCGATACCGAGGCCTCACGGGCTGCGCGCCAGCTCGCCTCGAGCCGCTGCCGTGCTTCAGGCACCGGCTTGAACGTCGCACATGTCGGCACACTCGCCCAATTCGTTGTGAACACAACACCCGAAGGGGACGGGCAGCCACCGACTGAGCCCGCTGGCGGGAGCGGCCACCCAGGTCTCACGGTGCGGATTCGTGGCCGAGCGTCCATCAAAGACTCGCAGCCCGCCACGATCCGCGTCAAGATCATCGACCGAGGCGACGGAAGCTTCATGTGTGAGTACAAGCCGTGGTACGCGCCCAGGGTCAGAACGTTTTGCTCGCCGCCTGTTGTGCGTGCTTCAGGCTGCTGCTGCTGCTGTCCTGAGTTGCTCCTGCGTCTATGTGCACGGACGAAAGATGCTGTACTGACGCCTGTGCTGGATCCGCCCGCCGCACAGGATGAGCGGCAATTACGTGATCGACGTCCTTCTTGGGGGCGAGCACATCCGCGGCAGCCCATTTGCACTCAGCATCATTACCCTGCGTCCGGAGGCATCACGCTGCCTTGTGAGAGGCGACGGCTTGTACGCGGCGGTGTCGCGCAAGCCGCAGAAGTTTGAAGTTGACTTCGTCGACGCACTCGGCGACCCGGCTTTTGCGGAAGAGCTCGACGTCTACGTCGAGAGGGTGGGCGACATCGAAGCCGAAGTAAAGACGGCACCGGCGGAACCCGTGGCGTTGGTTGGGGCAGCGTTAGACGAACGCCTCGCCAAGGTCGGCAAGCTGCGCATCTTCCTAAGCAATGCTTCTGGGCTGGCCTCTGCGGATCTCAATGGCAAGAGTGATCCTTACGTCGTGTTTAGCTGCGCTGGGCAGGAGGCCAAAAGCACGATCAAGCCCAAGACGCTGAGCCCGGCGTGGAATGAAACGTTCGAGATGGTTGGCATTTTGCGGAAATTTGTTGCTTCCGGCTTGTTGCTCAAGGTGTTTGACTGCGACAATCCACTGAAACCAGAGAAGGACGAGTCTCTTGGCCGAGCGCAAGTCTCACTCGATTGCTTGCGCCAAAGGGACACGAGCCAATTCGTCGAGTCCTTGTCAACCGGTAGCGAAGGTGAGATTGCGAAGGGCAAGATTTTCTTTGGGGTGACCTGGGTACCGCCGACGAGCATCGATTCGCCGAGCAGCGATGTCGGCGGAAGCGAAGTCCGGAGCAGCTACCATCCGCTCGACGCCTTCGCGCGGCAGCGCCACGAGACGCTATGGGCGCTGCGCACGGGCTTGGACAAGTGGCTTGCCAAGAGCGCGGCCGAGAGGACGTCCAAGAAGAAGCAGTTCTCGCTCGTGCCGTCTACGGCACACGAGCTCTCGACGGCGGACCCGTTCGGTTTCGCCTTCGGAGGGCTCTCGCCCGGGCTGTTGCACTCGCATGGCCGCCTCTCGAAGACACACACGGTGCTCTACTCGATCGGGCTCGCTGGGCGGTACAAGCTACACATAGGGCTGCGTCAGCAGCACGTTCCGCTGCCTGGCTCGCCTTTTGCACTCGAGGTGCGCCCGGGCGCGGCCTCAGCCATCTTGACTACGATCCCGCGTGCCGAGCGCGAGCTGCGCGGCATGGTGGATGAGGGGTGGCAGCAAGGGCTGCGGCTGCGTCTGTCGGACCAGCTGGGTAACGCTTGCATCGAGGGCGGCGCAAGCGTGTCGGTCGGGCTGCACAAGGTTTGGCTCAACGCCCACCCGGAGATGGACCAGGTCCACGTTGAGAACCAGCCGGTCCAGTGGCGAGTCCTCGATCAGTCGGACGGTACGTACCAGCTTGACTATTGCTGCTGCAAGTTGGGCGCCTTCCCAGTGGAAGTGACAGTGGACGGCGAGCCCGTGTGCGGCTCACCGATCGTGCTCATCATGCGCGCGGCGCAGCCCGAGCTGTCTCGCTTCGTGCTCAGTGGCGCCGGGCTGAAGATGGCAACTGCGGGTGAGCTCGCCACCGTCAGCATCAAGGTGCACGACCGCTTTGGAAACGTGGCGGACCCGGGCGAGGCGCCGAGCTTCGGCCTCGCCCTCGTAAGCGTCGACCGCACCATGGACGCGCGAGGCGCGCGCGGCGGTCCCCGCGCGGACGGCAAGAGTAATCCCAAGACGGACAAGGGGAGTGCGCCGCCGCCGGCGGGCAGCACGTTCGTCGAGAGCAGAGGCAGGAAGGACGACCAATACAAGGGCTTCAAGGGCGATTCGATGGAACTGACGAGCGAGAGGCTGGTCGACGGCTACGTGCTCCGGTACACGCCGCGCGAGTCGGGCACCTTCGACCTGCACATGTGGGTCGTTGTGGAAGGCAATGTCAAGGGCAGCGAGCGCGTGGCGCTGCCCGGATCCCCGTTCCCCGTGCAAGTTCAGATGGGCTCGGCAAGCGCGGCAGGCTCGTTCGTCAATGGCACAGATGCGACGCCGGTGCTCGGTGTGGTGCCCACATTTGCGGGTGAGAAGCTCATCGTGCGTCCGCAGCTGCGCGACCTATTGGGCAACCCGACCGTCGCACCCGTTGGCAACGGCGCGTTTTTCGCCTTCTACCAGCCACCCGTGGGTGAGCTGGTGCAGCTCGAGACTCCAAAGCCCAAGGGCGGCGTGGGCGCTTACGAGGTGCAGCTCGAACCGACAATAGCAGGTACGCACACACTCCACGTGCAGCTCCACGGCCACGAGATCAGCGGCTCGCCCCTCCGCTTCGAGGTCATGCCCGCGCCCTTTGGCGACTCGCACGGCGTCAACAAAAGCGTCTCGAGGTGCACGCTTTGCCGGTTGACTGAGGCGGCCGCCGATGTCAACGAGATGTGCATGGTCCTCCTCACGATCATTGACCGGTACGGCAACAAGGTGACTAAAGGCGGCCATCGCATCGAGGCGAAAGGATTTGGCTCGAGCGCCTCCCCATGCGCCATCGAGGACCTCAACGACGGCACATACAAGATCGCCTTCACTGCGGCGGCGCCGGGAGAGGTCAAGCTTCAGGTCAAGGTCGAGGGCTCCGAGGTGGCTCCGATCAGTGCGCAGTTTGTCCGGCGCTCCACCGTGTTAGGAAGCTTCGGCTTCTCGAAAAAATCAGGACTCACGCCCAGCATGTCGCACATGGAGGCATTCAGCATGCTTGCTAAAGACGGCAGAGATAGCATCTCCATCAGCGACCTCAGGTCGACGCTCACCAAGGATGGCAGCTCGAAAGTCTCCGAGGCGGACATCCAGAGCCTCATGAGCCAGGTCGGTGTGATTGGCGACGGCGAGTTGCGGATCGAAGAGTTTGAACGGCTTTGGAAGAGCTTCCAGAGCCCCAACAGCAAGGAGGCAGTCAAGCAAACTGGGGCTGCGGCCGCCGTGCCCACGGAGGGGGCGCCCATCATCGCGCCACGCGGCTCCTTGCCCATACTACCCACTGCAGCTCCGAAGCCGACGCCCGCGGTAGCTCCCGCAGCTAAACCCGCAGCGGTGAAATCCGCAGTCGAAATCGGCGCCAAGTTAAACGAGGCGTTCGTCTTCATCAAACCGCATGCAAACAATGCAGAGGTCCAGAATCTCGTGAGGGCGAAGTTTGTGGAGAAGGGCATTGAGATCGTGAGCGAGGGCGAGATCGGTGGCGCAGCCATCGACGCCAACGGCTTCATTGACCAGCACTACTACTCGATCGCCTCCAAGGCTACGTTGTGCAAGCCGGCGGACCTCCACGTTCCCGCGGCGAAGTTCGCGGAGTTTTTCGGCGAGGAGTGGGTCGACGTACTGGCTGAGGAGCGCGCCTTGAACGCGATCGACTTCAAGGAGAAGCTCGGCCTGAGTGCCGAGGACCTGAACGCCAAGTGGGATGCCACCGGCGAGCCCGGCGGCAAGCGGTTCAAGTTTGGCGGCGGCTTCTATTGCGGCATGATCGAGCACGACGGCAAGCCGTACTACACTTTCAACGCCTTCTTCATGCGCATGCGCGGCAAGTTTACGAGCTCGGAGGCCTCGATCCACTACTTTGCAGTTCGGTTCGCGCCATCGGCGCTTCGGTGGAAAGATTTCCGCGGCAACGTCCTGGGCCCGACGGACCCGTCAAAAGCGCCGCCCGAATCGCTGCGAGGAACCCTCTTTTCTGGCTGGGAGGGCTTCGGGCTCGCGTCCGCACCGAACACGGGCGACAATGGCGTGCATGCGTCCGCGTCGCCCTTTGAGGGGCTCTGCGAGCGCCAAAACTGGCTCAAGACGACGCTTAATGATGACGAGTTTGGGAAGGCATTGCTGGCTGCGGGCGTGTCGGAGGCATTCATCAAGGCGGGCACCGTCGACCCTCAAGTAGTTCTGCCCGGAGGTGAGGGAAAAATGGGCTCATTGTTTGATCAGCTCGAGGACCTCGACTTTGACGAGTGCCTCGCGAAGGTGCGGGCGATTGCCGACGTCAATGCGGCATATGGCGGCGGCGTGGAGATGGAAGATGGAGACGAGGCTGTGGAAGACGATGGCCTAGAGGCAGCCAGCGATGCGGCTGCAGAGGGCGCTCCTGAGCCGGACGCCTCGCCGGCAGGCACGTCTTCGCTCGGCAGCAGTAAGCTCAAGCCGACGAAGAAGAAGAGCGCTGCCAAGGCGGCCAAGGCGGATGCGGCATCGTCGCCATCAAAAGAGGTGACTCCGAAGGGGAGTCAGAAGTCGCCTTCGACGCCAAAAGAATTGACACCGAAGGGGAGTAAGTCGCCAAAGAAGAAGGGGAAGGGGAAAACCTAGATGATTCGGATCAAGGATGGTTTGTAAAGTATGTTGGTACTCGTTCGTACTAGGATCTAGGTACGAGTACGTGCGTTCTGCGAGCTCTTGCGGATATCGCAACGCTTCGAGCGTAAGGGAGCTCGGCCCGTTCGGTACGGTAGTGGGGGTAGAGCAGAACACGATACTCGATAGTCGCGGGATTTAGTCGGATAGTGGGAGGGGACGGAGTCACGCAGGCAAACTGCCGTGCACAGGCCGAACCCCACAAAGAGGGGACTAGCTAAGAGAGAAGTGACAGAACTAAAGCAAAATGCACACGCCAAAACGTAAAGGCAAATAGCGTGGCGTTTCGGAAAAGGGAAAACTCCGAGGTGCGCTGCGCCTGTGCGGCATGCCGAGAGAGTGGCCCAACGCGCGTGAGTGCGGGCCTGATGAATCGGTGCACAAAGGGATTTCGATGGGCCATGCTGTCAGACACACAGCATTCACACCGTAGCACCGGTTGTCGTGTTAAGTTCACATTCACACAAACACTCTTCCGCTCTTAGTCCGCTCATCCCCGCGATGGAACTGAAGGATGCGACTACGCGCGCGCGCGCTTCAAGCATGAGAGAGTCGAAACTACCGGCACCGTCATCAAGCGCTCCGGGACACGCATTCTTGTGCAGCCCAAGGACGGCGGAGCGACTCTTTGCAAGGAGTTGAGTGAGCTTCTGCCGCTTGTTTCTCCTGTCCACGAGGTATCCGAGGCACTTGGCCCCGTGCGGCCTGATGCCTGCGACGACGGGGACGACACCAACCTCGACGACATCGACGACGGTGGCGACACCGTTGCAGTGGCGGCGCAATCGGCTCAGGCAGCGGACGCAAAGGCGGTGGTGGAGGCGGCAGGGGAGCGACTGACGGAGATGGTGCGCGTCCGAGGGGGCGGCTGTGCCGCGAGCAAGCCTCGCGCGCAAGCCGAGCCTTTCATTCAGGACCTGGACGGCCCTCCAAGATCACCATCTCTCGCTGTGGAGCTAGTCGCTGAGGCAACACCCGAAGACGTAAAGGTCGCCGAGCCAGTGCACGAGACGACTGACAGCGCGCGTACAGAAGTTGTGGAGCCGGCGACCGGAGCGGCGATGGAGGCAGAGGCTGCGCCGGCAGAGGCGTCGGCCGAGACGTGGAACCCGATCGTCAAGATTGGTAAGCCCATTATCGAGGCGATTGTGCTGGCCTTCACACCGCGCGGGCCGTCTTCATCGGGACCGTCGAGCTCAGTCGATGCGCTGAGCGTGCGCAATGTGCATCGGGCTATTCTCAAAGCTGACAATTCACCTCGCCAGCCTATGGTATTTCGAACTACTATGGACGGCTGTACACTGCTGCCGCCAAAGCTGCCTAAGGCGCTCTCAAAACTCGACGCCATCCTCATAAAAGTCCTTATGAGTGGAGCGATCCGATTGCTACGCGTGGAGTGGCTGATGAAGCAGCTGGACAACTTCAAGATGCAGAATCGGCAGGCGCTCGAGGAGTTGGAAAAGAGCGGGGTCTCACCGTCGCCGCTGCTGAGTGGTGAAGAGGCAGCAGCGCTTGTCCGGCGTGGAGATCGGAGCATCGGCGCGCTTACCTATGGGTGGCTCAGTCCAGGCGATCCAGATCCGAAGGGCTCGCGCTTCCGCGTGCTTCGACGCGCACTGATGGGGATGGCAATTCGAATTGAAGCCTTGTTCTGGGACTTTGGATCGCTGTATCAGAAAGAAAGGTCGCCGGAGCAGGAGATAACCTTCGAGATCGCACTCAAGGGTGGGGCGATGAATCAGCTTTATGCGTCGATCCTTGCAACGACCGTGCTCCAGATCGAGGAGATCCCACCCCGGCCAGCAGAGTTCGATGGCGTGGTCTGCTTGTTCAAGTTGAGCGCAAACGTAGACGAGAAAGTGGTACGCGCGGCGCTCATCGGGTTCGGAACTATCGAGAGCTGCGACCTCAGCCGTACGCCCCCCACTGTGCGCTTTGCCTCGCACTTGTCTGCCATCAAGGCTAAGGATGCGGGTGCACCGCCCGGCCTTTGCGAGGGGCTTGACACTCTCTACAATGAAACGCCGTATTTTTCTCGTGGATGGTTAGTGCTGCCCATTCCATTCTGCAGATGAGATGGGATCTCGTCTCATCCCTCACCCGCCTGCCACTCTCCCACCAGGTGTTGTTGCGAGGACTCGTTGAGCCGAGAGCTCATGAAGCGGTTGACGGCCTACCCCGCGCTCCGGGAGCCTCTCGATCAGCTGCAGCCCAAGGTCTTTGCGCTGAGCAGCAACGCGGTCGCGACACCCGTTCAGGTTAATGCAAGCGAGCTCGGAGTCGCCGCTGACGTGGCCGTTGAGCGGATCAAGAAGTCCAAGTTCACGAGCAAGGGCGACAAGGACAAGGTCATCAGCCTTTATGAGGAGTACGCGCTCAACACCGTTGGCGCGCTGACAAAGACGCTCGGGTCGCTTCAGATGATCGCGTCCGGCAGCGCGACGGCCGCGCCGGCGGAGCCGCTGCCGCAGGTCGATGCGCCCGCCGCGTCGGCGCTGCGCCTCGCCAAGGGACAGCCACTACTCCTGCTCTCTTGGCAGGGCAGCGGTGTTGGCGGCGGGCTGCGCTTTGGCGTCGTCGATGCGACCGGGGGTCGTGTCGCCGCCGCCGTCACGGGCGGCGACGACGTCGAGCTCGCCTACGACCGATGCTGCCAGGCGGTGCTGCCGTGGCGGCCGCCCGCTGCCGGCTGGGATGCCGCGTTCGTCGGCGATGCGCGTGCGCTTCGAGACCTCGCAGAGCCCGCACACCGCCTGGCGGACAATGCTCGGTGGGTGGAGTCGGCCACGCGCAAAGGGGTGCCGCGGAAAGGGATTCGGTCGGCTCTGCGCGCCGTCGGCGCGCGGGCGCGCGAGATCGCCGACGGCGCAGCGCGATGCCAAAGCATCGCGCACGCGGCGCGCGAGGCGGGTGGCGCCGTGCGGTCGTGCGTGGATGCGGCGATGGCGCTCTTCAAAACAAAAAAAGAGGGCGATCGCACGCAGCTCCAAGCCGCGCTCGGCAAGGTGCGCGAGGCGGTCGAGAGGCTGCAGCCCGAGGCCATTATCACTTCGGTACTGCGCTCCAGCGGCGCGCTCGGAGCCCGGCGCTACGCCGCTGGCCAGCCGCTCACCGTGCGTACGGCCGCCGGCTGGCGCGATGCCAACGTGGCCACGGCGGGCGCCGACGGCCTCTGCCACCGCATCACCTTCTTGGAGGGCAGCGGCAAGCCACCAGCCACGCTCACGCTGCACCCGTGGAACCACGCGCCACGCGAGCTGCCGCACGCCGCGTTCGAGGCGCTGAGCGGGTGGTGGATGCGGGAGCTGCGAAAGCAGCACTCGCAGATTTTCGATGTCTCCGGCAATCCGTTCGACGCGCTGCAGCAGTGCGTGGCCATCGAAGTGATGGGAAATGCCGATCTGGCTGGCGTGCGCGACGTGCGCGACGTGCACGGCCTGAGCGATTGGCTGCACTCGCTGCACGCTTCACAAAGCCTCGGCGAGGCGATCACTGCTCCGGGAGCCGCGCTGCTCACCGCGCCGCCCGCAGCGGGCAAGACGACGCTCATCAGCCAGGCGGTGGTCCTGGCGCTCGATCGCGCCGAGCTGGTGCCCATCGTGATCAAGGTGCAGCTGCTCCAGGCGAGGCTGCGCGATGCACCTGACGCGTTAGCGTCGCACTGGAACTGGGTCGACGCGTACCTCCGCCTCACTGAGGGGCCCGCGCTCTACCGCATGCTGCGGCAGGCCATGATGGCGCGCCGAGCGCTGCTCCTCCTCGACGGGCTCGACGAGGCCGGCGCCAAGCGCGCCGAGATTGAGCAGCATGTCGTCGAGGTGCTGGCACCGCAGGGCCACGTGATGCTCTGCACCTCGCGGCCGGCGGGCGTGGTTGAGGCGCGCTTTTCCGGCTTCCGCTTACTGAAGCTGGCGCCGCTGACCGAGGCGCAGCAGGAGCAGGCGCTGCTGCAGCGGCTGGGAAATGAGGGGGATGTGAGGCAGCTGATGACCTTTGTCGAGCGCATGCCAACGAGTACGGACCCCGACGCGCCGACGAAGCAGCATCGCGTCACGGCCAACCCGCTGGTGCTCTCGATGGTCGCGTCGGTCTTCGAGATCCGCAAAGGGCTGGGCATGCCGGAAACGGTCGCCGAGCTGTACGCGAGCGCATCGGACGCGATGCTCGCGCGCGGCGGTGGCGTGACGGCAGAGGTGCGCACGCTGCTGAAAGCCGTGTTTTTCGAGGCGCACGTGGCGCAGGCGCGCGTGATCACCGACATGCAGCTCCTCCGCGCGGCGCTGGGCGCCTTTGCGCCGGCGGGGACGCTCGCCGACCTGGATGCGAAGGTGGTGTACCCCTTCCAGACGTTCAAGGGCCGGCCGGAGAAGGGCCACTACGTGGAGCTGCTGGACGGCGAGCGGAAGGGCCAACGCGGCGTAATCGTCAAGGTCAACAAAACAAGGAATCCATACAAGGTCAAACTGGAGGACGGCGCCGCAACGTGGCTGGAGCCCGAGGAGCTCGCATCGTCCGGGCTGGATGAAGCTGCTTTCTGGGCGCACATGGACGCGGAGCGCCTTTCTGCCCTGGACGCCGCGGTCCAGGCGCTGCGCGATGAGGAGCTCGCGGCGGTCGCGGAGGTTCGCGAGCGCGTGGGGCAGGATAGGCTCCCTCTTCTCAGCCTGCTGCAGGTTGAGCCGCTACAGATGCAGGCTGCGCACCTGTCCTTCCAGGAGTTTTTTGCAGCGCAGGCTATCTGCTCGGGCAAGTACCGCCTCCCTGAGGGGTCGCCGCCACCGTGGCAATGGCCGGCGTTTTGGGCCAACGCAGTCACGCTTGGCAGCGAGATGGGCGACGCCTTTGGCAAGGGGCTGAAGCAGACAGCACGGGTGGGTGATGTACTCGACCTGAGCAAGAAGCTATTTGGGGGAGATCGGCCGACAATGGTCGCTGTGGTGGCGGAGTTGATGCGTGTGCTGGCCTCGCTCAGCCTGCAAGAGAACAAGTTGACTGATGGCGAGGGCCTGAAGATGTTTGCGGCGCTCCAGACGAACACGACGCTGGCGCAGCTCGACTTGGGTGGCAACGAGCTCGGCGCGGAGAGCGGTAAGGCGATGGTCAAGGTGCTCAAGACGAACACGACGCTGACGCAGCTGAACCTCAACAGCAACAAGCTGGGCGATGCGGGCGGCTGCGCGCTCGCGGTGGCGCTCCAGACGAACACGACGCTGGCGCAGCTGGACTTGGGCGGCAACGAGCTCGGCGCAGAGAGTGGCAATGCGATCACCGAGGCGCTCAAGACGAACACGACGCTGACGCAGCTGAACCTCAACAGCAACAAGCTGGGCGATGCGGGCGGCTGCGCGCTCGCGGTGGCGCTCCAGACGAACACGACGCTGGCGCAGCTGGACTTGGGCGGCAACGAGCTCGGCGCAGAGAGTGGCAATGCGATCACCGAGGCGCTCAAGACGAACACGACGCTGACGCAGCTGAACCTCAACAGCAACAAGCTGGGCGATGCGGGCGGCTGCGCGCTCGCGGTGGCGCTCCAGACGAACACGACGCTGGCGCAGCTGGACTTGGGCGGCAACGAGCTCGGCGCGGAGAGTGGCAAGGAGATGGTCAAGGTGCTCAAGACAAACGCGACCCTTCGCACGGTAGCGTTGGACGGCGATGTTCTCTCGATCGCCGAGCTCAGCAGCGCGGCGAGTATCGACCTTTCGGGGAAGCGCTTAGGTGATGCATCTGGGCTCGTGGTCGCGCACCTGATCACACATAGCCGGTCTCTGACGCAGCTGAGCCTCAAGAACAACAAGCTGGGCGATGCGGGCGGCTGCGCGCTCGCGGTGGCGCTCCAGACGAACACGACGCTGGCGCAGCTCGACTTGGGCGGCAACGAGCTCGGCGCAGAGAGTGGCAATGCGATCGCCGAGGCGCTCAAGACGAACACGACGCTGACGCAGCTGAACCTCAACAGCAACAAGCTGGGCGATGCGGGCGGCTGCGCGCTCGCGGTGGCGCTCCAGACGAACACGACGCTGGCGCAGCTGGACTTGGGCGGCAACGAGCTCGGCGTGGAGAGTGGCAAGGAGATGGTCGAGGCGCTCAAGACGAACGTGACCCTTCGCTCTGTAGCGTTGGACGGCGATATTCTCTCAATCGCGGTGCTCAGCAGCGCGGCGAGTATCGACCTTTCGGGGAAGCGCTTAGGTGATGCATCTGGGCTCGTGGTCGCGCACCTGATCACACGTAACCGGTCTCTGACGCAGCTGAACCTCAACAGCAACAAGCTGGGCGATGCGGGCGGCTGCGCGCTCGCGGTGGCGCTCCAGACGAACACGACGCTGGCGCAGCTCGACTTGGGCGGCAACGAGCTCGGCGCAGATAGTGGCAATGCGATCGCCGAGGCGCTCAAGACGAACACGACGCTGACGCAGCTGAACCTCAACAGCAACAAGCTGGGCGATGCGGGCGGCTGCGCGCTCGCGGTGGCGCTCCAGACGAACACGACGCTGGCGCAGCTGGACTTGGGCGGCAACGAGCTCGGCGCGGAGAGTGGTAATGCGATGGTCAAGGTGCTCAAGACGAACACGGCGCTCACACAGCTGAACCTCAAGAACAACAAGCTGGGCGATGCGGGCGGCTGCGCGCTCGCGGTGGCGCTCCAGACGAACACGACGCTGGCGCAGCTGGACTTGGGCGGCAACAAGCTCGGCGCGGAGAGTGGCAAGGAGATGGTCGAGGCGCTCAAGACGAACGCGACCCTTCGCTCTGTAGCGTTGGACGGCGATATTCTCTCAATCGCGGTGCTCAGCAGCGTGGCGAGTATCGACCTTTCGGGGAAGCGCTTAGGTGATGCATCTGGGCTCGTGGTCGTGCACCTGATCACACGTAACCGGTCTCTGACGCAGCTGAACCTCAACAGCAACAAGCTGGGCGATGCGGGCGGCTGCGCGCTCGCGGTGGCGCTCCAGACGAACACGACGCTGGCGCAGCTCGACTTGGGTGGCAACAAGCTCGGCGCGGAGAGCGGCAAGGAGATGGTCAAGGTGCTCAAGACAAACGCGACCCTTCGCACGGTAGCGTTGGACGGCGATGTTCTCTCGATCGCCGAGCTCAGCAGCGCGGCGAGTATCAACCTTTCAAGGAAGCGCTTGGGTGATGCGTCGGGGATGGTGATCGCGCACCTGATCACACATAACCGGTCTCTGACGCAGCTGAACCTCAACAGCAACAAGCTGGGCGATGCGGGCGGCTGCGCGCTCGCGGTGGCGCTTCAGACGAACATGACGCTGGCGCAGCTCGACTTGGGCGGCAACGAGCTCGGCGCAGAGAGTGGCAAGGCGATCGCCGAGGCGCTCAAGACGAACACGACGCTGACGCAGCTGAACCTCAACAGCAACAAGCTGGGCGATGCGGGCGGCTGCGCGCTCGCGGTGGCGCTCCAGACCAACACGACGCTGGTGCAGCTGGACTTGGGCGGCAACGAGCTCGGCGTGGAGAGTGGCAAGGCGTTGGGCGAGGCGCTCAAGACGAACTCGACTGCTGCGACCCTTCGCACAATTGCGCTGGACGGCGATGTTCTCTATAGAGAGAACTTTGTAACTAACCAAGCTGTTCTCTATAGAAATATTCATCTATGATGGTCATATGTCGATGGACTTTTATAGAGGTGATATGTCAACAGTGTCTCTTCCCAATATCATAGAGGACAAAAGCGATGATGACACCGACAATGACGCCGACGAGCGGTTCTGAGGTCAGGTCGGACCGCTGAGGACATGAAGCTTTTTTTTGCCCAGGAGGTGTCCAGAGGGTGTTTCCGTGAAAGACTAACGGAAACCTCTTTGATCACACTGACCAAGCGCGTCAATAGCGCAGCGCACCGCGGTCAATACGCAGTGGAGTCGCCTCGATCGCGACACCCACGGAACCTCCGATCCGACGGAGTACACACAACTTACAAGTTTGGGAGAGACACGGCCTGCGTTGTTAGCGGCCTCGTCACTCGCACTTGCCTCTGCAAGTGCCCCCGTGTTCACACCACAGTGCGGTTGCACTTTCCCTTACACGTGCCCCCAAGTGCATCCGCACTTCCCATCAGCCAATTCATCCGGCTGTTGCATGCATATGCCGTCGATCCTGTGTATAGCAGTACGGTCCCCAGTTACACCGACACTCGAGCATCAGCGAGGAAGGGAGGGTCCGATTTGCATGCTGATTCATCAGGCATTTGCGTGCTTGATATTCATGATGTCATTGCGAAATTTGAAGTAGTCGGCGATGGCCTTCATGCTCATAGCCTTGGTGAAGATATCTGCGCGCTCTTCGGTGGTGTCGACTTTGTGAGGCTCGAGCATTCCCTTCTGGTACATCTCACGGGTGAAGTGCATCCAGAGGTCCCAGTACCGCGTTCGACCCGATACGCCCTCGTTACGGATGTTGAACCACATACCTGCGTTGTCGATGAGCAGTGGCACGCGCCCTTTGACTTTCACACCAAAGAAGTCGAGGATGTGCAGGACAAACCGAAGGTCCTTGACTGCGGCCACCCCGGCAACGGTCTCAGCCTCGGTGCTGGAGAGGCATACGACCTTGAGCAGTCTGGATACCCAGCAGATTGCAGCGCCCATATAGGTGATGACATGCCCACCGTGGCTTCTGACAGTGCCCCACGAGGCGTCGGACCAGCACAGGAGTCCCGAGTTGTGCAGGAGCGCATCCTTGTCTACCTTTGGCTCTGTGTCGCATCGCAAGAAGTCTGACCGCCCGCCATATGTGATACACGAATCACGTGTGTGGTAGAGGTAGAGAAGCACAGTGATGGCGGCTTGCCACGCGGCTAGAGGAGGGGACGTGCTGAATTGCTGTAGCCAGGAGACATGGAAGCTACAGTCCGGTCGGCCTTGTGCGACGATGTAGCCTAAGCAGCCTACGATCCCGTCGTAGTCCTTATCCGCCATAGCCGGGTCTGGCTCTTTTGCCAGTTCGATCGCCATGAACTTCTCGTGGCTATCCGCCAGCGATTCCGTTGGATGAAGCTGCGGTCTGGCGGGTGCCGTGACGTACTTGCGGTAGACCTGCTCTATGTAAGTCCTGAGGTGTATCGAAACCGTCCCCTTCTCGACGTTCTGTTCAAGGTACACGCCGTTGAACTTGGTCGTGGGCTCTCCGCCGGTGATGGAGTAGTGCTTGCGGTATTCCGTCAGGAACCACTCGAGCTTTTCCTTGCTGCTTGGCAAGATCAAGGAGTTGTCCACGAGTACGCCGATGTATAGGAACGATCCGTCGTCCCAGCATTTTCGGTAGAGATTGGGGTCTGCTGGGCATCGCTCGAGGCCGATCTTTTTGGTGAAGACTTGGGCGTGCTCCTTATAGTAAAGATTGCCCGCCTGCTTGCTTCCCTCGACGCTCTTATCGCAGCGGCAGCACTTGCCTTTCTCGGTGAACGGTCGAGGCCCTTCAAAGTAGAGCTCGCGGTCCATCGTCGCTGTGGTGAATGCGGCTCTGACGTCGCAGTCGTAGAGCGTGCACTTGCGCCGTGCGGCCTCCGCACACATGATCCGCTGCGTGGTGCCAACGATCGTGCCGATGAAGGTGTCCTCGTAGTCGCGCCCGTAGACTTCGGTAAAGCCCTTGAATACCCAGCGGGCGAAGCGCTTGCCCCTAACCCTAAGCGCAGGTGATTACCGTGTGTAGGGCAGGGCCGTACATAAGGTAGTCCCAATGCGACACCAGTTGGTAAGTCAACGATGAGGGATGATTGCTGTGGTAATTCGCGAAGAAACTGAACGAGCTGCGCGTGACCATCAGCGAGAAGGGGACGTCGCGAGGGCGCGATAGAGCAGCGCGGAGCTTCGGGTTGAGAAGATACGAGCGGCGAGGATTTCGGGGAGACGAACCGGTGAGTGCAGCACGATACGTCGCAGCGATTCGCCACTGTGACTTTGATTGAGATGTGCGCAAGCGGGAGTGCACGAGTAAAAGGGGGTGCATACTGCAGAAGACAGCCAGAATGCACATCGGGGAAAGAGATGCAGCGATGCGAGTCACAAAATGGGCGCGTTGAGTGCCTCGATTGCAGCATGGGCGTCGGCATTGAACGCGTGCTGTGCTGTGCGCCACAGGCATGAGCGAGCAAGAGCGGGACCAGGCTCGAGGATTTCACCTTGGCGAACCAGTATATATATGGGAGGGCTCAGTGTGTGGTCGGCTCCCGACGACATGTACAAACACTTGATCGCTCGCGTCGAGGAAGGTGTAGAGTACTGTCAGGGCCACCTGATGTACCCGAGCGAGCAGAAGTTGCCGGTGATACGACTGCTCGAGTGCGCGAAGAGAAAAGGTTGGCTGTGGTACGTCGCGGAGGCGCTCCGCGTGCGCCTCCTCCTCCCGTCGCTGGATCTGCCGTAGCTCGTGCTCCACCTGTGCACGTCGCTCCTCTTCCGCGCGCTGTCGCTCGCCCATTTCCGTATCTCGCCTCACCTGCGTGTTCCTCGGGTTGCCGTACAGGAGTGGCTCGTGCGATTGCTCATACCGCTCGCTGCTGTTGTGCTGGGGACGCTGACCATCGCCGCCATCTTCGCGCCTCACGTCGCCGTATCCGTTGCGGCTGCTGTATCCACTGCCACTTGACCGATCACGCCGGTCACCGCCGCTGTATTCCGTACCACCGCGCTCGCGCGACCAATCGCGTTGCTGTCGTTCATCGCGTCGCTGCCACCCGCCTTTGTTTCCGCCAAACGCGCTGCTCACCGGTGACATTGCCCAGAGATGGTATTCTGCTCTTCTAGCCTTTCGTCCCCTCTCTACGTCGGCCGCGTGCTCTGCGAGGTGGTACAGCCATTGGGGATCCCTTTCGTATAACACTTCGAGGATTCTGATCGCGTGTCTTGCGCGTGGCCACTTCTCCTTCACACCTTCGAGGCGCATATCGCGGAAGAGAGCCAGGTTCTTTCTGGACTTCGTGCTCAAGGTCCATAACGGCCCGCCGTACGGTCTGTCAATCGCCGCGTAAAACAGCTTGAACAACTCATACCTTGTGATGTCGGCCTTCTCGACCTGTTCATCTCGTAGGACATTCTGCGCGAGCCTGTGAAACAGGTGTGGCGCGACGGAAGAGTGAGGAAGAAGAACGGCGCAATGCGAAAAAAAGGGCGAGGAACACGTGGAGAACCTGGCTAGGCGAACACGACGACTTCGCCAAAGCTCGTGACGGGATGAAGGAGTTTGCTCGTGGCATCTGGCGCGCGCGTTTATCTGACGCCTCCATTCCCCGTCTCATGCACACTGTGCGTTCTGCTCATCGCTCTTTCGTCGCTGGTCCTTCTGTACATCCGTCGTACACTCGTACACGCTCGCGCATAGGGTTAGGGTTAGGGTTAGGGTTAGGGTTAGGGTTAGGGTTAGGGTTAGGGTTAGGGTTAGGGTTAGGGTTAGGGTTAGGGTTAGGGTTAGGGTT
>Ga0210241_100982_pt1 | contig 24035 bp, 13 predicted proteins | sample ChrtobMetP5a_8mM_FD_155488 | JGI IMG/M metagenome (GOLD analysis project Ga0210241, IMG submission 155488) | Chrysochromulina tobin associated microbial communities from unialgal haptophyte culture, Seattle, Washington, United States - P5a_8mM | ecosystem: Host-associated > Algae > Haptophytes >...
CACCCACTGGCGCCCCTTAGGGTAGATGATCGAGGCGAACGTGAGCTTGCCCAAGAGCTCCCGAAACTCAGACAGAGGGACCCCTGCCTGGCTGATCGACACCGCCCGGCACAGCGCCGCATAGCGCGGACGCGTGATCGCTGACGATCTCACGCAGCGCCCGGAGCGCACTCGCACCCTGCACCGTCGTCTTACACGGCATCGGCGTGCCAGCCTGGATGACGGCCGCGTAGACCAGCTCACCAGGCGACTGGCACACGTACCCGCTAAGTCGAACGATCAGCGTGCCCACGTACTGCACGCTCTTCTGCGGCGTGTCCCACGCCGCATAGGGACCCACCTGAGCACCTGTGCCCGAGATGGTGTCGCGCAGGTGCTCGATCACGAACTGAACCACCGCCTCGGTCGCCTTGCCGCTTAACTTGGGGACGAAGGCCTTGATGAGCTCCTCAGCGTCATCGCTCAAAGCCGACATGGGCGTCGGCGCGACAACCTCGCCGGCCGCCTCCCGCATCTCCTTGAGTACCTTGGCGGTCACCTCATCCTCGTACGACTCGGACTTCACGCTCACGTCCGAATCGTCGGCAGGTGCGCGCTCGTCCTCCTCGTCATCATACTCGCCCCCCAAGTTGTCCAGGTCGACCACCGTCGGAGAGGCCACTTGTGAGCCACGCGAACCTCCACGCCCAGAAACGGCACGCGCCATGCACGAGGCCAACGTGCCGCGCGCTTGGGGCGGGGCAGGTGGCGTAAGACGCGGAGCGGGCGCGGGACGAGCCAGTCCGCCCGCCTGCACGACCCTCGGCGCTGAGGCCACCGGCGCGCATGGAGGAACTATCTCGACGCGTCGCACCTTGCCCGCGGCAAAACGAATGCGACTCAGAGTCGCCGCGCGCTGCATCGTGTTCGCCAGCAGCTGCCACTTCCGTAGAGACTCGTCGAGCCTTGCTCGGAGCTCTGCCTCTTCGCGTAGCGCCCTTGCCGCCAACGAATACTCGTGTTGCATGCGAACATTGTGCGGAGGAACATAAGGAGGAGCAACTTCCTGGGCCGGCTCTTCCGCAGCAGCTGGCCGGTCACCACCTCGGTCGTCATCCTCGACCCGGCGCGCCTCAATCAGCGCGCCGCGCGACGCCGACGGCGCTTCATGCTTCGTCGGCACCTTAACACTCGGGCTTGACCCGATACCTGCAGCAACAACATCAACCCGCGACTCGCTAGTCGCGGGCGTGCCCGAGCACGGCGCGATAGACTGTGCCGATGCAGGCGACAACGAACTGGTGCTCACCCGAGCGACCGTATCATCAACTACGACGAAGGACCCACCCCCACTCGGAAGCGTTTGCTCCGTCAGGAACAGGTCCGCAAGCTTGCGTCGGTGCCTCAGAGACTCGCGACTAGCGGTTGCGGACGGAACATCGAGGCCCAGGCCGCTCTCGTCTTCGAGTACCACAGCCCTCCACAGCTCAGCCTTCTTGATCTCGAGGCTGAAGTGAGGCTCAGATTCACCCGTCTCGACAATCGCGATGACCGAGTGCCTCGTCGTCTCAATCATGGTAAGATTCGCGCCCAGATGGACCTGCGGGATGATGCCGAGGCCCAGCAGACTCTCTGTGACCGCGAAATGCATCGCCTCGGGCTCGCCCGGGTCGGTGCCCCTACCGCTTGACATGGATCTGCGCGCTTGTCGTGCGCCAGACCACAAAAGCAAAGCCGAAGGCTGCTTTACAGTGGTGGCTAGACGCGGCGCGCGCATACCATTTTGTTTCCCCACAGCCCTCTAGCGCTGGACGAAGGTCGACCCCCTCGACTCCCACCGACCATGAGTCGGCGCGGAATGCACGACGAGGGGTGGAACACGAGAGTGTACCCCTTTCGTTACCAACATGCCGAACCTCGGCTCGATCGCGTCCAAGCAGGGCTCATACAGCGATAGCGCCGTGCTGCGGCGCGCCTCGAGCCTCGACTACAAGGGCAGTACCACAGGATCCTTTGTGGGAGGCGGCAGCAGCAGCTACGTGGCGGCGGGGGCACGTGACTCAGAGCTAGCCGCAGCAACGCGGGACATTGACACGAACCTGCTTGGCGACAACCAGGCTGGTGGGCTGCCCATGCATGGTCGCTACCGATTAGGCTTCTTTGCCCAGTACTTTACCGTGGGCGTCATCTATGGAGGCCTGCCGGCCACGACTTACGGGTTCTTGCTTGGCTACCTCAACACGCCATCCTACGTGTATTCGACGTGCACGACGTTGCTGGCACTCCCTTGGAGCTTCAAATTCATCTTAGGGGCAATCAACGACTGCGTGCCCATCATGGGCTATCGGCGCAAGCCCTACATGGTCATCGGGTGGACGATTTGCGCGGCGATGCTGGTTGTGCTCTACTTGTATCCGCTTCCCGAGCCATACTACTGCATCGACCCGACGACGCTAGAGTACGACCTCGAGATAGCGCCGTGCAACAAGGGGGCTGCCCAGGCAGGCACTATCCCCACCATCCTCATGATCTTCGCCTCGTTTGGCTACGTGATCGCCGACGTAGCCGCCGATGGCCTCACAGTGCAGTACGCGCGGGCGGAGCCCGAGAGCAGGCGAGGGTACACGCAGTCGACGGCGTACTTGACGCGCGCGCTCGGGCAGGTGTTCGCGAGCCTGATCGTCGGCTTCGGCATGAATGGGTACGAGTACCTGGGCAGTTTTGAGTACAGCCTCACCTTCAATGAGGTGTGCCTCATCTTCGCGGTGCTTGCCGCGGCAATGGTACCCATCTCGATCTTCTGCGTCGACGAGAAGCGCCTACTCGAGCGGCACACCTTCAGCGAGTACGCGGGCGCCACATGGCAGCTCATGCGCTCGAAGGCCTTCTTCTACGTAGTTCTCTTTCAATTCTTCAACCCGGCCATCCAGTACGTCAGTACCACCGCGGGCTCCCAAGTGCAGCGCTACTGGGCGGGCGTTGAGACGCTTCAAGCTCAGCTCGCGAGCGTCGTGGCGTACCTCTTCTTCTCGCTGGCGCTGTACATTGTGCGCGAGCGCTTTCTGCACATCTCGTGGCGCCTGATGCTCATCCTCACCACGGCCTCGCTCAACGTGATCGACGTGCCCTTCTCCATGCTCACCGTCTTCGACGTCGTGCGCAACCAGTATTTCTACCTCGGCGAGACGCTGCTCACCGAACTGCCCGCCGCCGCATTCTTCGTCGTCTCGTGCTTCGTGATCGTCGAGATGGCCACCGCCGACAATGAGGGCCTCATCTACGGCCTGCTGACCACCGTCTCCAACTGCGGCAAGTCCCTGCCCAACGCCTTCAGCAACCAGCTCTATGGTCTCTTCTATCCCGCCCTGAGCGATTCGTCCAATTACATTGCCGCGCGTGGCGGCGACCAGCAGTGCTTCCGGGTCGTCGTCGCATGCTCAATTGCCGTGGGCTACGCCTTTTCGTTCGCGTCCCTGATCACGATGCCGCTCCTGCCCGACCAGAAGGCCGACGCCCAGCATCGACTCGCTACGTGGCCCCATCACACGGGCTACGCGGTGGCCACGTGCACGCTCATCTTCCTCGGCTTAGGCTATTCGCTCACGGTCAACTTTCTGGCGCTCACGCCGCTCGCGTGCCTGGAGTTCGTTGGAGGCCAGGGCTGCGGTACCGACGAGAGCGGCTCCGGCTCCGGTGAGGTCGGCATGGCGCAGCCGTGCTGAATCAACTCGTGCATCGGGAACGCTTGCTCTTCACTTGTTTTCCACTCTCCGCGGACCGAGGTCCGATAGAGGTCCGAGCAGCGAGCACGGACGCGAGCAGCCTCGAGCAAAGACGGAGACACTCTGAGAGGGCGGGCAGGACTCTTGAGCGACCGCCGAGCGCTATCACATGATAAGACGCGAACGTCAACACACCTCACACGCCCCGCCGTTCCCAGCGCGGTAATTTGTACGGTTCGTATTTACTCATGTATTTACTCATGTATTTACTATAGGTAGTACAAAGTGGTCTACGGAGCCGTCTGTTCGACCGGTGCGTTGTGCTGGCGTACCGTTGTTGTTTGCCGATGTTGTGTTTGCTCACGTCGCCAACGCACCGCACGGCGCAACGTTGGGTACGTCTCTTCAGTCCCTTATTGGAAATTCTGCGACGCGCGGTACACCTGAGACTACACGCTGCACGTGCGTACAGCTTAGGTTCAGCATACATAGAGGCCGGTTTCCTTGCGCCCATGGTTGGCAGGCAGCCGACACGACTTGGGCGCTATGGCCTCCGAGAAGTTGATGGCGATGGAGATACGCGCATTCTCGGGCATCTCTCCCTTGGCGCAAGCTTCGGCGGCCGCCACACTATGGTCGCTTCGTCCCAGAGCGTCCCTCGGCGGCTCCGCGGAGACGATCTGGCCCAGCACAGCGTGAGGAATGCTTCCAGGAAAGAGCCAGAGCGTTCCCGGGGTCGGAGGAACAGCGAGATACGAATGGGACGCATTCGAGGAGGAATGCTTTCCTCCACGGAAAAGCAGCCGACCACCATTGCTCTCTTCCACGCTCGCGCCCTCATCCACAAAGTACACCGCGGACCAGCGGAGCGGGTCGTGTACATGCATGAAGTTCAGGTCTGATGAGCGGTTGACGTTGAGCCAAGCGTAGGCCGAGTGCAGCTCACCTGCGCGTGGTCGTCTCGACTCGTCCGGGTACTGATAGAGACTCTCTCTGCCTTCCGCTGCCTCACCCATAACTTCCATCGCCAAGCTCGCGATTTCGTGCACCTGCCGGCATCCGCGTAGCCGCGCGTACTCGCTCTGGTCCTCACACCCCTCGAAAATCGTCGTTGAACTTTGGTAGCCGCCCCAATTGGTCTTCCGCTCTCCATTGTACCCCTCGCCGCCAGCACCATCGGCCGCCGCCTCCATCTCGAGGGAGGCCTGTCGAATCTGGTCGTTGAGAGGAGCCGAAAGAGCTTGTGTGAGCTCAAATCTGTGGATGACGTCGGAGAGTCCTTGCTTACTTTTGCCAGATCCGCGGGCACCTGCGCACCCGTAGTCGCACGGCAGCACGAACGTCTCGTGTCTTGCGAAAACGCCGCCCTTTCCGGCGGCGGCGCGGCCAGCATCAACGAGTGGGGCAAAGGTGGACCAATGAGGAAGGCTCAATAATCTGGAACCAGGTGCGAGCAACGTGGTTCGCAGGTCGTTGTCGTCTGGGTCCTCCCCATCGTGGTCCGCCAGAGGACTCTCGCCCTCTGCACCCGCGGCGGGCGGGTCCGCCACGGTGCTCGTAAACGAGAGCGTGAGAGACACCTGAAAGTGCGATCAATGCGACTGTGAATGAAAGACGAACCCTGTGATCTTAACACTTATAAGGAATGGTCAGGCCATGAAACCAGCAGCAGCACGCTCGCCGGTGTCGCCGTGTGGCCCCTGCAGCCTGCTGTGGCCCATGCCCCATGCACGCGACACTCCCGGCAGCACGACCAGCTGACTGCACTGACTGGCACACGATTATCTCTTGGCACCACAGCACACACCAGCACACGAAACAGCCACACACGATGCCAAAGCCCGAGCATCAGCATTGCCCTCAGAAGGGCGGACCGACCGGCCTCACTCGCCCACCTCGTCTATGCGCGCGCCGTTGTGGCGGCAGTTGGATATCTGTTGCCCATCACGACGCCCATCTCGCCCACCTCATCTATGCGCGCGCCGCACGTCAGTGTCCCGGTCGGATCATGCCACCACCCCTCGTGAGGCTGCTCCGCGACACCGAGGCCGCCCCTCTCGACGCCGTGGCCGGCGTCGCGAAGACCGCCTCGTTGAGCGCCGCGAGTGTGCCCGAGGCCGAGGCAAGACCAGCCACATTGAACCCAATCCTCGCGGCCATGGCGAGGCCGGCTTCATCGAGGCCGGCCGGCGGCGCTTGGGCCGGAATCTCCCGACGAGACGCGCGGCGACGACCGCAGCAGTGGCGGCGGTATGGGCGGCGCATCCGTCGCTTTGCTCGCTTCGCTCGCGTCGCCCCGGGAGCCGTAACCACCTTGCGAGTCGGTCTCGTCGTGCGCAAACGCGCCCGTGTACGGCGCGCCGCTGCCTAGCAGCGACGCCCAGAGCTCACCGTCCTCATGGGCCGCGTGCTCGGTCGTAGGCGCCGTGTCAAGCGCCGCGTCGTAATAGGGCGTCCCATAGCCAGCAGGCCTTTGGAGGTTCGTCAATTGGTGGAGATTCGTCAATTGGGGAGGCGGCGGGCCGCCGAGCAGGTGGCGCTGGAGCGAACGAAGTTCCTTGGCGAGGGCCGCCTGCTGCGCCGCCTGCTGTGAGGCACGCGCATTGGCGCGCGCGAGCCGGTCGCGATCCTCCTCGAGTCGTTCCTTGTCGAGCCGCAGCTGAAGAGCGAGCACGTTGGCCTTGAGGACCGTGCGTGCCTCCTCGTCCTCGAGCAGCGCGCGCACGAGCAGCCCATTTTCGACGACGGCGCGAGATTTCGCGTCCGAGGCGCGGCGCACCGCATCGTCGAGTTCGGCGAGACCGTCGATGAGAGCGGCATTCTCGCTCGCGGCCGCACGCGCGTTCGCGTCGCCGAGGGCCTGGACGGCCTGCGCGCGCGCTGCCCAGCTCACCGTCTCGCCCGCCTGTCGCTCTGCACTCTCCCTAGCGTGCTGCGCGTCCTCGCGCGCCTCGTCGAGCGCGGCGCGCAAGCTCTCGAGGGCGTGCTCCAGCTGCGCCGTCTCGGCCGCGGCGGCCGCGGCGGCGCCACGCGCCTCGTCGCGCTGGCTCTCCCGCGCGCCGCACAAGGCGTGTGCCGCAGCGAGCTCGGCGGCCGCGCCCGCGAGCTCGGCTTCGAGGTGCACAATCTCGTTTCGGAGAAGCGAGCTCTCTGACCTGCGCTCTAGGACGGTCGCAAGGATCGTGGCGTGCGCGGCCGCGGCGGTGTCAGCGCGCTCGCGCTGTGCTTCCTCGGCCTGGCGCACCGCCTTTTGCATCTCGCTCACGCTCGTCTCCCCTTCGAGCCCTTTCTGCTGCATTGACCTCTCGAGGCGTGTCGCGTGCTCCTCGGCCGAGGCGAGTGCGCTGCTCGCCTCGAGAAGCTGGGCTCGCGAAGCTTGGGACTCGTCAAGAGCGGCGGCGCACGCCGCTTGCAGCCGCTCGCCCTCGCCCACCGCCGCCGTGTGCAGCGCCGCCTCGCTCACGAGGGCGGCCTCGGTCTCAGAGAGCTCCCGATTCATCGTCTTCAGCCCCGTCTTGTGGGATGTGGAGGCCTCGGCACGCTCGGCCAATGAGCGCTCGACGCCGGCGAGATCACGCGCGAGGGCGTCACAGTTCGTCACTTCGCTCGAGATGAGCATAGCGATCTGGCTCGCGTGCTGCGCGCGCTGCTGACGCGCCTGCAGGTTCGCCATGGCCTCCGCGTCCGCCGCACACGAGATCAGGTGCGCGACCGTTTGGCTCGCGAGCTGACCCTGGGCATGGACGGCATCAAGAAGGGCGCCACGGCAGCGCTCGAAGGCAGCAGAGGGCGCAAAGGCGATCGGGAGCGCCTTCTGGGCCGCCTCGATCTGCGCCACGAGATCCGCTTGCAGCTCCGCCGCGGGCGCCGCCGCCTCCCCCGCGAGAGAAGAGGCGCTCAGCTGCTGCTGCAGATCCCCCGACAGCCAGCAGTATGCATCGACGAGCTCATGGACTGTGCGATGCAGCTCCGCGAGGGCGGCCTGCCAACGCAGACGCTCGTCCGCGTACGCCGCGTCCGCATCGAGCAGCGACAGCACCTCCCCCGCATCCCGATGCGCAAGGAGCGGTCGGCATGCGCCGGCCGCGTCGCGTGCGCATGCATCGAGCCATCCGAGCTGAGATTGCATCTCGCGGTACTCGAGCCTCACCTCATCGAGAGCAGCGGCGTACTCGAGCTCCTTGGCGACGGCGGCGGCGGCGGCGGCCCCCGCCTCGTCCAGCGCCCCTTCAGTGTCGCGCAGCTCCGCCTCCACAACTGCGAAGGAGCTCAGCGTCGTCGCCACCTCGACCTGCAGGTGCTGAGCGACCTCTGACAGCGCCTGCGTCTGTTGGCGAAGCAACCCGTTCTGTGCCTCGGCGAGCGCGAGCTGCTCGCGCACCTCGTCGAGCGCGGCCTGGTGCGCCAGGTGCAGCTGCTCGCGCTCGCGCTCATGCGCCACCTGCTGCTCAAGGATCGCGCCTTCGAGCTCTGCCACGTGGCCGCGAAGCTGCCCGACAGTACGCTCGCTCTGCAACTTCTGTCGCTCGGCGGCGGTCTCGATGCGCAAGATCTGGGCGGTCACGGCACTCTCGACACGCTCGCACTCGCGCTCCTTGGCCTCGCAGATCCCGATCAGCTCAGGGATCCGCGACTCGATCTCGTGCACGTACTTGCGCAACACGGCACGCTCGACGGATCCGCGGTTACGCTCGTTCGCCGCGTTCTGCAGCGCCGCATCGCGTTCGAGTTGCAGGTTGTCCTTGGCGCGCTGGAGGGAGTCGACGGCGAGCCGGAGCGTCGCGCACGTGCGCTCCGCCGCCGCCGCGTGGATCTCCGCACGCTCCGCACGCTCCGCCTGCGCACGGGCCTGCTCAATGGCGGCGTGGGCCGTCGCCTGCGCCTCAGCCGCTATGGAGCGCTGACGGTGGGTCTCGGCCTCGGCGGCGCTCATCTGTTCGGCGTGGCGCGCGGTCGCCGCGGCGAGCTCGGCTTCGGCGCGCTCGGCGCGCAGCTGCGCCGCGTCGCGCGCCTCGGTCATGTGGTGCAGCGCAAACTGGCGCAGCTCCAGCTGACCACGCAACTCTTCGCGCGCACGTGTCGCCGCCGCAAACTCCTCGGCGTGGCGCGCGGCGGCGCGCTCGAGCTGCGCCGATAGGCGGCGCGACTCCTCGCGCGCGGCCGCCTCCGCCTGCTGCGCCTTGAGCACCCACTGCTGCCACTGCGCCGTCGAGCGCTGGCTCTCGACGATGCGTTGCGTCGCCAGCACCTGTGCGGCCTCGGCGGCCGCGGCCGCGTCCGCCGCCACCGCGAGGCGCGTCTCGGCGTAGTGCTGATGAGCACGGGCCACGCTCGGCGATGTCGCGTGGCGGCGATCGTCGTAGGTCGGCGAACCAGGCCGCGACGACTCGCGCGAGTCGGGCCGCTCGTAAATCACGTGATGATCGTGCCGCATGTTCCTCTCACGCGGCTGGTGCGACGGCCGGCTGGTGGGTGTTGGCCGCGCTGAGGCGCGGCCGCCTGCTGTGCGCATCGGGCTGCCCCCCGCGAGGTGACCCACGTTGTCATGTGAGCGCAGCAGCGCCGCCTCCTTGCGCGCAATCGCCGAGTTCAGGAAGGAGCTCACGTCGTCCGCGTTCAGGTTCTCCTGGAGTAGCGCCGACCAGGGTGAGGAAGACGGTGTGGCCTCGCCGCGGCTCGCGCGGCGTGGCGAATGGTGCGCCATTGTCTGCTTTGAGAGCTCTCCGGCGATGTCCCGGGTGTGCAGGAGTAGCAGTCGTTTCCGATTAAACGTTTCACTTTAAGTTTCAGTTTCGTCGAGCCACGACGCCGGTCGGCCGTAGTTTGAAAATCTCTGAGCTTTCAGCTGACCTTTTCGCAATTAATAAGCACACTTCTCTGGTGCACACCAGTGTACTCCGTCACACAGTACTAGCCCCGCCACCAGACACTGACAGTTGTACTCGTCGTGTACTCACTACTCTCCCACCCGCCCCGCACGGATGGCGACGGATTGCAGCCACACAACTATACTGGCAAGAGGCGAAGAGGCGCGAGAGATGCGTGTGCGTGCGGCGTAGCCTCGCTAACCTGCACCGTGCTGGGTCGCCACTGCCTGGCCACTCAGAATCTACCTTGAGCCCTACAATATCATGAGTGTCGTATGTTCGAGAATCAGATTGGGGCCCAATCATGGCGACTCTCTTCGCATGGTTCCAACATGGGGCTTGGTCTGTGGCTCTGGGTGATGAGCAGTGCGGCAAGCAGGTCAGTCGCGCTCCTCCAGCTCAGAGCAGCTCCTGCGCACTCTGCCGCTGAGCGGCACTGATTTGGCGGTACAGCGCGACCGAGCGCACCGCCATCGCGCCAGCCGCACCAGCGGCGGCGGTGCAAAGGCCCGCGATGATCGCGTGCGTCGGGCCGAAGCACATTGGCCCGTCGCAGTCGAGAGAGCCCTTGGAGGCTGCTTGGTAGATGAGAGACGGCAGCGCATTGGCGAGGAGGAGCGTCCCGATCGCCCCCGCTGTCCCGTCGAAGAACATGTAGTTACTCGACAGGTGGGTCGATCCAAAGAGCTCAGAGGAAAGCACGACGAAGTGCGGCCAGATCGCGCCAAACGCCAGCCCGCATAACCCGGCGCCGAACTGGAGCAGCATGGACTGCTCCTCGCTCTCAGCGGGCAGCCGTGCCGCAAAGAGCAAGGCGACCTGCGCGACCGCCGCCCCTGCCGCCAGTGCCACTAGGAATAATGGCCGAGGCCATCCGTGGCGAACCATCGTGTCCGAGGGGATGTTGCACAGGAGCCGGCCGAGCAAGTTGCCCGACGAGAAGAGTGTGATCGTCGTCGGCACGAGCTCGGTCGAGGCGCCGCTGGAGCTGATGATCTGCGCACAGTTGGTGGCGAAAAAGGTGCCGGAACCCACCACGACGACGCCCACGAACACGAAGAGCCATGCATCCAAGGTTCCGAGCACCTCCGTGCAACTGTACTGCTGGGGCGACTCAAACATCGCGGCGGGCTTCTTTGGGGCGGCGGTTGCGGGGGACATGGTGGCCGGACACGTATGAGGGTCATGATCGACGGTGGCATAGACATCACTGTCGCCCGTCAAGCCACTGAAAATGACCAGCACGGGGGCGATCGAAAGGATTATCAGCAGCGAGATCACCACGTTATGTACAAGGGAGCCAGCATGCCCATGCGAGAAGAGGCCGAGCACGCCGAGCATGGCAAGAGTCCAGAACAGGGCGGTGAGCATTCGTCGGGGCTCCGACCGCGCGGAAGCAGCATCGTAGCTGCGCGGCACACACGCCCCCGCGGCGAAGTTCATCACCGCAGAGATCGACGCCCACAGCAGCAACGCATTCAGCGCCGTCTGGTCGCCCTTGGGCGTGCCCCAGATGAGCACAAACAGCGTCGTGGTTACGCTCCCGCTGACGCCGACGAACGACTTCACGATGCTCGCCACGTCTCCTCTGTACTGTGGAAAGTGAAGGATCGGGGCCGTGAAAGCAGCCGACGAGACGAGCTGCATCCCCCAGTACGTGACGCAGTTAGTCGCCACGAGCGTGATCGGCGGCGGCAGATAGGCGGGAAGCTCAACCCACGAGGTTCCGAGCGAGTACATGAAGACTTGCGAAGTGGTGAGCAAGGTGCCACCAACCCACATGGAGAAGGTCGGCCCCATTTTCTTGGTCACCATGCCCCAGAAAAAGCTGAACACTCCGAATGCATATGGAATGGTGTTGATGTTCATCAGCTGCTGCTGCGAGAGCGCAAAGTGCTTCTTGAGGGCAGGCGAATAGATGCCGAAGCCATAGAAGCAGCCCGCCGTCATGCCCGAGTACAGACCGGCGAACAGCACTCGGCGTGCAGGCGTAGCGACGACGGCGCGGGACATGCTGGACGGCAGCTTGGGCTGGCTACCTGGGCCGTAGCGCTGCCGCAGTGCTGGAATCACCGTCGTTCCGTCGCGCCTCTGCATTGATCCACTTCGAGGCGATTCACGCGTTGATACGCGCGACCTACAGTACAGTACAGTACGAGTAGACGCAACCTACGGTTTCAAAAAGAAAGGAATGCTGGGATACATAGAAGGGAAGCAGAGGAGCCTGGGGGGGAGATGGAAGTCAAGTTAAAACAGGACCACAGTACAGCGGCGCTCCGGCCGGCGCTCCGTGCAATTAAATGCGAGCGCGTCCCCGGGAGGGCGCGCACATGTGTGAATGAATGTTTTCACGGTTTGATCGGTGTTGTTTTTAACACACGGCTCTGCACACACAGAAGAATATGACCGTTACTTGACTGACTTTTGACTTCAGTAGCTTAAGCCTTCAAGTCAAGTCTACAACTCTACATGAAGTCAAGTCAAGTCAAGTCAAGTCAAGTCTTGAAGCCACGGGGTAATCTCCAAAAGATCCAGTAGGGGTGCACCCGAATAATTCATATACGAACCCAGCTCAGAACTCAGAACTCAATGGCCCTCCCACTTCCGTACCGGTTTATACCCGGAGCGGGTGACTTACTGACACCTGACTGGAACCTGAATGGTGCATGTGGATGTGCTGCCGTTAATGCGCGTACGGCTGCTGTAGTTGGGTCCTGGGCCACAGGCTAGTACACAGCTCCTGTACCTGTCTACCTGTTTTGACCACGCTTATAGGGGCATGGGGGTGTAAGATATAAGTGACTCGTTGACGGGTCCGCTGAGCGAACCTCACGCGTCAACCTGAGTCGAGTGTAGGCCGTGTAGCCGAGAGGCGAGAGCGCTCGGTTTCGACGGCATCGCGCTAGAACGTACTACATTCTCATGTACACCGGGGCTGTCACTTTACGCCTCCGGACCGCCCAGCTCCGTTCCGTTCCGTCACATGGTACTAGCGGACCTAATGGCCCACGCGTGAGCCGGACGTGTGTTGGCCCCTGTGGACTGCTAAATGCACACTACTCTCATCTGCTCTATGCTGCTCTATGCTGCTCTATGCTGCTCGTCCTATAACGTGCACCCAAAGACCCAAAGACCCAAATGTAGTCTGTCGAGTAGTCTGTAGTAGAATACTCGACTGGCGCGTGGGCCAGGCCGCTCCTGTACCGCGGGGAGTCTCTCAGCCGGACAGGTCACGCACCGCACGCACAAGACTTTATGGTAGAGAATACGCCCGCAGTTGGCAGCGTAGGCTGCTCGACAGCGGTACGCAAATCACGATCCTCATTGCGACCAAGAGTTGCCACAATCTCTAGGTCGCCCTAGATGTAGTATGAACTCGAACGTGCTCAGAAATCACCTCCGCGGGCTTCCCGTGTGCAGTTTCCGATACGCCGCACGAGCTCTATCTTCTCTCTCTCCTCAGGCACGTAGCTCTCGAGTACATAGTCTCCATTCACATAGCCTCCTGCTGGAGAGAGCACATAGTCCGCCGCCAAAATCTCGTCAAAGTCGGGAAAGCCCAGCGTCTCCCAGCCAGCGTAGCGATCGCGAAAGGTAGTGAAGAACGAGCTGGTGATGTTGCAATCAGCGGTGTTGGCCGCTTCCTCAACGGACGCGGCGTAGGCCCCAATCAGAATTGGCGAGGTCGAAATAGCAATCTCGGGCGGTACGTAGTACCATGATGATTGGACGGTGAGCGGTTCCGACACGATGGCGACAACCTTGGTGCCATTGAGGTCGCATCGTTCGATGATGCGGCCGGGCACGGTCGATCGGCACGGGAAGGCAGAGAAGATCTGAAAGAGCACGACAGTAAGGAAGAAGCGCCACTTTTTCATGAGCTTGGCGCGGAGGACCGAATAGTTGAGACCCGACAGAGAGAGCTCCTCTTGCATCGCCGCCATCTCTTCCTCCTTGAAATCAAAGTGCGATTGGACCTTTTCGTCCATGTTGCCTCCTTGCATCCCTTGGACGCGCAGCTTGCGCATGGCGATGATCTTGGCGGCGATTTGTGAGGTTCCGTGCATCGTATTCTTGCCTAGGAGAGTGCTTCGCATCTTTGCACGCAGCCATACGCGCGCAATCCACGAAGCAGCTGGCTTGATGCAGAGGAGCACAGCGAAACGCGCCCACACATTGCGCAGCTCGCAGGGACGCACCTGAGAGACGAGAGCGAGAGCGAGAGCGCGAGAGAGCAAGCAAGGGCTGGGGTCGCTGGAAAAAAAGGATGAGAGCAAGGGGGCCCTGGACGGGTTCTGGACGGGCCGGCGCGGCGTACAAGGATAGTGGAGCCCTCGAGAGAGTAGAATCCTTGGCGCCAGATCATGACTGTCACGACCGTCGGCACGATCAGCAAGGCACACACGTCGGCGAGGTCAAACTGCCAGCCGATGCGCGCGAGGTACTGCAACCGGATCAACGGGTCTTGGTTCGGGTCAAAGTTCTTAAGCTTGTCCTTCGTCTTCTTCCCCGTGAGGAAATTGAAGATGCGATTCCCCAATCCGCATCTCGCGACCAGGACCTCGGTGGTGCCGGAGTTGCGCAAGACGATGTTGATCTGCAGGAGGAGAAAGGGAGGGCCGAGGATCAGTTGTGGAGAGGACAAGGACGTGAGCGAGGTGGGTGGAATCGAGAGGAGAGGGCTCGACACCTGGAGCACGATCTGCTGCAAGACCCACGAAATGGTGAGAGGTGTGTCCATTGATCTCAGCGTGAAGAAGGAATAGAGGAAGACGAAGTCAAAGAACTGGAACGGGAAGAGGAGATGTGCACAAGCATTGGGCGTGGCGACCAGCTCAAGAGAGAGCTTTCCGAAACTGGTGACCATGATGAAGATGCTGAGGTGTATGATCATCGTGAGCAGTGGTACGAAGGTCTGGACGAGCGTGCCCTTCCCTTTGGGCACTGGATAGAGGCCACTGCTACTGCTACTGCTACTGCTGTTGAAGTCGTCACTGCTCATGTTAAAGTGGCCATTGCTCATGTTAAAGTGGCCACTGCTCGTGTCGGCCACGTGAAGCCATGCAGACGTCACCTCAGCCACGTGGCCAACACCAGCCTCGATTTCGGTGAACGCAAGGGTCAAGTAATACTCAACGAATATGTCAATCAACGCCGCCTTGAGGGCCACGCGATAGAGCACGATGATAAAGAACATGCCGTGTGCAATGGAGAAGCGCGGCCGGTTCTCTAGCCGGAGGTCGCGCACGCAGATGACTATCGAGGGCACAATGAAGAGGATCGAGTACAAGTGCCACATCTCTTCGATTTGCGCCCAATAGATCAGGTGCTCCACGACCGTGTTTGCGACGAGGTCGAACAAGGACGCCGCAAAGATTGGCCAGCTGAAAAAGAGCAGCCGTCGCCTCCGCTCTGCGAGCTCAGCACGCATACGCCGGCGAGCTTTTCGTTGCCGAAACTTACGCTGCAGCCGCGTCGCGGCTTCTAGATCCATCCAGGCAGTCTCTCCCACACCCGAGGCCTCAACCCTCGGGCGAAACCTCACTGTGAAGTGGACAGTACCCTCGGGGGAGAGTGCCTGCTTGAACTCATGGCTCTGGTTCCCGTCAAGGACGTTGAGAGCGACGACACACTCGCCGAGCTTGTCGTCCGTTGAGTTGAGCATGTCGCGCATCGAACCGAAATCCTTATCCATGACGATCAGCGAGAGCTTCCCACTGAGCATGAGCTCCTCGCTCATGCGCTCGCTGATCACGATGGACTCTTCCCACAGAGGCGTGACCGTCTTCTCCTTGACACCCGAACGGACTTCCTTTAAGATCACTTGATCGAAGATGCTGAACTTGAAGACAACGTACGGATCACTCTTGCCGTTCATGTCCTTGGCCTTCAGTCCACTCGCCGAGTGCAGATTGACTGAAAGCTGGCCGAGCTGGCTGAGCAGGCTGCCGGCGTCCAAGGGCTGAAGGAGGGACAAGTCTGATGGTGATGGTGCGACGCGGGCACGGTAATCCATGTCGCCCCTCTCATGGTATGATCTTATTATTGATGGCGCGCCTGGAGTCGCTGTGCCACCGGCTAGGGCTGCCCAACTGCCCGCGGCACCTTGCGGCGGCACTATAGTCTTGCCATTGAACTTGGTGGCCACAACCTTGAACTGTGTGAGCGGCATCTGCTCTTGGCCCCACGCAGGCCGTTGCACCAAAACGTTGCTCCAACCAGCAGCGCCAGGCGAGGGTGGCGACGGCGGGATGCTGACAGGAGGCGGCGGAAAGATTCCGGCTCCATGCGATAGTGCATCTGAGGGTGATACTTTCAAGGCAAGCGCGTCCTGCCGCGATGGTGATGGTGCGACGCGGGAACGGGAACCAGCACCGCGTGACACCTTTGTGCTGGTTGCCGTTCCCGCGTCGCACCCCTGCATCGTGTTGCTCCTCCGCGTCGTACCAGGCGAACGTTTTTCTTCGGCTGCAACGCTGGCGGCATGAGCGAGGCCACTAGCCCGCCCGCGGCGGTACCGCAACAAGAACACCCCCAAGGGAAGTGCAATATAGATGATGAGCTTGCCGAGGATGTCAACTGCGAGGATGTTGCTCACCCTTGAGACACCTTCAAACACGCCCCACCAGTTGCTGACAAGATGTAGAGCTGTGAGAATGAAGGGCGTCGTGAACTGGGTAGCGCGGATCAGTCGGACGATGATCGCCTCGCCCCTGTCATTGTTTGTGTGGTTAAAGTTGAAAGAGATTGCAAGGGCGCTTGTATCGCGAAGCGGCACCCACTGCAATGCATCATGACGCAAACCAGAAGGGAGGTTATCGCGGGGGGGGGGGGAGGAATCACGCGCACAGCGGGCTTGGGAGAGGAGACAGGCCGCACCGAGATATGCACGAAGCATGCATTCCACACCAGGTTGGCAAGTGCTTCGAAGGCCAAGTTACTCGCATACGCCATAGGAATCAGGATGAGGACGACGACCGGACCTCCGAGCCAGACGGAGAAAATGCGCCCCGCTAGAAGGCCTGTGCGCCTTGCAAGCCTCTGTCCTGCCTGATCAGTCTCCTGTGTCATCTTGTGCATGGCAGCGTTCAGTTTCCTTTCCGCCCTTTGCTGCGCCTTCACCTCGGCAGCTGCGCGAAATGCTTGCTCCTTAGCGAGCTTACCTGAGTTCTTCGCCATCTCAGCAGAGCTCGTCGCAATCTTCGCTGAGTTCTTCGTGAGTTCCATAGCGCCGCCTGCCGCCATCCGCACCGAGTCTCCCGTCAAGTTCACGACGCCGGCCATGGTGTTGGCGAGGATTTTGCCCTGTATCACATCGTTGAACGTCACATCCCTCATAGCGTTCACAGCGCCCATCGCGCCGCCCTTGAGTAGCGCCCCGCCGTCTCCCAAAGCGCCTAGCGCCCCGGTCGTTACACCCAACGTAGCGCCCAACGCCTCGTCCTTGAGGTTCGTGACGTTTCGTAGACCACCGGCCAGCTGGTTCTGGAGATTCTGCTCCACCGACATCGATCTTCGCTTCACCTCCATGGCCTCTGCGAACGTCGCCAGGTCGCTTGGCTCATGCGGTACCAGCTGGAAGTAAATCGGGTCGCCCCCGAAGATCTCGTACACGAGCGCGCCATGCTCGATCATGGAGGCAGTCGCATCCTCGTCCAGCCAATGGCCGTCGAACGCCTCGTCCGCGTGTAGCCACCCGAACGCGGCGAACCCAGCGTCTTGCAACATACCGACCGTGACCGGTACGACTCGTCCGGCTTGCCGCATGCCGTGCAGGGCGTCACGAGAGGGAGCAAAGGGCCCGTCAAAGTGCATCTGGTAGTCGGACGCCACGAACGTGAGCGCATTCGCCTGGATTAGCTTGTCAGACTCATCGAAGAAGAGGAAGCCGCCCACGAGCAGCAAGAAGGCCCATTTCTCGTCCGCGAGGTTGAGAGACTCGAGCCTCTTCTCCAGACTGTTGAACACGAGCGCCGACAGATCGACAGGAGCGTCCATCTCTTTCGGACTTTCAGAGTTGCCTCGGAAGTTCATAGGTAAAATGGGAGACATAGGCAAGATGGGCTTGAGATGGCCCAAGTTTCCGGGCAGGCTCCTGAACGGGACGACGGGAGGGAGGGAGCCTCGCCTACTTTTCGAGACGCTCCCTGAGCCACTTTGGGCTGCTTGTGCTTCCTGTGCTTCCTGTGCCTGTGCCTCTTGGTCAGGGCTATCAAGCTGCCACATGAGTGGACCAACACAACGGAAGCCGAGCGATTCGTAGAAGGAGGCCGGGAAGCAATCCACAGCCGCAGGCTCATTTTGACCGATCGGTGAGGATGCCGATAATGCCGGAAGACTTGGCGGCGATATGGGGACGGCCACTTCGAGACGCTTCGATTCGGGCGTTGAGATGGCGTACATGGCCGGGTAGGCGAACGCGAACGATGCGGCCTGGTTGGGCATGGCCGCAGCCTCACGCGTCTCCAGAGGCACAGTGATCGCATGTTTTGGCGAGACACGGCCGCGTACGTGTAGCGTTTTCCCTTTTCCAATGCCGCACGCTGCCTCCAGCATGTTCCACTGCCTTGTTGGGCCGGTCACCAAGTAGTACTCCTCCGCAACGGACAGCTCAAGAGGAACTTGAGGTTGCAGCGTCAGCGACATGGCGTGTTCAGCCAAGTTTTCTTCCTCCTCCGGGCTTCTTCTTTTTCTCCGCTCCTTGCTTCTTTCTCCGGAAGAGAAAAGACCAGCGAGCATGCTGCCTCAGCGATCCTGGGACGAGCCACTCTCACGGATGGCGGTGAAACCCGTCGCGCCAAGGAATCCGCCGCGGCGGACCGAGAAAGCACCAGTCCGAATCGCCGAAGACCGTGCGTGCCAACTGCACAGGAAAAAAGTCACCGAACTGTGTACATGTTCAGTAGTAATCCGACTGTACATGTACCGGGTACTGCGTGGGGCGTTGAAAGCACCGCGTCGCGTCGGGCGTTCAAGGTGAGCCTTCATGTCGTTTCGAGTGTCAAGTTCTGACTTTGGAGGCAACCTTCCCGATTTGCCGAGGGGCCCTGCATGTCGTGGGTGCGCTGCGTATCGTGCTTCCTGCCACCGCCTCACGTCGAGGGCCTCTTCAAGAACGGAGACCGCGTGCGCGTCCATGGACAGAAGATCCTGCACTTCAAGTCAGCACGCAGTGTCCTGCTCGCTGACCGCGCGGCTGTGGGCTGGCCCACACGCACGACTCTGAAGGGCATCACGGGACTGGCTGGCGAGACGATCGATCTCGCAACAATGGCCGACCCGCCCGTCCCAGGCGTTCAGGTGATCAACGTGCCTGCACTGGAGGAGGAGGAGGAGCATGCCGACCTCATCTTTGGCGATCAGATCTACAACATCGACATCTGGTATTCGGTGGCCCTGGAGGCTTCGCAGCGGCGTTGCTTCAAGTGCTGGATCCGCGTGGTGGCCCAGGAGGACGCGGAGCGCAAAGCGTGGAAGTCGAGCATGTCGAACGTTTTCACGCGTCGAGCGAAGGCCGAGGAGGCGGTCACCGGCCTCGAGCCGGTGCGGCGCGGTAAATCGGGTCGACGGGGCGGATACGACTATGACGGCGGGAGCGGCCGCGACGACCGCATACAGCAGCTCTCGTCGTCGGGAGAGGACCTCTCGGGCTGGGACGGAACTGGGCCACCTCCGCCAGGCAGCGCGTACAAGTACAGCGGCGGCGACCACAGGACCGGCCTGCATAACCAGCTCGTGTGGAATCCGGTCATGATGACGTGGGAGGACGTTCCAGTGGACCCCGAAAGCGCTTGGCGCGCGCTACGCTCGTGGAGGCTCTTTCGCATCTGGCGGCTGCGCGCCGAGGAGCGCAAGCGGCGGCAGGAGGTCGCCCGCAAGGCCGTTAAATTCATGACCATGAAAGGAGACGACCGACTGAAGCTGCGCGGTTTGCAGGCATTCGCGAGCCGTTCGCCCTTCTGGGATCCCAAGTTGTCGAGCCCTGCGGTCATTTACTCCCCCGACCGCTTCTGGTGTGAGTCGACCGTGCACCAGGAGCGCGAGGGCGCGCACGGCTGGCCTCTCATCAAGGCGGAAAGCAAGAGCGTCTACCGCTTCGGATTTCGAATCGCTGGCAGCGGCGGCGGGATGGTGGTGGGCGTCTCTGATGCTTCTCATCCTGACGAGCCCCTCGAAGTGGCGTCCGCTTGGGGTCTGCACCTGACGCACGGCGCGCTGTTCACGAAGCACAATGACCGGAGCCAGCGCGGCACCCTCTCCACGAAGACGCTTCTCACCGATGTCTTCGAGTACGATGATGAGAAAGGCGAGCCGGTCGATAACGTGGTCGACCTAACGGTCGAGGTAGACTACACACACGCCACCGGAGGTCGACTCTCATTCGGGGTCGCGGGGGGGCCACTCATCGAAGCCCCCGTGGTCTTGCCCAGCTGTGTACGACCGTGGGCCTACCTGTGGAACGACTTCGACTCGGTCGCCCTTGATGGGCGTCTACAGGTCAGCCGGCACCGGGCGCTCAAAGATTCACCGAGATCCCCACCCAAAGATCCGTCAGCACCGGGACCACTGCCGCTGCGGCTGCGCCATAAGCCGCCGCCCTTCAGCCACACGAGCGCCGAGAGCCTCGAACGCACGCTCAGCGGCCTCGCCGCTGGACCCAAAGTCGGTTACATGCCCTCTTGGCTCCTCTCCTACCGATCCGACAGCGGCAGTGGCAGCGGCACAGCGACCGATGGCGGCGTCACGCCAAAGCGCAGTGCATCGGCGTCGCGCCGGAAGCGGCACGGCCTCCACGCGCGCATCCACGTTGAGGAGAGCACCAGCCCCAGCAAGCGATGGGTCTCGCCGCGCCAGGCGCGCCGTTCCCCAACGCCCAAGTCTCACAGCGCAGATGAAGATCATCCCCGTAAGGAGCCGCTGCGCTCGCCAGGGAGGGCGTCGCCGCGCTCGGCGTCGATGCTCTCGCCGCGCTCGTCGCGCGGACGTGGGCCTGTGCACATGTGGGACATGGTCCGTCATGTCACGAACATGTACATGGACCTGCCCATGCAGCTCAAGCAGCAGTAGGATGCCCAATACGCGGTCCAGTGCCACACCGCCCGGCCCGAGTAGGGCCAGGACTTTATTATGACGTATATGATGACTCCTTTCGGGTTGTGACAGTGCGGCACGGGCTACTGTACGGCTGTTGAGAAAAGGACTCGCTTTCCCCCGATTCTCCGTCCCGCACACCGCTCGGTCCGTGGTCCGACCCCGCCGCGCGGCCCGGCGCGCCGGGCGGCCCGGCCGGCGGTCGCCCGCAACCGAGAACCGTACAGGCGCGCCTAAGTGAAACGTTTAGACGTTTCGAAATCGCGCCGCTTTTCGCCCGCGTATACGGAAGGGCTACACGTTCGAATAGTGACCGACGAAGCTCGAAGGGGCCGCTTTACGCGGTTTCGCGTGTTACTACAACAGTAATCACTGAGTGCGTTGGGCTTTGCCAATGGTGGCCACACCACCGTCCAGCACACGTGGCGCTGCAGCCGGCCGCTGCGCCGCGCTTTGTCGCCACGCATGCTCGCAACTCCGATTGAGGGGCGTGAAGAGGGCGCGCGGTGCCGGCCTCGGGCGGCCCTGCGCGTCGTAGAGAGCGCAGCTAAAGAAGGTGCGCAGCTCGTCGGCATCCTTGAACTTGTGGAACGCAGCCGGCGTGGTCGAGAGGGGCCAGCGCACCCAGTCCTCGCCTTTGGCATGCAACTTACGGTACTTGAGCGGCCCATGCTGGTAGAGGCAGCCGATGTTAAGCACGCTCACACCTGCCTGCTTCTTGAGTGCAAAGGCGATGGTGACATCCTCGCCACCGTACGTGAAGCGGTCCACACGTGCCAGGAAGGCAGGGTACTCGGCGGCCACGAACGTCTGCAGATGAGCGAGCGCGGAGCGTGAAAGGCCGTAGCCGGCGCCCCCCGCCGCATGGCAAAGGGCAAAGGAGGCTACCCGGCACGATGCCATCCCAAAGAGTAGAGGCTGCTCGTACCTGACGACAGACGCAATCAGAGGTCATCCCAAAGAGTAGAGGCTGCTCGTACCTGATGACAGACGCAATCAGAGGTCATCCCAAAGAGTAGAGGCTGCTCGTGCCTGATGACAGACGCAATCAGAGATCATCCCAAAGAGTAGAGGCTGCTCGTACCTGACGAGGCAGGTCATCAGAGGCCATCAGAGGTCATCAGAGGTCATCAGGGGCTGCTCGTACCTGATGACGGACGAACCAGACGCACTCAAACGCAGTCAAACGTGAGGGCAGTCGTACCCGACGAAAGCCATCCAACTCGCCGAGCGATGCGGGGCGCGATCAGACGAAATCAGACGTCTGGGCGGTCGTACCCGACGATGTCATCCAACTCGCCGAGCAGCCGCAACAGATGGTGGGGCACGGGCACGGTGTCTGGATCGAGCTTGAGGAAGACTAGCTTCGGCGGCGGGTTGGGGTGGCTCGAGTTGGAGAATGAGACCGGAGCCAGGCGCCCATGGCCACTGCTACCACCACTCCCATCCACGTCATCTGCTGCCACCACGTCATCTGCTGCCACCACGTCATCACCGTCGCGACCGCGAACTCCTCCGCTGCCACCTCCGCCGCTGCTTCCCACGCCAAAGCGGCGCGCCATTGCCACGAAGAGGTGAAGCACCTTGCGGCGCGCGAGCCAGCCCTCGCGCACGCCCGTGCAGCCCCCTCCCGACCCGGCAGCCTGGCATCGCTGCGCCCGACAGTCCTGGCACCGATACACGTGTACAGTCACCGAGCCACCTGTGCTCGGCGCAATGGCGGCGGCATCGCGCGGGTCGTCGCCGTCGGTCATGAGCACAAGGTCAGCGCCGCGCGTCATCTGGAGCCACGTGTCCGCGGCCGCCTGCAACAGCCGATGTTCCGCATCGGACTCGTGCACTGCCATACCGAGCACCACTGAGCTCCACCCTAACCGTGGGTGGAGCGGCATGCTCGCCTGCGCCGCTGCTTCGCACCGCGACTCCAGCGCACCCGTGCGATCAACACATCGCCTCTCTACCGAGCGGGCGCACGCGAGGACGCGCTCGCGCGCCGGTGGCTCGGCAGTGCCCTGTCCGCCCGATTGAGAAGAGCACCGAGCATGAGCATCGCGCACGTCCTCGAGCTCGAGGCATGGTACATTGCGCGGCAGCACCAAGTGAAACGTTTCGCCCTCGTTTTCCAATGAGCGTCTCGCCGCACGTTTGACTAGCCTCCGATGTTGTGTGGAGCTCAACGATGCCGCCGGCTCGGGCAGCGGTGGCAAGGGTGAAGAGTCGTTCAATGGCGCAATATTTGGCGCACTATGATTCGTGCTGACGGCAGGCCTGCGTAGTGGACTGACTGGCGGCAGAGCCGATAGCCATCTTCCCCATAGCGTGACGGAAGCTACTGTCGTCGCACAGACTAGGAGGCGAGGATGCCATCGCATCGAGGGCCGCTGCAACGTGAAGAGGTTGCAGCGGCTGTGAAAGAGATATTGGTTTGACGAGGCGAAGCCGCCCAAGAAGCCGCCCCCACGATATCGAAACCGACACAGAGGATACGTGAAGTAGTGAAGTGATGTGGTGCTGTTCAACACAACGCGCAGACCTCCGGACACGCGGGGAGCCGCTATGAAGAAGTGCCCCCTTAGGCGCCACGAGAGTGCTATGGCGTTGACAGGCACCCGCACTCCGTGCTCGGCGCGCGCCCGGACTCCATTCTTCAGGCAATAGCCAATACAATGACTTGAGTTTCCGGCTTGACGATTCTGACTAAACCCATCAGAAACGTGTTATTGTCGGTTTCTTTCTTTGCGCGCCGGGGGACTACTTTCCGACGACGTTCCATCGTGCGCACCTCCTAGGATGGGTTGTGGCGCGAGCACTGCGGCCCCGGGCTCTGGCGATGGCAAACCGATCCAGATGAAGGACCATGCCCTGAAGAAGGGGATCATGCTTGCTGGGAAGGGCGAGAAGGGCAAGTACAGCATGCCGGCACTCTTTGCGCAATTTGACGCCGACGGCGATGGCAAGCTCGACATCTATGAGCTTGCGCGTGCCTTCCGTGCGATCGGCCTCGAGAAGCGCCAAGGCGGGGATTCTGACATGGACAAGGCAACGTTCAAGTCGTTTGATACAGACAAGGACGGCTACGTGGACATGAAGGAGATCGACGCCAACATGAACGACAAGCTGCGGGCAAAGATCGAAAAGAAGATCGAAATGGGCTGGGAGTTCGACAAGGAGAAGTGGGATGCGTCCGTAAAGCGCCACAAGAAGTGGGACATGAAAAAGATCTTTGCGCAGTTCGACGCCGACGGTGACGGCAAGCTCGACATCTACCAGATTGCGCGCGCCTTCCGTGCCCTGGGCCTGCCCAAGCGCGATGGCACGAAGATGGAGATGGACAAGGAAATGTTCAAGTCGTTCGACACGAACGGCGATGGCTACG
>Ga0210241_100989_pt1 | contig 23824 bp, 8 predicted proteins | sample ChrtobMetP5a_8mM_FD_155488 | JGI IMG/M metagenome (GOLD analysis project Ga0210241, IMG submission 155488) | Chrysochromulina tobin associated microbial communities from unialgal haptophyte culture, Seattle, Washington, United States - P5a_8mM | ecosystem: Host-associated > Algae > Haptophytes >...
TGCGCCGAGACGTGCAACTGGGCTTCCGACGCCGATTGCAACGACTGCAGCCCCGGCTCGGAGTTCCGCCCGGCCCCGGGCCGAGCACGGCAGGTGGACCGGACCATCGTCACATGTGGTATAGTAAGGAGACAGTGTATGTACATGTACATGTCCTGTACACGACTGAGACTAGAGAACTAAAGTGACTAAAGTAAGAGAACCTCACCACCGAAACGACAAACGACAAACGGGGGTGGGGAAGCCGGCGGTAGCACTCTAAACATTTCCCCACAGCCCGTCCACGTGCTTGTTTTCAAAAGGCGCGAGACAGACACGCACCCGCCGTCTCCACAACCACATGAGCCTGCCGTGAGCTGCTCCACCATGAACATCGAGACGAAGGAAGGGGCGAACATTTCCCTGCGTCCGCACCGACTGCAAAGCGGTAAGCTAGCGGCACTGGACCCGAAAAAGCCAAGGTTCTGGCGCGACATCGACAATGCGGGCCACTTGCACATCGTGGATCCGAACGACCCGACCAAGGTGCTGCGCGACTTCACAACGGTGCCCTTCACGTCGTCGTCGGGGAAGGCGACGCGGTCCTCCTGGGGTCGCCTGATGCAGATCCTGGAGGCGCCCGGCGACCTCCCCGACGGCACGATCTCGGTCACGGACCCCAAAGGCAGCGTCGAGACCCATAGCGTCCGCCGAGTGAGCTACGGGTCGCCGGCGCATCGGCGGCTGCTGGAGGACGTGCGCGACCAGACTATGACTCTCTCGCGCCTGGACCTCCCCATCCTCGCGTGGCTCATTGAGGACATGGGCGAGCTCCACATCAAGACGACCACGCCCTCCTCGACGCGCGCGCATGAGGAGTGGCTCAAGAAGACCGCCGGGGGCGAGCTGGGCATCCTCGCGAGCATGGTCCCGGTCACCCGCGCGCGCTTTGAAGCTCAGCGCCTCGAGCATGAGGAGCTGCGCATTGCGGTCGAGGCGTTGCGTGACGACCACGACGGACTTCGCGACGACCACGACGAACTTCGCAACGACCACCACGAACTTCGCAACATGGTCATCGCGAACAAGGCGAAGTTCGACGCCGTGGCCAACGTGGCGCTCGCGAAGATCGACGCCGTGGCCAACGTGGCGCTCGGTGCGCAAGCGACTGCGGACCGGGCGCTCGCTGCCTCCGAGGCCGTGGCCAACGTGGCGCTCGGTGCGCAAACGACTGCGGACCGGGCGCTCGTTGCCTCTGAGGCCGTGGCCAACGTGGCGCTCGGTGCGCAAACGACTGCGGACCGGGCACTCGCTGACGCGGCGCGGGCGCTCGCTGCCGCTGCCGCGGCGCAATCGGGACTCGCTGATTGCACGCGCATTGCACGCGAGGCGTTGGATGCCTCTCGCAAGGCTACGGCGGACGCTGCTCTCCAGCGTGTTGGGATTGACAGCCTGCTCGCTCGCCAGCGTGAGGCACGGCAGGAGGCGGCGCACGCAGCCGCTGCGGCCGAGGCGGCGGCGCACAAGTACAGCAAAGCTGTGCTGGCGAGCGTGCAGCCGCAGATCGCCGGGCTGCAGTCTGCAGTTGGCGGGGCCATCGGCGGCCTCAAAGATCTGGAACGGCAGTTCGCGGAGGCGAAGGCTGTGGCGGCGGACCGCAAGCTGGTAGACCGTCGCTTCGCAATGGATATCCAAGCTGCTAAGGAAGCTGCTGCGAGCGCCGCGGCGCTCGCGGAAGCGACGCACTTGGCGGCGGTGGCGCATGGCGAGCAGCTGGCCGCATCGATGCAGCGCGGCGAGCACTTCATCGGTATCGCAAATCCCTGGCACCTTCGCCCCTAACCGATCCCAATCTTGCCCGCTTGCCCCTTTGACGACCCTATCGTACCGTGACGGTCTGTCGTCCATCTCTCGCCTGCTGCAGAGCTCGTCAACGGCCTCAATCACGCCGATGGAAAGATCGAGCAGCTGCGCCTTGATGCAATGGTCTCCTTCGACCTCGTGAGAGCAGATGTCGTCTGCCTGCAGGAGCAGATCAACCTGAACCCCCCGCCTGCGCCTTTGTTGCCCGATGAGCTGGCCGTGCCTGAGACGCCCCAGGGTCACGCGCAGCCCAAGGGCGACACAGCGGGCGACACGCCCGAGTGGCTCCAGGAGGCGACGGAGGACCTCGGCGCGCCCGCTTCAGGCTTGGTGTTCTTCGATCTCGCTGCCGCGCCCACCGCGGCGAGCGCACCGGCAGTGTCGGGACTGCGAGGAGTCCAGGGTGCCCTCGCATCCAACTACACCGGCCGGCGCACCAGCGGCGGGACCAGCGGCAGAACCAGCGTGGCGAAGCCCACCCGCGTGCCTGCAGCAGAGGGCGACCTGGCGATGTGAGGCGCTTCAGCATTGTGTGTGAGAAAGTGAGACCATGAGTGATGAGACCATGTGATGTGCCAGCGCTGAGACCATGTGACGTGCCAGCGCAGTGAGGCGCAAAGCAGCAGAGTGCTGACCGGACGGACACACTACCCCAGCACAGTGAGGCGCAAAGCAGCAGAGTGCTGACCGGACGGATACACTACCCCAGTATGAGGCGCGTCGATTGCTCACCTCCCCGTGGTGCGCCTTGGTAATCCCAGTAGCTGGGAGCTAGGAGGCAATCAGATTACATGTGCATGATGTGTTGCTGCGCTGTGGTTAGAAAGGTCGCCCGTGGAAACCGGAAAGTGGAATGTATCCCAGGCGAGCCGCGCCTCGAAGCGCCTCGGCTCGGCCTCCCCGCTCCCGCGCCGAGAACCTACCGGACGGTACCGGAACGCGCTTCGGCTAACTCGGCCCCCGTCCCGGCCCGTATAGATTTACTTAATTGTTAATACTACGCACCTTGACTTTCCGCACTTCTGTTCTTCTACAACAGAATACAGATGTCCCTGAGTAAGCTGTACTTCTACCTTAACAGGATTTGTTGGGTGTCGTGCTGGTCGCGCTGGTAGTCGCGCTAACGACCGCTCCAGAGTCCAGTTGCCATGAGTCGCATGAGCCGTCTGCGTCTCACCACACATCGTGCAGCGGATGGCGAAACTCTGGATGGGCGCCCACGAAGACGCCGCCAGCACTGCCGACGACCGCCAACTGGCCGCCGCTGGCGACGACCACCTTCGGGACGATGGGCTTGGTAAACGTGGGGGGCACCGGCTTGGTGGGCGCGGGCGGCGCAGGCCGGCGCGCCGTCTTCGCGTCGTGCACCGAGAGGGGCACCGGCGCGACCAGAGGGCGCGGGCTGTGCGTCACCTGGCTGAGACTCATCTGAGCCATACGGATGCGCCGTGGTGCCGCGGCGCTGTGGCTCTGCAAGGACGAGAGCGCAAACGGGCTCGATCCGCCGCCGCTGATGCACTGGCTGGTGCGTGGAACGGCGGCGGCCTTCTCGGCGGCAACCGCGGCGGCGACGTCCTCATGGCCGTCGAGCCGAACGTCGTCATGGGCGACATGCCCGTTGAGACGGTTCTGACGAAACTCCGTGCCCGGGGATTGAGCGAGATTGAGGTTCTGACGAAACTCCGTGCCCGGGCGCGTGCCGTGGGCGTGCGCGCCGTAGTGGGCACCGCTGCTCGGCGCGCGCGCACTGTGCGGCCGCTGCTTGAGGGACTGCTTCGCCTCCGCGTACAAGTCGCCTCGCAGACGCAATCCGCTCGACGGCTGTACCGCGAACGCAGCATCTCCTGCGGACTTGACCTGCGCCTCGAGCTCCACGTCGCGCAGCACGGCGAGCCAGAGTGCGAGATTGAGTGCGAGGAAGGCGGCGGGGGATCCCTGATCACGCGCGACTGATGAGAGCGCAATCCGGCTCAGCTGCCGGCGCTCGAGGGCGCTGCAGCGGCGTGCGGCGCCGAGCATGCCGGCCGAGTCGGCCGCGATCATCGCGATCAAGCCGGTGAGCAGGGGGTGCGACTGCAGCGCATGGCCGAGGGACTGCCGCCCCTCTTCTGTGGAGGCGCCCACGGCGGCGCGGTGCAGCTCGGCCGCGTACCTCACCAGTGTGGCATCTTCCCATTCGCGCGCTGAGCAGCGCGAGTCGAGAACCAAGGGTAGCGCCCACCAGTCGCGCGGCCCACCCTGCAGGATCAATCGGAGCACGGGGAGCCGCTGCAGATCGTCGACGGCGCGGGAGAGAGCCTGTACGATGCGTGAGCGTAGCGATCCTTTGTTGTCGAGAGCTCGCTCGATCTCCGCGTGCAGCGACGGCGCGGCGCGATGCGATGGCTGTGCGGCGGCGCCGTCCTGAGCGCCGTCCTGAGCGAGCGCCGGTGCTTCGGCGATGGCCGAGGCCGCCGCCGCCGCAATATCCGCCGCCAGCCGGTTCAGCACATGCGGCGTGGTCGGCGAAAATGGCGCACCATCGACGGCGAGGTCCTCCGCCGCCGTACCGGTACCTCCCTCGTTGGACGTCGTAGTAGGAGGTCGCACAGTGATGGTCGTTCGGATCGGGTGGGGCGCTGGCGCTGGACGGTTGGGACGCGACGGGCCGCCAGTCACATTGTACGCCCCCGGGCCGGGCGTGGCGGCCGCGGGCGGGTCCGCACACCGAGGCTCGCTGAACTGCATGCTCACGGCCGCGTACGCGGCGGTATGGCTCTCGACGGGCGAGCCTGGACGAATCACAAGCGTCCCCTGCGACAGGTACGCGCCGGGCCCGGGCGTCTGCGTCGCAGCCGCCGGCGGCGGCGCGAAGCGCGGCATGGTGGAGGCACTGAAGCGCGGGCCGCTGGTCTTGCTCCCTCCATCAAACGACGTCGGGATCGGCGGGCCAGCGCGGGCGTCCGTTGGTGGCTTGTAGTGCTCGTACTGCTTACGCTCGGCGCCGCCGTCGGGCGCGAGGACCTGCCAGAGAGGACGTACCGTGCGGTCCGTCGGAGCTCCGTATGGTGCGGGCGTGCTCTCGGCTGACCGATCGGGGGAGACGGTCTGCCACAGGGGGCGCTGCACGAAGGGGTCGCGTCGTTGTGGCTGCAGCTGCGACGAGCTGACGTGCAGGCCCTGCTGCTGCTGCTGCTGCTGCTGCTGCTGCTGCGACGACGCATCTGGAGAACGAGGCGGCGACTGATGGCGAGATGGCGCGAGCTGCGCACTGCCCCAGGGCTCCATGGGCGGAGGGGCGACCTCCCACGGGAGAGCGGTGCGCGGGCCGGTGCTCCAGCTGAACGAGGCGCGAGGGTTGATCGACGACGTCGCCGGGGCAACCTCAATGAACAACGAGTCGGGGTCGACCTTATGCGCCGCGAAGCGGGGGTCACGCGAGGCAAGGCCAGAGCGCGGCGACGGCGCGCCCGGCGCCCTACCGGTGCCTGGTGCCCGGGGCGCCGTCGTCGTCGGCCGACCGGTGGCTCTGGCGGTGGCTTCCTTGCGTACCTTGAGCTCACCCGATCTCGCCCTGAGCTCGTTGATGCGCTCCTTCAGCTCGTGCAAGTGATTCGAATGCGCCATCTGGGCTAGGGAGGGAGTCACCGCGCCCGTGATCGTCGGCGCCATCGTGGGCGCGTATGGCACGCGCGCCTCAATACAAGCGCGTGCCTCCCGCCGGGGGGCATCGGCGGCGTTGGGCGAGGCAGCGGCAGCAACGGGCGCAGCCAATCGCGCGTCCGATGGCGCGTCGGCCGCGGATACGGAGTCGGCGGGGATGGCGGCGGGGGTGGCGGCGGGGGTACTGGCCGGTACGTGGACGACACCGGGTTCGTCCACGTCCGGATTCGTCAACGTCTCGACCTCGTCCGGTAAGGGTTCCTCATCGATCTGTGCCCATCTCGGCGCGATCGCGGACTCTTTGAATGAGGAAGGTGAGGGCGGCCGCGAAGGCGTCGGAGGCCTCACCTCCACCATGTCCTCGTCCGCCTCCGCCTCCGCCTCCGCCTCCCGCTGCGGGACAGGCGCCGGCACCGTCGCGGGCATGCCCCGAGCCATCCGCGCCGCCGCCAATTCCGCTCGCAGCTCGGCAGCAGCATCCTCCGCCTTGCCTCGAAACTCGGCGAAGACGCGCTCCTCCGCGCTCACCTTCTGCCGACGCAGCGCCGCCCTCGTCGCGTCCGGCGCGGGCGCAGACACGGGCGCAGGCGCGGGCGCGGGCGCGGGCGCGGGCGCCTCTGCCACGTCGCCCCGCAAGTACGCCTCAAACTCTTCTCGTGCCCTCGCCATACGCTCCGCAGTCGGCAAGTCGGCGTCACGCCCGCTCAGCAGAGCCCCGAGCACCGAGGCACGCCTGGCCCTTTCAATGGACACTGCGGAGGACTGCGCCGTGCTGGACGCCACCGACGAGCGCAGCGAGGTTCGGCAACCGCCGCAGAGCGATGCGCGCAACGAGTGGTTACCAAACCCCATCAAGCCACCGCCGCCGCCGCCGCCGCCCCCCGCCCCCGTCGGCGCCAACAAGGACGAGCGCATGACTCCGGATTGCGGCGCGGAGCGAGGGCGTAGCACGCTGCCTCGGGCGACGCCTGTGCGCGGGGAAGGCTCCTCGGAGGCTCGAGATTGCATCTGAGATTGCATCTGAGATTGCATCTCGAGGTCCTCGCGCCGCAAACGCTCCTGCTCGCGCTCGCGGTCCCGCTCGGCCTGCAGCAGCGTGTACCAGCGCGTCATCACCATCGGAAGCGTCGTGTCCATCCCAAAGTCCTTCCCCTTGGCACGCTTGCGCTCAAAGTACATTTCGATGATCTCGCGGTCCAACTTCCACGAAGGCGTACCCTCGGCGTCCATGCGCACCACGTACTGCAGCATGTTGCCGAGGAAGTTGACGTACGCCTCCGCCTCGAGCGAGGGCGTGTACATGTCCGCGAGCTCGAACCACGTCCAGTAGAAGCGGTCGCGGTCGAGCCCTGGCTTGCCCTCGGAATCCCGCTCCCAGTCGATCTCGACCATCATGTGTTCCTCACGCGGGGTCACGTTCGAGGCCTCGAGCGTGAGCGTGATCTTGCGATGCATCACCGTGTACTCGGCCTTGTCGATGATCGCGTCGGAGTCGTCCGTATTCGCGCAGAACCAGAGCAGTTCGAGCACGGAGAGGATGTCGGGATGCGTGAGCAGCTCGCGCCTGATCGCGAGCGCCTCCTCGGTCTCGAATTGCTTCGAGCCTCGTGGCCTGCCGATCGATGCGCGGAGCGCAAGCTTCGACTTCCGCCTCTCGGCCTTGAGCCGCGCCTCGAGCTCGGCGAGCGACGGGCGGGCGTCCTCGTCCGCCTCCGTGGCACGGCTAGCGGCGGCGGCGAGGCGGAAGTCCTCATCCTCGCGCCATGGCGCGACGGAGGCTTCTTCGGGCGAGGCCTGCGGCGAGTCGCGCGAGGCCCGTCGCATAGGGGGCGAGGCCTGCGGCGATGGCGGGGCCCCAGAAGCGACACGCCATGTGACAGCCGCCATGTGGACGTCCACTTCGCGAGAGTTGCAAATTCCTCAAGAACGTCGAACAGTCACAACGCAAGCCAAGGCATGTCAAGTCAAGTCAAGTCAAGGCAAGTCTAGTCAAGTCTAGTCAAGTCTAGTCAAGTCATCAATGGGAAAGGGAATGGCTCGGTAATAGGCTCGGTGTGATTCGTGTGAATAGGGGGCCCTCACTTGGTCACGATTTCACGAAACTCGAAAGCCGTGGAGACAGCAAAATTGGAGACAGGAACAGACACATCGGTCTCAAAAATAATTCTAGCTTTCTTCATTCTTGTTTCTAAGGTGCGCTGCGAAACTTCAACCTTGAAACAATTTGCTGCAGGTCCGCGCACAGGCCACAGCTGACACAGCAATAAGAATAACCACTCCTGTACGGTTGTCTATCTGCACACAGTGCCGACCGGCGACCCTCTCTCTCAACGCACAGACCCCTCTCTCTACCCACCAGCATCATCGCCAGCGTCACCACAGCAGCGACCATCAGTGTAAGTAACGCCATACGCAGCGACCTCGACAGCACGTACAACAGCCGGCCAGGCGCGTGCTGCTCGAGCGGCGCGAGGAGCCGCCGCGTCCACATGCCGATGCGCCCACATGCCGACGTGCGCGGCAGCGGAGGCACGACCATGGCAAGGTGGCTTGGGGGTTAGCCACCAGCCTGCTCGATCAAGACCTGGTTCTCGGCGTGGAGCGCGAGGTTCTGCAGTGCACCCGCCGCGTAATCCTTTTGGCGATCCGTGCCGCTCTGCTCCATCTTCACGAGCGGCGCGATGGCGCCAGCCTGCGCGAACAAGACCTGGTTCTCGGCGTGGAGCGCGAGGTTCTGCAGTGCACCCGCCGCGTAATCCTTTTGGCCATCCGTGCCGCTCTGCACCAGCGTCACGAGCGGTGCGATGGCGCCAGCCTGCGCGATCAAGACCTGGTTCTTGGCGTTGTTGTACGCGAGGTTCTTCAGCGCAGCCGCCGCCTTCTCCTTTTGGCCACCCGTGCCGCTCTTCAGCAGCGTCACGAGCGGCGCGGTGATGGCCCCAGCCTGAGCGATCAAGACCTTGTTCTCGGCGATTTCCGCGAGGTTCCGCAGCGCACCCGCCGCGTTCTCCTTTTGGCGATCCGTGCCGCTCTGCACCAGTGTGACGAGCGGTGCGATGGCGCCAGCCTGCGCGATCTTTTCCTGGTTCTCGGCGTTTTTCGCCGCGAGGCTCCGCAGCGTACCCGCCGCGTACTCCTTTTGGCTATCCGTGCCGCTCTTCACCAGCGTCACGAGCGGCACGATGGCGCCAGCCTGCTCGATCAAGACCTGGTTCTTGGGGATGAACGCGAGGTTCCGCAGCGCCCCCGCCGCGTTCTCCTTTTGGCCATCCGTACCGCTCTGCACCAGTGTGACGAGCGGCGCGATGGCCCCAGCCTGCGCGATCTTTTCCTGGTTCTCGGCGTTTTTCACCGCGAGGTTCCGCAGCGCCCCCGCCGCCTGCTCCTTTTGGTCATCCGTGCCGCTCTTCAGCAGCGTCACGAGCGGCGCGATGGCGCCAGCCTGCTCGATCGAGACCTTGTTCTCGGCGTTTATCGCAAGGCTCCGCAGCGCGCGCGCCGCCTCCGCCCTGGCCGCTGGGTCTTGGGCCGTGAGCAGCGCCACGAGTGGCACGATTCCGCGCGCCCTCGCAATCGCCACCCGCGACTCGTTTTCGCGCATGTCAGCCAGCGCGCCGGCCGCATCCGCGCTGCCGTTGCGCACCTGCTCGACCAGCCGCTGCAGCCGCTCGTCCTTCGAGGGCGCCGGCGAATCTGCGCCCATGCCCACGCCCGCACCACCATGTGATGGCCTCGGGGCTCCGCCGGCGAGCGTGAGCGTCAGCGGCGCCATCTTGCGCACAACCGGTCTGACCTGATCGTCGAGCGTCAAGAGCTTGGCGAGCTGCTGGCCCTTGTCCTTCTGATTGGTCACCTGAATGTCCGGGCTCTCGAGCATCGCGTAGAGCTGATCCAAGCTCTTGCCCGCCACCAGGGTCTCGAGCTCTGAGACGGTGACTTCGCTCGCGAGGTGGATGGGCACGATGTCACAGCGCCGCTTCTCGCGCGGAGCGGGCACGAGGCCGTCGATGGTCGCCATCTGCATCGAGATCCATGCTTCCAACAGCGTCCAGAAGCGGGTGGTGTAGGTCCGGTCGCAAAGAATGAGGACCCTCGAGCCGAGAAAGAGCAGGGAGAAGAAGCGCAGGGTACGCTCGAAGACGCGCTCCTCGGCCGGGGTACGCTCCTTCTGTGGCGCGCACGAAAAGTCGACCCAGACGTGTTTGATGGCAGGTTTGCCGCCCACGTACGCACGCATGGCGGCGAACTGTTTGCCCTGCGTGTCCGGCTCATCTGGCTGCTCCCAGCGGTGCGAGACGGCGAGCACTTCGTCCGCGTACTCGTGCGCGCACGCGCCCTCAGAAGTGATCTCCTTTTCTTCAAACCAGTCGGGCCTTTCGCGCTGCAGGTCCTGGAACCTGGGCAGCTTCTGATCATCGCAGTCCCGAATCTTGTCGGCCTTGATGAACCAAAGAACGATGCGCTCCTCCCCCTCGTCGTCGTTGGGGGGGGGGCGCAGGTCAGAGATCTGCTGGCACACGCGCGGCACCCCAACGTCGCCAGGGTCCAAAAGCGCCAGCGCCTCAGAGATGGCCCCAGCCTGCGCGATCAAGACCTGGTTCTCGGCGATGTCCGCGAGGTTCCGCAGCGCACCCGCCGCGATCTCCTTTTCGCGAGCCGTGCCGCTCTGCTCCAGCGTCACAAGCGGCGCGGTGATGGCCCCAGCCTGCGCGATCAAGACCTGGTTCTCGGCGATGTCCGCGAGGTTCCGCAGCGCACCCGCCGCGTTCTCCTTTTGGCCATCCGTGCCGCTCTGCACCAGCGTCACGAGCGGTGCGATGGCGCCAGCCTGCGCGATCAAGACCTGGTTCTTGGCGTTGTTGTACGCGAGGTTCTTCAGCGCACCCGCCGCCTTCTCCTTTTGGCCACCCGTGCCACTCAGCAGCGTCACGAGCGGCGCGGTGATGGCCCCAGCCTGAGCGATCAAGACCTTGTTCTCGGCGATGTCCGCGAGGAAAAACAGCGCACCCGCCGCGATATCCTTTTGGCGATCCGTGCCGCTCTGCACCAGCGTCACGAGCGGTGCGATGGCGCCAGCCTGCGCGATCAAGAACTGGTTCTCTTCGTTGTTGTACGCGAGACAACGCAGCGCATCCGCCGCGTACTCCTTTTGGCTATCCGTGCCGCTCTTCACCAGCGTCACGAGCGGCACGATGGCGCCAGCCTGCGCGAACAAGACCTGGTTCTCGGCGTTTTTGAACGCGAGACAACGCAGCGCATCCGCCGCGTTCTCCTTTTGGCCATCCGTACCGCTCTGCACCAGCGTCACGAGCGGCGCGAAGGCCCCAGCCTGCGCGATCAAGACCTGGTTCTCGGCGTTTCTCAACGCGAGGTTCCGCAGCGCCCCCGCCGCCTGCTCCTTTTGGTCATCCGTGCCGCTCTTCAGCAGCGTCACGAGCGGCGCGATGGCGCCCGCCTGCACGATCGAGACCTTGTTCTCGGCGTTTATCGCAAGGCTCCGCAGCGCGCGCGCCGCCTCCGCCCTGGCCGCTGGGTCTTGGGCCGTGAGCAGCGCCACTAGCGGCACGATTCCGCCCACCCTCGCAATCGCCACCAGCGACTCGTTTTCGCGCATGTCAGCCAGCGCGCCGGCCGCATCCAAGCTGCCGCTGCTCACCTGCTCGACCAGCCGCTTCAGCCGCTTGTCCTTCGGGGGCGCCGGCGAATCTGCGCCCGTGCCCACGCCCGCACCACCATGTGATGGCCTCGGGGCTCCGACGGCGAGCGTCATCTTGCGCTTGACCTGATCGTCGAGCCCCAAGAGCTTGGCGAGCTGCTGGCCCTTGTCATTCTGATTGGTCACGCTAACGTCCGGGCTGTCGAGCATCGCGTAGAGCTCATCCAAGCTCTTGCCCGCCACCAGGGCTTCGAGCTCCAAGACGGTGACTTCGCTCGCGTGGTGGATGGGTACGATGTCACAGCGCCGCTTCTCGCGCGGAGCGGGCACGAGGCCGTCGATGGTCGCCATCTGCATCGAGATCCATGCTTCCAACAGCGTCCAGAAGCGGGTGACGTAGGTCCGGTCGCAAAGAATGAGGACCCTCGAGCCGAGAAAGAGCAGGTTGACGAAGCGCAGGGTACGCCCGAAGACGAGCTCCTCGGCCGGGGTACGCTCCTTCTGTGGCGCGCACGAAAAGTCGACCCAGACGTGTTTGATGGCAGGTTTGCCGCCCACGTACGCACGCATGGCGGCGAACTGTTTGCCCTGCGTGTCCGGCTCATCTGGCTGCTCCCAGCGGTGCGAGACGGCGAGCACTTCGTCCGCGTACTCGTGCTCGCACGCGCCCTCGAGAGTGATCTCCTTTTCTTCAAACCAGTCGGGCCTTTCGCGCTGCAGGTCCTGGAACCTGGGCAGCTTCTGATCATCGCAGTCCCGAAGCTTGTCGGCCTTGATGAACCAAAGAACGATGCGCTCCTCCCCCTCGTCGTCGTTGGGGGGGGGGAGCTGGTCAGAGTTCTGCTGGCACACGCGCGGCACCCCAACGTCGCCAGGGGCCGAAGGCGCCGGCGCCTCCGTTACGAGCGACGCCGCAGTCCCGCTCAGCGATCTGCTCCACCTGACGGCGTGACCCTCGAGCATACGAACCCTCTTTGTGCCATGCAGACGCTCCTCCGGGGACAAACTCTTGATGTAGTCCAGATCGTCGTACCCAATATCTCCGAACGCAGGAGCGTAGTGCGCAAATCCGTGGGTGGCCAAGCTGGCGGTGACCTCGTCTGGCCCCCGAGCGGTCTGGTTGCTCGACGGGTGCTGCGGGGCCGATTCGTTTCCCGTGGTACCCTTAACGAGCTCACCGGAGCAGTGGTAGCAGTACTTGGCATCGGTTCGGTGGCCAGCCGCGCCACAGGTTCCACAAGCCACGCCAGCCACCTTGCCCTTGCGAGAGGCACCCGCACCCATGGGAATTACGGTCAAGAAGAGCCGATGGAACAGCTTTCTTCCACACGAGAAGCTGTGTTAGATGTCACACAGACACACATTCACATTCACACACATACATTCACACCATGGCGGGTACCGCGCGGGGGCGGTTTAGAAGGGCGACATGCCCATGGTGAGCTTGAAGCTCATGGCGGGGGCGGCGAGGAGTATGGTAGTTGCGTCCGCGAGAACGACGGCTGCCCCCGACCGTGTGCGTTAGAAGTCACACAGGCGTGATCGGCGCGGCGCTCCCCGTCGCCATCTGGGCGAAATCCAGGAAATCTCACCTCCTTAGCGGCGCACCACTTGCTGGCCTGTTGCCTGTAGTCATGTAAGCGCGCCCCCCGGGGACGCGCCTGCATGAGCGCCGCTGTACTGTGTGGTCCTGTTTTAAATTCACACAGACACACATTCACATTCACACACATACATTCACACCGTGGCGGGTACCGCGCGGGGGCGGTTTAGAAGGGCGACATGCCCATGGTGAGCTTGAAGCTCGTGTGTGGGCTGTGGGGTTCAGCTGTGTGGGCTGTGGGGTTCAGCTGAACTGTGGAAACCGGCTAACCGGGCGTGGCTAAGCGTTAAGTCGCACGGCCCGGCGGCTGGTCGAGTATGGCTGTGATAAGGGGGTCCAGGGGTCCCCGAGCTAGTGGTAACCGCATCCGTATGTACGCCGGTCCGGTGTCTTGGGTGTCGAATTATAACCATTGACTGTGGAAATACATGCATGTACAGGGCGATGACCGTAGAGCAGGGAAGGAAACAATTAATCACCACCAGCACGCATCTGCTCAGTATTTTCCAAATCCGTCAAGTTCCAGCTTCCAGGTCGCAGGTGGTGCACGCGCGGCATGGACTTGCATGGACCAATGCATGGACCAAGTATGGTGGAGCGACTAGAGCGTAGTCTGAGTGGCCGCCGTGCGTTTTACGAAGCGTTTTCCGTTTTCCTGACAAGTTCGGGTGTTCGCAGGTCGGCGCGCGCGTCCAGCTCATGGGGTCCAGCATGCTCACGCAGGGGACCGAGTCGAGGGACCGAGGGGCGAGCGAGCGGCACACCGACAGTTGCCAGGAGCAGTTCGGGGCGTGCTACCTAATTAACACATAACCGGAACCAAGAGCTTAATTGCTGAGCATGTACCTTCAACCTTTTGTACTGTACGTGTGGTAAGCACGTACGCAGTACAGTAGCGGAGCTTTGTGGAGAGGCGCGCTCGCAGAACCGCACGGCCCCCGTCGCCCAAGACGAGACGCACAAGACGGCAGCACGAGCGGAGCGAGAGCCCGCCTCAGTACTGGAGGCGGTGCTGCCCCGCATGGTCCATCAGCGGTCCATGGCGGCCTTGATCATGGCCTTGAGGGTCAGGTTGGGCGTGAGCTTCGTATGTGGAAGGCGCTGGCCAGTCATGGGCGAGGACACGCCGCCTCCGCGGATCCATCGCTCGATGTGGCACCGCTCGTACGTGAAGCCGTCAGCGGCGACGACCGGATCCACCATCATCTCGAGGCTCAGCGGGCAGCAGAACTCCTCGGGGTGCTCCTTTTGATCTTTCGGAGATGCCGCGCTGCTCGTCTCGGCCGTGTGCCTCGCCCTCTCGAGCTCGTCGACGAGATCGCGCACCTCGGCACGTGGCCGAGCGCGGTGCTCGAGGCAGCGCCCCGCGATCCCGTGGAGCACGCGCACGGCGTCGGGGTGATGCTCCCACAGGTGGGCCGCCGGAGCGCCCACGCCGGCGCCCATGCCGGCGCCCACGCCCACCACGGCACGCGCCGTGTCGAGCATCTGTGCGAGCGCATCGACGTTGGCGGCCAGCTCATCGTACCAGAGCTCGAGGAGGTTGGCGAACGTTTCGCCCGAGGGGCCCTGGACCGGCTTCTCCGCCGGCCGGCCGGTGAGCAGGACCACCAGCGTGAGGCCAAAGGCAAAGGAGTCCACTTTGGGCGTGCTGTTGGGCGCTTTGAGGTACTCGGGCGCCATGTACGCGAGCGTGCCCGCGGCTTGGGCGCCCTGCCACGTCTTGGTGCGCGTCATCATCGTGCCGCTGCCGGCGGCTTGCGCTTCAGCCTCGAGGGCGCGCGCGACGCCAAAGTCGCCGATGCGCGCGAGCAGCCCCTGCTGCACCTGCTGCAGCAGCAAATTGGCTGGCTTGATGTCGCGGTGGACGATGCCCAGCCCATGGAGGAAGGCGAGGCCGCGGCAGACGTCGGAGGCGATGATCATGCGCTGGACGGCGCTGAGCGGCAGAGGCCACGCCGTCAGGGTGCGTGCGAGCCGCTGCTCGACACTGCCACCGTCGCAGAACATGTACACAAGGCAGAGTGCGGCGCCGTCGGACGAAGCGCCGAGCAGCGGGACGACATTCGAATGGCTCGTGGCGGACAGAAGCTCGAGCTCGTGGTGAAAGGAGGCACTCGCGCCGCCATCGCCGCCGCCGGCGCTGGCGGCGCCACCGCCGTGGAGCCGCTTGATCGCAACAGGAGTGCCGTCTAGGGTAGCCTTGTAGACGGTGCCCGAGCCCCCCGAGCCGAGCTTGTAGTTCCCGTCCCAGCCTCCCGTGAGGCTCTCGAGGCGGCTGTAAGCGTAGAGGGCCCGCGACGGGGCGGAAGGCGGCTTGGGCGCAGGCATCGAGGGTAGAGGAGGTGCCATTGGAACTGGTGCGGCGGCGGCCATGGCGACCGAGGATGGTGGGGCTGACTGCGCTGGAGTTGTAGCAGGCGGCCCGGTAACAGGCAGCCCGGTAGTAGGCGGCAGACTGCGGCCGCCATGGCCGCTGCGGCCATCTCGGTCACTGTGGTCCCCGCCGCGTACTCCGCCGCGTCCGTCTGAGGAGAGATGAGCGGCATTCGCATCGGCGCTGAACACGTGGGCTGACGGCTGGTCGTTGTCGACGATGTCTCTCGGCCCGCCGCCCCCAGCTCCTCCATGCACAATGCCAAGCATTCGAGTGGCTCGTGGCGGCAAGCCGAGGCCGTTGCCAAGTCCCCCCGAGAAAGACCCAAAGATGGGCGACACGCCGAACGCTGTGTCGGCCGTCCCCCAGCCACCCGAGCCACTCACCGCGCCCCCCTTTGCCCACGGATCGCCCCCCGCCCCCGCCTGCTGCTGCTGCACTACCTTCTGTGAACGTTCACACCACTGCTGCACTACCTTCTGTTGCTGCGGTGCCTGCTGCGACTGCTGCTTGCTCATCATGCCGCCGGGCATGTTCATGAGCGGAGGGCCCGGAGGCAGACCGGTGGGAAGCGGAGGCGGAGGCGGAGGCGGAGGCGGAGGCGGAGGCGGAGGCGGAGGCGGAGGAGGAGGCGGAGGCGGAGGCGGAGGCGGAGGGTTCCACAAGCCGCCCATGCCGTACAGCATGGCAGGGGCCCTCCCTCCCATCACCTGCGGCGACGAGTTGATGCCGTACTGGCCCATCTGCGGCGCTCGGTGTGGAGCTGCGTGGCGCTCGTCGTAGGTCGGCGGCACGCCCGGCGCGGCGCGCATCTGGCCGTTGAGCTGCGCGCCGTTGTGGGCATCCTCGAGGCGCGAGGAGGGGCCGCTATACCACCTGTCCCCAGGACCACCCTCGAGCACCGGCGGGGCTGGGGTGGGCACGCGCGCTGCTGCAGCCCTTGCGGCGGCACTCGCAGCGGCAGCCATCGCGTCGGCGGCCGCCGTGGCGGTGCGGTCCTTCTCGGCCAGCAAGGCCTGCTCGACACGGCGCGCCGCCACGAGGGCTCCATCCGCGCTCGAGACGGCGCTTGGGTCGGTCCGCGAGGCGGCGTTGGGCGGCGTCGAGGAAGCCTGCTGGGCGGCCGCGTCCCACTGGGCGGCCGCGTCCCATTCCTTGTAGCTGCCGTAGTAGCTGAGAAACTCCGCCTTCGTGTAGCGCTCACCATCATCGGCCAGGCGTCTCTCTTCGGGCGTGGGGGCAAGCTTGGAGGGGGGCTGCCAGACGCTCAGCTGCGGCGCCTCGGGCGTGGGGGCGAGCTTGGAGGGGGGCTGCCAGACGCTCAGCTGCGGCGCCTCGGGCGCTGCGCTCATCGGCATGAGTTGGGCCTCCGCCTCATACCGGTTCGCTTTCGCGCCGCCGCCATCAACCCACCATACCGCCGCCTCCGCTTCAGCCGCTTCAGCCGCTTCTGCGGCCGCTGCCGCCGCTGCCGCCGAGCGCCCAGTGACGGTGGGCGCTTTCGCGAGCTCAGTTTCGGCTTTCGAGAGAGCGATCGCCAGCGCGAGCTCCTTCTCGAAGCGCGCCTCCTCCGCCTCCTCCGGAGCCATCGATGGCGCCATGCCGCCGGCCGCCGCCTCCAGCCGCGCCGCCAGCCGCGCATCCCGATCGGCCGCCGCCTTGGCCTCTGCCTGGACCCGCTTGGTCTTGGCGCCCAGCTCCGCCGCCTTCTGATGGAGCATGTCCGCCAGCACGCGATGCAGCTCCTTGAGCTCGGTGGAATCGAGCGCATCGGATGCATGCGTCTTGATGTGCTCGTCGAGCTGCTCGCCCAACCGCTCGACACGGCGCGTGGCCTCGGCGGCACTCTCGCAGTCGACGCAGCTCGCAATCTCGCCGACCAGGCGCGCGCGCCACTCGGTCTTGGCCGCACGGAGCGCGCTCGCCTTACGAGCGGCTTGGCGCCGCGTGCTAATGACGCTCAGCGCGTCGCGCAGTGTGGAGGTGCGCGGGTTGAGTCCTGCCGCGACGAGGAGGCTTTCTTCGTGGCCCTCTACAGAAGCGCGACGGCAGAGCTGCTCGACTTTTGGGCTCAGCTGATCGAGTGCCTCGAGGCTCGCTGTGCCCTCCGCCATCGCCACGAGCGCCGCGCGCACCGACGCGACGAGCCGTTCAAAGCGCTGCTGGCGCTTGTCCTTCGCGCCGGTCGCGTCGTCCTTATCGTCCAGTCCGATGTACGAGACCGGTTCCGACCACTCACTCTCCCAGCTCTCCCACTCGTTGCTCTTGCGCGCGAGCACGCGAAACCGGTGCTCGCAGTAGTACTCGTCGTCCAGGTCGTCGCGCACCACGTACTCTGTGAAATTGAGCGCTCCCTTGTAGATCTTGGTCCACGGCACGTGGGTGACGGGCCCTGACCAGGTCTCGTGCTCGACGACGTACTGGATGCTGTCGGCGCGTTTCTTCCAAGAGATCTCGAGCCGGACGCGCCGAGGGTGGGAGAGGCGCTCGACGACGCGCACCGACGCCTTGGTCATGCGCAGCACGCGCGAGTTCAGGTCCTCGAGGGCTCCGTACTTTTTGGGGCCGCCAAATCCGTTTCCAAATCCGTACTCGACGTTGTCGCCCTCGCGCGCCGGCTGCGGGAAGACGCCCGGGAAGACGCCCTTCGGGGGCGCCCGGCTGTTCATTGGGGCCTCGCCGGCGGCGCGCATGCGGCGCTCGATGCGCTCGTGGTTGCTCAGCTCGTCGGGGCGGCTCGACACGAACGCGCGGTGGTTACGCCCGTGCACATACTGGATGAGCTGCGCCTCGCTGGAGAGGATCTGCTTGCACGTGCGCGTGATCTCCCACTTGACGAGATCGCCGCCGCGGTCGGGGTGGTGGACCCTCGAGAGTCGGCGGTAGGCGGCGTTCACGTCGCTGAGCGTCGACACGTCGTTCAGCCCCAGCCAGAGAAGGAACGGCATCGGCTGCAAGCAGAGCGACGCCAAGCCCAATTTCGTCAGTTTCGACGTCTCTTGCGACGGCATTCCATGGCCACTGGTGTTCAGGGGTTGCTTCCAGCAGTTGCGGCGCTCGGCGTGGCAGACGCCGGCGCACCAGCCGCAGAGTAGGGAGATCCCACCGCCAGGGTCGGCGTTGCCGCCGTGCGTGTCCATGAGATACTTGTCCGCTTTCCAGTTGCCCGCGCCGGCTGCGTCCTGGCACAGCACGCAGTCTACACAGGCGCCCGTGCGCAGCGCCTCGATGGCGCGCTCGGACACGTCCACGAGCTCGCTCTTCACGAGGCGCCGAATGGATGGCCCCGCGGCCGATGACAGCGGCTTCGTGAGCGCGTCGCTCAGCTTGCCATGCAGGCTGCTTGGTAGACTCTGGAGGGCGAGCTGGATCGCGCCCAACCCATCCCCCGCTAGCGGCAACACGTGGGCCCTCACCTCGTCGACCCACGACTGGAGCACTTGGCGCCACTCAATGGAGCGCAGCTCGCTGGCCTCGGAATGCACTTGGTCGAGCTCGCGCTCGCGCGCCATCATATCCGCCGCGACGGAGTCGAAGATTCGCTGCGACGCGCTCAGCTCCGCCTCGGCATGGCGCCGCTGCTCCCCGAGCGACTCCTCGGTGAGCGCGCAGACCTTGGCGCCCTTTTTCTGCAGCGCCGCGAGCCGCTCCTCCGCGCCCGTCAGGGACGCGAAGTGGCGAGAGTGTTGTGGGTTGTTTCGGGCGTACTCCGCCACGACACTGAGCTTCGCCGTGCGCGTCACGCCGATGGCCTTGCGAAGTGACAAGACCTCTTGGTCGGCGACGTCGATGGCCCTGCGCATCTTGTCGTCGTCGTGCAACGACTTGACCTCGCTGCGCGCCTTGGCGAGCTGCGCCTCCGCCCGACCCTTGGCGTCCCGTGCCTGCTGCACGCGCCCCTTGTCGTACTGCGCCGGCAGCGTCATCACGTGCTTCGCAAAGTCAGCGGCAAGTCTCTCAGCGCACTGCTCGAGATGCTGCTCGAGTGTCGTGTCCGTGACCGTGTTGTGGTTGACATGGCGCGCGAGCTCCGCTGAACGGAGTCGGAAGGCCTCGATGAGGAGCGGCATCACCTGCTTGTCGAACAGGCTGATGAGCAGCTGCTTCACCATCGGCGGGAGGGAGACGAGCTTCGTTTCGATCTGGGCGCGGGCACGAGAGAGCTCCGAAGCTATCGGCGTGGCGGCGATGCCCAGCAGCGCTTCATGGCAGCCGCCCTTGATCCATGTAGCGAGTGCGTTCTCGAGTGCCTGCACCGGCGCCATCATCGCCTCGACAGCCGCGGCACGGTTCGGCACTGGGTCTTCGGGCGAGTCCAACGCGTAGATACCGTGGACGAGGCGGCGCTGGAATTTGTCGCAGACGAAGTGCATGAGCTCATCGGGCGAACCGCGCACGGTTTGCGGGTTGTTCACCGTGGGACCATGCACCTCCGTGCACTCGAAGATGATCTCGCCTCTGACGTCCAGGTGGACGCCCGTGACGGACACATAAGGACCGAGGCTCTCGGTGTCATGCCAGGCTAGCGTGCGCTGGATGGTGCCAATGTACTCACGGTAGAGGCACAGCTCCACCTCGGGCTGCATCATCGTCGCGAGTGCTGGTCCGAGCGCGCGAGGCGTCGCGGGAGAGGTGTGAACATGAACTTTAATCGGATGCGCTTTTCGACTCTTTGGAAAGTTTAGCACGAGCCAACAGTTGACTCTGCGAGAAATCGCGCTACGTGCGCGGGGACAGCTTACGTTCTTGTGATTCTGTGTGAATCTGCGTTCTATTGGTTCACGAGGGGGTGCATCGCCCCGCTCATGACTGACGCCATCGACACCGCGATCGACCTGTTCGCCTCGTTTGCGCAGCTGTGGGCGGTCGTGGAGGTGACCCTCACCATCATGCAACCCAACTACGTGCCCGACGGTACGTACGCCGCGGCGGCGTGGCTTCCACTCGTGACGCTCACGTGCCTCCTGCCCTCGAAGCGCACCTTTGGCGCGGCGCTCGCCCTGCACATCTACCTCATCGCCTGCAAGATGCCCTGCATCTTCGACTCGGCGCACTGGGCCATGCAAACGGACGCGGTGCTCCTGGCGGCCATTCTCCTGGTGCCGCGACGCGCGGTCGTGCCGGCCGTCGAGTGGGTCGTGAGGACGCAGATGGGGCTCTTCTACCTAGCGGCGGGCTTTTGGAAGATCAACACCTCCTTCCTGGACTGGACCGTCTCGTGCGCGCCCATCTTCACGCTCTCACTGGCCGCGTACCTGCCAGAGGGCGCGCTGCCGCCGCCGCTCGTGCACGCGCTCGCCGTCGGTGCGCCCTGGATGACGATCGTGGGCGAGATGGCGATCGGCGCGCTGCTGCTGCTGCCGTTCCGCGCGGCGCGGCGCATGGGCGTGCTGCTCTGCGCCGTGCTGCACCTCGGAATCACCCTCACGCCCTTTCCCAACCAGATCGCCTCCTTCTCCGCCTTTGGCCTCTCTCGGATGTTTTACGTCCTCGCGCCGTCGTGGGCCGCCGCGCAGGCCGAGGCGACCTCCGTGCTGCCGAGCACCGGCGCGGGCCTCGCCTACCGTGCCGTGGCCGTCGCGTGCACCGCCGCCTCCGCGCGCCTCACCTCGACCCCGGGCGTGAGCGTCGACTGGGCGATCATCCTCTACGTTGGCCTCCTCTTCATCGTCGCGCGCGCGCTCGTCATCGACTGCCGCTCAGCCAAATGCTTCTTGCCTTACGGCGAGCAGTTTTCGGGCTTGCCGTTGCCGCGCGAGCGACGCTACCTGAACGCACTCTCCGTCGCCGCCGGGGTGCTCGCTCTGCTCATTGCGTTCGCCTATGCCTTCCTCGGGCCGGTGGTCGGCCTGATCGATGTTGGCGCCGCGTACCCCTTCTCCTCAATTCGAGTCCACGGCGGCTCGAACCACTGGGTGCTGCCGACGGGGCTGCTGCAAGCGTATGCTGCCGAACCGGCCAGCGCGTCGCCGGCCGCCCAGGTGCTTGGGCGCGTTGCGGAGGCATTGCTGGGGGCGGACGGACTCAAGGATGGCTTCGGCGGTGGCGTGGTGCGCGTCGAGGCGTCGAGTTCGGCGCCTCTGAACGCGTTAGCACCCGCGGAGGTGACCACTGAGCTGTCGCCAAGGGTGCGCGAGCTTCTCCAACGGTCGGGGCACATCGGCCGCCAATTCAACCCGACAGGTACGTTGATTGCATGCTGATTGCATGCTGATTGCATGCTGATTGCAATGCTGATTGCAATGCTGATTGCAATGCTGATTGCAATGCTGATTGGAATGCTGATTGCAATGCTGATTGCAATGCTGATTGCAATGCTGATTGCAATGCTGATTGCAATGCTGATTGGAATGTGGCCGCCAAATCAACCCGACAGTCCGCCACGTCTTTGGGCACGAGGTCTCCGCCCACATGCCCCGGTGGGACGCGGCCAGTGGCACACCATTTGTGTCCTTCACCGTGCCGGCTCTCGAGTTGCGCAGATTGCTCCAGATTGCACGGGGGGCACAGGAGCCATTCACGCTGACCTACGTGCGCCTGCCCGGCGCGCTCGGCGACAATGCGTGGCGCGCGAACGCGAGTGGACCTCGCATCAGCCTGAGCGAGGACGGCCGCGGCGGGCGTCGGTGCCTAGTCGACGGCGCTCACGACGGCGCGACTTCGGTGAGGGCTCTTCTCGCGCCATTCGGCGGGGCTCTCCTCGGGCTCAATCTCGGGGTAAATCTCGGGCTCAATCTTGGAAGTATTGGAGGCTCGGCATGCGACGCCGATGAGATCGCGCTGCTACCGCCGCCGCCTCGCTGGCTCGGGTGGCTCGCTCTCTTCTTCCCACTGCCCGTCCTCAACCACGATGAGCTGCCCTGCATGGACTAGCGACGCGGCTAGCATGCTCAACATGGCGCGTGTGGCATGCTGCACAAGGTTGCTTGAAGCCTTGCTTTGCTTCCACCCCGGTTTGGCGATTCCGGGTGTCTTCATTTGTACATAGCCTTTGCCCCTACGGCGACGTAGCGCAAGTGTCGAATTCGGTTTCGGAGTAGCGGCCTAGAGGGACGGTGCGTTTCTCGGCGTCGGCCTGGGCTCTACCTGGGCTCTACCTGGGCTCTACCTGGGCTCTACCTGGGCTCTACCTGGGCTCGGGGTCGCCGGTGGGGGGATGGGGCCGCGCCAGGCGAGGCCGCCCGGCCGCGCCCGACGCCTACTGCTGGAGGGAGTTGTATGAGCGTCCCCGCCCGGCGGCCTCGGGCGTCGGGGAGTTGCTGGGGTACCCGGCTTCGCTACCGCCCATCCAACGGATATAACGCGCCCGGCCCGCTGCCGCGCAGCGCGCTGGCAGCCAGCGGTGTCCGGGTGTCGGTCGGTGCGAGTCGAGTCCGGGTCCGCGCGCCGGCGCTGGGGCTTGGATTGCGTTGGGGCGCCGGCGCGGCGCTCACACGGTACGGTCGCTGCGCGCTGTCTTTTAACTATTTGCGAACGGGCCGACAGCGCGAGCTCACGCTCGCTTGGAACACTGACAAAACACCGTACTAAAACGGGGGCCCGGTCGGCGGCACACGCGCGGGCTAGCGGGGCGCGGCTCGTGAGATGTGCACGAATGCACGATGACTGCCCATGTGCATGTCTGCTCCGACCATAGCGACCGTACGGTCCGACCGTCTGCACCACAAAAGCGTACTACGAGGCGCCAATGGCGCTCGCTCCTCCTCTGGCCACGTGGCCACGCTCCTCCTCTGGCCACGTGGCCACGGCGCCCCCCGAGCCGTGACACGGGCCGTGCCACATAGGGCCGCGCAGTGCCGCTTCACTCGGCGAGCCATTCATCTGGGTTCATCATGCTGACCTCATCGCCCAAAGGCGCAAAGGACTTGCGTGCAGGACGGCGCGCGCGCCCACGTGGCGCTGCTCGTGAGGAGGAGCCGCCATCGTCGCCGCCGCAGACGCCCATCTGCACGCCCCCCGAGTCGCTGTCGTTGTCGTCGAAGTTGACGGCGCTCTGGAAGTTGACGAAATGGTCGCCCCCGTTCTTGCAGGAGCGTGGCGGCGGCGGCGGCGGCGGATCGCGAGAGCAGCAGCGGCGCAGGTAGAAGAGGGCGCAGCATGCGCACAGGCCGAGCAACGCACACGTGCCCATCCCCAGCAGGAAGGCAAGCACGACGTCTCCATGCGTGATCGTGCTGAGCAGCAGGCTGCTCGGCAGGCCTTTCTGCTCCGAGGGCGGCAGCGAGGGCGGCAGCAGCGGCGGTCGCCCGCCGCAGTCCGAGCAGTCGGTGCCGTATTCGCACACGTCATACTCCCAGCCGGGACCGCCGTCGTCGCAAGTGCCGTCATTCGAGCCCAAAACGCAGCCTTCGGCGCACAGCTGGCCTGGCAAAAGCGGTGGCGGCGAAGGTGACGGTGGCGGCGAAGGATGCGGCGTACGTGGCGGGGCGGGCGGCGGGATCGGCGGCGGCCGGGGCGGCGGCGCGGGAGGTGGCGACGGCGACGGGGGAGGTGGCGACGGCGACGGGGGAGGTGGCGACGGCGGCTGTGGTGGACATGGATGTTTGATTGGAGGTGGTGGCGATGGTGACGGCGGCGGCGGTGACGGTGCCGGCGGTGTCGGTGACGGCGGCGGCGGTGACGGCGGCGGCGGTGGCGGCGGCGGCGGCGACGGCGGTGGGTTCGGCGGTGGGTTCGGCGGCAGTGACGGCGACGGCGGCGGTGG
>Ga0210241_100992_pt1 | contig 23767 bp, 15 predicted proteins | sample ChrtobMetP5a_8mM_FD_155488 | JGI IMG/M metagenome (GOLD analysis project Ga0210241, IMG submission 155488) | Chrysochromulina tobin associated microbial communities from unialgal haptophyte culture, Seattle, Washington, United States - P5a_8mM | ecosystem: Host-associated > Algae > Haptophytes >...
GATTCCGACCGCAGTGCGGTCGATTTTCCGACCGCAGTGCGGTCGTCTCGCACCGCAGTGCGGTCAATTTTCACACCGCACTGCGGTCGATTTTTACCGCAGTGCGGTCGTTTCCCCCCGCAGTGCGCAAGAGCAGTGCGGTCGATTTAGACCGCACAGGTGCCGAGCAGTGCGGCTCGCCCAGTAGCCGAGCCCCGCCCAGTTGCTTGGAAACCCCTTCCTACTGTGAATTTCACAGCGACCTCGACCAGCCAAACCTGGAATCGGAGTTCATTCCATCACTCAGTCAACTCGACCAACCGCCACACCGAAGATCCGTTCCGGTGCGCGTCATAAACCTTGAGTGAGTTAACACACACGCGCTACACGGCAACGAGCTGCTTATCAAACCTTGCTAGTTGCAACGGGTCGACGGCCTCGACATCCAGCGTGGCAACGGGCTCACCATTGTAGAATTGCTTCTCGACCGATTCGAGCACGGCGGAGTGCAGCGCATCGAGCGTCTGCTCCACGGCGTGCACCTGCACGGCCACGTACCGCGGCCGCAGGCGCTTGCACCTACTGGCCGAGACCTCTAGCTCCTCCTGGACGCGTGCCAGCTGGCTGAGCATGGTGTCATGCAACGCTCCGGTGGTGCTGTGAGGTCCACTCGCACCTCGGCTGCCGACGATGCCGACGCTGCCCTCGCCCTCCTCGCCCACGCCCACGACGGCGCTTGGCTGGCACGCGAGCCAATACTGTAGCAGCTCGGCGTGCGCGGCGGCGTCGAGCGAGAGCACAAAGGGGACTGTGACGGCCGTCATGCCGTGCGGCAGCGTCGAGAGGGCCTCCTCGAACAGGTGCAGCTGCACATGCGAGCCCTCGACGATCAACGGCTTGCCGTCGGCGAGCGCCTTTTCCAAATCCGGCAGGATCGCATCGCATACCTCGGCGGCCTCGGCACGGTGCGCGGCGAGCAGCGCGTCGGCATTCTCGTAGTGGCGCGTCCATAAGCGCGACAGCCCGGAGAGCGCCACACTCGGCGGCGGGCTGTTCGCGCTCGCTCCCACAAGTGAACCAGTTAGTGAACCTTCGTCGCCCGCAGCCGTCGCCTCGCTCGCACTGCCAGACAGCCACGAAAGCATGCGAACTAGATCAGTCTGCAGCACATTGGGAATGTTGAGCCGCTCTGCGAGCTGCGTTGCGAGCGTCGACTTGCCAATGCACCCGGTGCCCGCGATCAAGATGACGAGTGGCAGGCGTTGCCGATGGAAGGAAGACATCATGCGGAAACGTCGGATGTACTCCCCGCCGTAGCCGTTGGCCGCCATGAGCTCGAAGAGACTTGCTTCCATTTCGTGCTGCGGCACGTCCAGCCGCTGCTGGTCGACGAGCCGCTTCTTCAGCTCCAGGGCAAGCCGGATGGCATCGTGGTAGCGCATCTGCGTCACCGTGAGCACGCGCGAGACGAGGAAGCGCGAGAGCACGTAGTGGTGAACGGGTGCGTCCGCGGCTTCGGCGTCCTCGGACAGCCAAACGCGTACCTTGACGAAGTCGTACTTGGACCTGCTCGTCAAGTCACCCAGCGCGCGCTTTGTGTTCGGAATCTCCATTTTTGTGGGCCGCAGTGAACGCGTAGGAAAGAAAAGGTGAGCTCGGAGCAATCGGGTCTTCTAACCACCGTCGCCTAGAAATCAGAATGGGGTGTGGTGTGAAATTCACAGGAATTGGGCTTCGCGATGCTGCTCGCGTCGGCAGACTCTGCTAATTTCCAGTTGGCCGTCGCCGCAGCCATTGACATGCCGTCGAGTTGCGTACCTGCCGATGCAGTCTTACTCTCCATCGTGGGCGGCGAATCCGTCGAGCTCAGACCGCTTCAGTTTGATCGCGTCGCTTCCCTTCGCTGCCTGCTGCGACGGGTTGTCTCTCTTTGCTACAACCACACTGACGCCTACGGAACGTGCGTGCGCGCTACGCAGCCGGCCGTTGTGAGCCGCGAAGAACGCTATCATGCGATGACCTGGATGAAGTGGCACTTGCTACGCGTTGCGCTGCGCACGGCTCGCACGGCCTTTTTCGTGGATGCGGACGTGCTCTTGCTCGGCAACCCATTTGCGCACGAGAGCGTCGCGCGATTTGCCACGGAGCAGCCGCGGCCCGCGCAGCTGCTGCTGCACCAGTTCGAAGGGCCCGGCTCAAACCCTCTCAATGGTGGGCAGATCTGCTCGAGCTCCTGGAACGAGGCCGAGGCCATTCGTACAGTCCTGAGCGATGAGCCGTCAAGCTATGACAGCGCTACGCAGCGGCTCGACCAGGAGATTGCGTACTCCGTGCTGACCCGTCGCGGTGTGCCTACGGCTGAGCTGCCCCGTGCGTTCGCTGGTAACTGCTGGTATGGACCCGAGGTCGTCCCGTGGTGTCAGCTCGTGACGTTTCACGCGCACTGCACTGGCAGCTTGACGGAGAAGATCACGCGAATGCGGCTTGTGCTTCGAGAGACGGAGGCGAGATGCGCGTCTGCCGGACGTGGATCGGGATCGCGGGTGCGCGGGCTGCTGGCGAGGAGGAGGATGCTTGAAAGTCGACCTAACGCGTGACACAGCTGCGGCCGCCGTTAACTCGTCCCCCGCCGGTACACATGCACAGTCGACAGTCACGCCGGTGTGGCGTGGTGTGTAGACCCTGTACTGTACCGGGCAGCGGTACCGGCCCGCGGTTGTGCCACGCCGTGACACTGTGTTATCGGTCGCTTGGGTGACAAATCAATAGCATCAGACAAACGTCCGGCGTGACGGGCCACACGCAACACGTTTCCTACTCCACGGCCGCCGAAAATAGACTTCAGTGTTCAGACTCCGTTACTTTGGGTTTCACGTCGGTCGTCGCGTCGGTGGCTCAGGTGGCATGTGTGCTCAGCAAAAGAGTATTCACTTGCAGAGGAGAGGCCGAGTCAGCGCCGGCTAGGGCGGCGACGAGGGCAGCAGCGAGGGCGGCGGCGAGGGCTTCAGCGAGGGTTGCGGGCAGACGCGAAAGCCGAAGCTCATCTGCTCATGCAACCTTCGTACGTATGCATAGAGCTCCTAAAGCTCCTAAAGTCCTCGCTTCTGGACGAGCAGTTGGATTCCGGCCTTCGGTTTCTGCACAACACCCGACGAGATGGCCTCGGGATCAGGATGCCCTTCCGGGAGCTTGAACTCGCAGTCGCGCACGAGAATCGCAAGCATGACGGTCGCTTCGATCATTGCGAATCGCTGACCGACACAGTTGCGCTGCCCACCGCTGAAAGCAAGCGTGCGCAAAAGTGACGTGCCGCTCCTCTTGCCTTCTGAAGTCAGCGGCATCTCGCTGCCATCCGCGCCGTCTCCGCCGTCGCCGCACGGCAGATCCAGGAAGCGCGCAGGCCGGAATTCGTTCGCATCGTCTCCCCAGTTCAGCGGCGAGCGCTGAATCCACCAGATTGGCACCCAAGCCATCGTCCCCGCCGGGAAAAGGTGGCCGTCAAGGTCGAGCGCTGACTCGAGTGTGCGGACTGTAACGGGCGCTGGAGGGTAGAGCCGCAGAGCCTCACTTATAACTGCCTGGCAGCGCTTCAGCGCCGCCACTGACTCATACGTGATGCTTCCGTCCTTGCCGAGGACGCTGGCGATCTCAACGGCACATGCTCTCTGCTCCGCAGGATGCCTTGCGAGCAAGTAGAGAGTATAAGATAGCGCGATGCTCGTCGTATCGAAGCCGCCAAAAAGGAATGTCAGTAGGTTATCTGAAAGTGCCTGTGCGCTGAGTGTCGACGCCTCCTTGGACTCCAACATGTACTTGAGCAGGTCGTTGTACTTGCTGCTACTAGTTGTGGCGCCATCTTTTGAGCGCGCCGCAACGATCGCGTCTATGGTTGAACGGAGAACCGTGACCTCCTTCCAGAATCGCCGGTTTGACGGGGTGGGCAGCCAAGTGAAGATCGACGAGAGTGAGAGCGGTGAAACGAACTGCCGCCGCGTCGTTTCATCGAGCAGATACTCAAAAGCTGAGGCGACAGGGTGTGCCCCATCACGCACAGTGTTGAATGCGAAGCCAAAAGCAGTTAAGCCGATCGTGTCGAGCGTCGCCAGCTTGAGCGCCTGGAATATGTCAATCTTCTCACCGCCCTTGCCCTTGAGGATGAGGAGATCCGCAAAGGCGTTGGACACGGTGACCATGTCCGGCACCATGCCTTCAAGGGACTGCCAGTGGAAACTCTTGGTCATCATGCGACGGTGCACCTTCCACTCTTCATGCATCAGCTGCACCAGCGCCTTCGGACCTAGGAAATTGTTCATGTGCTTCTGTAGCATCGGGATCTGAGCTCGAAAATTGGATGCGAGAAGTACCTTGCGAACGTGCTCAGCCTTCAGCACCGAGATGCAGTTGGTCCCCATGAGCTTGAATGTGACAATGCCTGACTCGTCCGCCTCATTCACAGACAGAAGGCGCGTGCCTTCAATCGCGTCTCCTAAAAGATGTGCCACGCCAAAGAAGGGAACGTGCAGATGTGCCGGAAAGGGCAACCCCTTCACGAATGGCAGGGTCGTGGACTTTAGGCGTCGAATGATGGAGATGAGTGCACCAGTGAGGAGCACGAGTGCAAGCGCGGCGAGCACAGTCGTGAATGTCCACTCGACATCGGGAGGCGGCGCAGGCGGCGGAGGAGGCAGCGGACGCTTCATGAAATTCAACATGTTGAGTGCGGCGGCGACCTCGCCCGCGCGCGGGAGGCAACCCGAGGGGAAGTTTTCGTAACGGTTTTGGAACTTTCCGGGCACTGTGGCACGTTGTCAAGTCGAAGCGTCTTACCGGTACTGCCGACACGGCGCAGATGCCCTGCTGAAAGAACTCGTCGAGGATCATGTAGACCTGCGGCGTACGGCGGCGCGCCGCGCGGCACACGCACCATTTGTGGCACAAACTCGCCCAATATGGCGCTTCACTTTATGGATCGATTTGTCATGCCGCCTCCACTTCCAGCGCTGCGTGGGTTGATGAGCGACAACGACAATTTATTGAACACTATCGCGACCATCCTCTTCATCTTCACCAGCTTATGCTTATTACAAATCCTACTATGGCGGAGCACACACTTCCTCAGCTGGCTGCACTACTCACGCATTGGCCAGTGGCTGAGGGCCTTGACGCCATGGAAACAGACGTTCCGCGAGAACTTTCGGCAGCGCGTCTACCGAAATTATGGGCGTGCTGTGGCACGCTTCCCTTATGCCGCGCTTGCAGGCGGCGTAGTCTTCGCCGTCACGCTCCTTGGCGGCTGTGTGCAGGCGTGGCTGCACCTCGAGGCCACCCCCGACTCTTACTCGCCGTGGACGTACCTCGACCCGCGCTCGGACGTCTCGCAGGCAATGCAGCGCTCGCGCGCCACCTTTGGTCCGCCGCCGAGCACGCTCGTCGCCCTCGCGTCCCCCTGCGACGGGCGCAGCGTGCTCGGGAGTGGCACGCTGAAGCCCCTCGTGCGCCTCCACAACGGCCTCGTGAGCGCAGGCGGCGACGTCGTAAGCTACGCCGACGTGTGCGCGCGCGTCGGTACGGCCAAGGCGGCCTCGGGGCTCCTGAGGTGCTCCTTTGATTCCATTCTCGCTTTGGCCAACCCGGCTGCCGTTGACGAGACGGCGAGAATCGATGAAACGTCCCATCGATGGGTGCCTCCGCTCTTGCCCGGCGACCCCTGGCCGTTAAGCCAGGAGCAGATCGCGCGCTCGCCCTACGAGCCGCTGGTGCACGCCCTGCTCCGTGACGTGCATAACTCCCGAAGCTCGTTGCTGCCAGGCGTCCCGACCTCGCCCGGAGATGCGAGCTCGCATGGAGATGCGAGCTCGCCCGGAGATGCGACCTCGGGACTGGCGGCGGAAGGCGGCGGCGGCGCGGAGGCCGTCACACCTGGTTCACAACTGTTCAAGTGGTGGGGCGAGGCTGCACGGCGTGTGCGTGACGGATCGGCAGCTGAGAAGGAGGCGAGCATCCGCGACGCACCGTCGCTGTCCTCCGCCGCCCTCGTCACCATGGGATCTCCGCTCGGCGCGGCGGCGGCTGACCTCCTTACCGGTCTGCGTGCGCCGACGCCGACGCACGGGGCGCCGCCGTTTGCGGCAGGAGCGATCGCGCGGTATCGATATCATGAGGATGGGAACGACGCGCCCGCCTTTGGTCGGCTGTGGATGAGCGCGGGCGGTCAGTTGCTAATCGGTCCGGAGGCCGCAAGGGTGCAAGCGAGCGCCACCGAGCGCATCGCTCAGGTGATGCCGACTCAGCTCGCGCGGGTGCTGCGACGCGGCACGAAGGCGGCGGCGCGATGGGAGGATGAGGCCCTCGCTATGCTCGAGAGGCACGCGCGCGATGTTCTCGCGCAGCGACGACGCGCCACCCGCGCGATGCAGGACGCGTGGAGCACCGTGCGGTCGCCGCGAGCGCAGCTATTGAGCGCGATCGCAGATGGCACCTCCGACGAGATCTCCATAAACGAGATCGCCGCCGCGGCGAACCCCTTCGACACGCTCGCGGCAGCAGGGGCGCTGGGCCCCGAGTGCTTCGACGTCGCTTGGGACTCGAACGCGGCGCGAGCGCGTGACATGCTGTGGATGCGACTGCAACTGCTCTGCGGACTCTTGATCTGGCTGCCCCTCCTCCACGCAGCGACGATGCTCGCGCTGGGCGCGGTTGCGCCGCTGCTTCGGCGGCCGATCTTGCATGCCAGCGTGGTGCTCGGCTGCGCGGCACTCGCCTCCGTTGGCGGCATCAGTGCCCTCGGATGGGCTGCGAGCCTCGAGGCTGCGCCGCCTGACTTCCCCACAGACGCATACGAGTCAGAGGAGGCGGCCGGAGCGGCTGCAGCCGCCGCCGCCGCGTCGGCTTCGACGGCATCGCACAGCGCGACGAGCGACGCCTTTGGCGGCGTGCACGGATTCGTCCTCTTCTCGGCACTCGTCGTGCTGCCCGTGACGCTTGATGCGGCGCTCGTGCTCGCCTCCTGCCTCGAGGCAAGCTGGTGTGAGCACGCGGCCAACGTTGTCGAAGAGCGCTTTGCGCACGCGCTCGCGCAGGCGTGCCCTCGCTTGATGGTTGCCGCCACCACCGGTGCGGTCGTACCGCTCTGTGGCGCGCTAGCGGTGCACCTGCTGACCCCAATGCGGTTGGCAGCACCCGTGGTGCAGCTGGCAGTGGCGACGAGCGTGGCCGTGCTCTCCGCCCACGCCCTCGTCCTGAGTGTCTTCTGGTCTGGTCTGGTGCTCGAGCTGCGCGGCGAGGTGCGCATCCTCCTGCATCACAACCGGCGTGCTCCCGAGGTCGATGCGGCCATCTCGCTGCATGCGGGGCTCCGACGAAACCCGCAAGGCCTCGTGCTGGGCGCACTCACGCTGCTCGTCGCGCTCGTGGGCGCGCTCGCGCTCGAGGCTCGGCTGCCCACGACCATCGACGTGCGCGCTTCACTGCCCGATTTCGGTCAGGCTGCACGGTTCCACAGGCTCTTGAGCGCCGCTGACGTGGCGGCCGCGGGTGGCCTGCCGGAGCAGACGCTGTCGCGCCCTGTCCACATCGACCTGAGCTTGACGGGAACGCATGCGCTCGACTTCGTCGCTCCGGGGGTCTGTGATGCGCTCCTCCGCGTCCACACTACGCTGCGCCATTCGCCCCTCGTGCTTTCCATTGCTTCCTCATGGGTGGAGCAGTTCGCAGCACTCGAGGGTGCGATTGCATGCGAGCACCTCACTGCCCGGGCGCCACCCTGATGACGTCTGATTGCCCCCCTCATCAGGTACGATTGCATGCGAGCACCTCACTGCCAGGGCACAGCGCGGTGGCCTCGAGGAAATGCTCCTCCGGCAGCCGCACCTGAGTGATGAGCTTCGCCTCGCCACCACCACCACCGGCACTGCGACCTCCACCACCGGCACTGCTACCTCCACCACGGGCACTGCTACCTCCACCACCGGCACTGCTACCTCCACCACCGGCACTGCTACCTCCACCACCGGCCCTGCTACCTCCACCCCCGGCACTGCTACCTCCACCACCGGCACTGCGACCTCCACCACGGGCACTGCTACCTCCACCACCGGCACTGCTACCTCCACCACGGGCACTGCTACCTCCACCACGGGCACTGCTACCTCCACCACCGGCTCCGCCACCACCGAGCGCACCCTCATCGTCGGTGCACGCGTGCGTCTGTTGCTGCGCCTGCCGCCTAGCACCAACGATGCCATCGAGGCGGTCGACGCCCTCAGCGCATCTCTCCAGCGCGCCCTCGCGCCTGCCCTCGCGCCACCGAGCACCACGCTCATTCTCGAAGGCGATACGATCGCGGCGCTCGAGCTCGCTCGCGAGATGCCCACCGCCTGCCGCGTGTGGGTCTTGGGCGCCGTCGTGGGCGCCTCCGCGCTGCTGCTCGTCCTCGTTGATCCGGTGGCCACGTGGATCGCGATCTCCACCAATCTGGCGAGCGGCTCGCTCTTGCTCGGCGTGCTCGCGCTCCTACCCCCCGCGATGAATGCCGCACAGCTCTCATGGGCCCTCGTAGCCGCCACGGCGCTCACACATGCCCCGGCCTTCATGGTCGCTGCCCTGGCCAGCCAGGAGCCGGTTGAGGAGGTACGGTTCAAGGGGACCGAAGGCTCCTCGAGCCTCGAGATCAGTGCTCTTGGCGTCCTCACCTCGCCGCTGCTCTTCTCTTTCGGGGTGAGTGTGCTCGGGATGCTGCCGCTCTGCGTGCTTGCGCCACTCGCGTCGCTCCGGTGTCTCACGGTCCTGATGCTTGCCGCCCTCAGCTTGGGCCTCGCCGCCGCCCTCATCGTCGTGCCCCTGCTGCACGCCCTCGTGCGCCGTCCGCCGCGGCCGCCGCCGCCGCCGCCGCCGCCCAAGTCTCGAGAGACGTCGGCCGACAGGCTCGGCGGGAACCGCAGCCTTCACAGCTCGGCACCTTCACAGCTCGGCGGGGACCGGAGCCTGCTGACGGCCGACGCGCCACGGACTGTGTACGCGACGTTTGGCACCGAGACACAAGCTCGTAACCTCCGAGGCGGCGCTGGCGGCTCGTTGATGGCTGAGTGGGTCGAGCGGGGGAGCGTGTGCACGGCGCCCGGAGCGCAGGGTGTGGAGGACATGGGTGTGGACTACTGGTCTGCAAAGTAAGCAATCGAATGGCGGCTTTAAAAGATAGAGCGGAAAGAACGGAAGGAAGCGCCGATTTTTTTAATCCATTAATGGAGATTGGAGTAAGGACGGTACGGTCTTTTTCGCATTCGGTACCGCGGCTGCTCGGACGTGCCCGAGTATGTGTAGGCGCTCGTCGCGGCGGTGCGGCGGGGTACGCGCGCCGCGCTCGGCGGGGTCGCGCTCGAGGCGGGCGGCGCGCTCCTCTCGGCCCGGCTGGCGGCGATCCTACGCTAAGGCGATCCTATCGTGTATCGACGCCCTCCCTCGCCTCTCCTGACAGAACTCCGGCACACCTGCAACTAATCCGGGTCGAGCGCACGCTTGCGGAACTCGGTGATCGTGCCGTTCTCGCCGTTCCTCTTGACGTGCTCCAAGTAGTGGGAGAAGAGGTAGATGTCGTCGTGGCGGCGCGTCGTCGCGCCAACGTGAGTGACAACATATGGATTCACGAGCCTGAGCAGGTCAGTCTCCGTCGGCCCGCTCTTGTACTGCTCGATGATCTCGATCACCTCCTGGTGGTTTGCGAGACGGAGATCAGACGAAGATCAGACGGAGATCAGACGGGCCCGGGATCAGACGGGGATGCTTCGTCAATTGAATATGGAATGAAATCTCCGAGATCAGTGAGAGATGAGTGCGAGTGGCCCCGTGTCGGTTACGTTCCGATGCCCTGAAGGCAATTGACGGCAATCATGAGCAATCATAAGCAATCAGAGGGCACCTGTCTGGAGAGGGCGCCCGAGTTGTCCGCGTCGTACAAGGAGAAGACGGCGGCGGCACGCACATCGAGCTCGGGGCTCTTGAGAGCCCGCAGCGCGACGCACAGCTCGTCAAAGATGAGCGCACCCTGCTTGCTCGTGGATTGCTTCCGTTGGATCGTATCTCGCACGAAGATCTTAAAGAGGGTGGCCGAGAAGTGGCGCTCAGCGGTTCCAAAAGCCATCTCGACGAAGATTGAGAACTGCATCTCATTCAGCGAGAGGGAATCTACGTTCCTTTGCCGTCGCTCTTCGGCCTCGAATTCTCGAATAAACTCAGTCTGCTGCCACTCCGCATTATCCTTCGACTCCTTCGCACGAACATGCATGGGTAAATGCATTGGCTGCCCCTTTAGAGCATCTGGAGCGCCGACATGAGCGCCGGCTTGAGCGCCGGCTTGAGCGCCGGCTTGAGCGCCGACTGCGATCGACGCGTCGCCGATTGTGGAACTGCTGACAGCGACAGCGTCGCTGATGCCGTCAATAATGCCTGCCATGCCGCTGATCGCGCCGCCGATCCCACCTCCGTTGCGCAAGGCGTTCGTGCGCACGCCCCGCGGAGCCGCGACCGGGCCCGCCGCCGCCGCTTGGGTCGGGCGCGCCGCGCGCAAGAAGCAGTCCGCAAGCCTTGAGCGCTCAGCCGCACTAAAGCTGGGCAGCTTCGTGCTCTTCGTCCTGAAGAGCACGTCGTCGAGCTCGAGCAGCTTGGCAATGTGGTTGCGAGAGGCGATCACCTCCTCGGTGCGTTCGGCGGAGCTGTGCTTGTAATTGTGCTTGTACTCCAACGCGGCCTTGGCATCTCCGGACGCAAGCAGCATGTTGTACACCATCGCCGTTGCCTCTGGCGTGTTGATGTACTTGGCGGAGTCCTCCTTGTCCTGCTTTTCCTGTGCGAGCCGCTCGAGCTCGTTCATCCGGCGCCCCCACGCGATCGTCTGGTTGTGCCACACGACGAACTCCTCGAAATCGATTCGGTTGTCGTGGTTCGTGTCCGCTTTCTCAAAGCACTCCTCGAGCGTCTTTGCATCCAGATTCTTGGTGCAGCCATGCTGGCGGAGGACATCAGTCAGGAGGGGCCCGAGCTCCTTGAAGGTGATTGTGCCACTGCCATCGCGGTCGTACCGAGCAAATGATTCCATTGCGATCTCCCGCTTATCTTGCGCCTTTCTCACAAGCCGGTCGGTCTCCTCGTCCTTGAGCTTTGCCTTCTGCTTGATCTCGGCCTTCGCGGCCTTCCCACGCGCGGAAGATTGGATCTTCTTGGCGTGCTTGCCGTGCACCAGTGTCCGCAGCTCGTCTTCTGTGACCTCGGTATCGAACTCATCCAGCATCTGTGCAATCTGGAGCGCGGCCCTACGCAAACAAACGGGCGGAGTCAGCGATGGGATCACACAAGCCTGATTGCTGCTTGGCATTCACGCTGGTGCGACGTAGGAGCGCTTCACCTGCAACCGGCGGGATGGTGGCGATCGGAACCGGCGCGCCGGTAAAACGGACTTGTGTTAAATGTCAAAATAGATTGCATGCGGGGTCAAAAAAATGAAGTGCACGCGGGGTCAAGCGCGGCGCCGAAGTGGTTTTCAAACTCGTTGCGGACCTTTTGCCATTCACAGGCGCCCTTCAGGTGTGAGAGGTGAGCAGGGTGACGGCACCATGAAACATGACGCCGCCCTCGACGAGATGTCGGTCTTCACGCTGCTCCTTGCCCAGAACCTGTTCTTGCAGTGTATCAAGGATGCGCGCCTCTTCTGGCCAGCTGCTTGGCCGCATCTGTTGATAACAGGTCCTCTCGCCGCCGCGATCTGCGTGTGCCACATCGCCGCGACCAATGCAGCAGTGGTCGGCCTCGCGCTGTCGGCGCTCGTCGTGCTCGGCACGCACGGCTCGCAGTCAAACCATGTCCTTCTTGAGGCGGCGGTGGTCATGGGCGTGATCCTCACCGCACCAATGCCGTTTGGCCGCACCTCAGCCACTACGGCTGACGACGAGCGGCGCGAATGGACGGCGCGGCTGGCGGCGTCTCTCCGAGCCGTCATGATCGTGCTGTACGGCGTGGCTGCCTTTGCCAAATTCAACGATGGTTGGTTCGATCCGCAGTACTCGTGCTCCGTGCTCATGGCCGCGTGTGCCCTTGGCGACCTGATGCCGCTGTCGCCGGCGCTGCTGCGTCTGATGCCTCTGATGGCGCTTGCCTTCGAGGTGAGCATGCCACTCGTGATCCTTGGAGCGGAACTGGCTGAGCTATACGGCCCATACGAGTCAGAGCGCCTGGCCCGGTGCGTACGCACCGTGCGCCGCGTGTGCGTGCTCCTAGGCTCCGTCTTTCACATAGTGATCGCGCTGCCGCCGCCGCCCGTGTCTGTCTACCCTTTCTCCATGCTGATGGCACCCATCTTTGTAGGGCTGGTGCCGGCCGAGTGCGCCGCGGCCGCACGGGCAGCGGAGCACGCGCCGCGGCGTGTCAAAGCGGCCTCCCTGGCTTTGCTCGCGGTGCTCGTCGCGGCCGCGTGCCACGCAGCAAGTCAATCGGACCACTTTGAGTACCCGCCCTACTTCTCGTGGGAGCTCGGCAGCTTGTGGGTGGTGCTCGCATTCAGCGGGCTCTCGCTTGCCGCACTGCTCGCGCCCGCGGCGTCCGAGCACGTGGCGACCGTTCAGGGGCCCGTGACGGCCCCGACGGACCAGCGCGCTCCGTACGGCGCTCGAAGCACTCGGCTCCCTAATCGAATGGGCAATCGAATGGGCGCGCGCCGCCGACTTCTGACACTGCTGCCGGCGGTGACGCTCCTCGCCGTCGGCGTCGCGCCGTACATTGGCATCCGCACGCACCCGGCGCTTGCGATGTTCTCCAACTTGCGCATCGAGGGCGGCGCATCCAATCATTGGCTCATGGGCCAAGGCGCCGTCCTGGGCGCGCGCGCGGCTGCGAAGAACGCTTCGTCTGCCGCTCCCGCACACGACGTGCTACTGTCGGGGTATGGGCCTGAGGTCGCGATCGAGATCGTCGAGACGGACCTACAGGCGCTGCGCGACGTGCAGGTGAATCTCGCGCCGCTGCTGCCCGCGTCCACGCTCGCCACCCTGCGCCGCCTCGGCCTCGCCACCGAATTCTACATATCGCCGCCCGCGTGGGGCCACCCGCCCACGGAGCCGTTTCGGCCGTTTGCCATACCGCTCGTCGAGGTGCGCCTGCGCATCGCGCGCGCCGCGGCGCAGGGGCTCGACTTTTTTGTGAAATACCGGCGCGTGGGCGGCGACGGTCTTCCGCACCGGGCGGCCACGCGCGTCTACCGGCGGAGAAAGGGCAAGCGGACCGCAGGGAGCGACGCCGCGCTCGATGAGCCGGTACCAGCACTCCGCGCGGTCCTCCACCGCTACCGCACGTTTGATACGTCGTACGCGCCGTGCCGGCACTAGCACCGGCGACCGGGGCATAGACAAAATAGGGCGTCATCAAACCGTTGAAAGTCGTCGCGGTCGTCCTTCGTATGAGCATCGGATACCGATCAAGACACAAGAGTGAAGCACGCTGTCCCTGCTGCTTCGTTCTCCCTTCCGTTCTAGTTCTATCAAGATCGATACAACATCTACGATACGTGTAGTAAATGGTCGCACCGACCTCTTTGAGCTCCGAAACCTCACCTGCGCTGCAACGCAACTCCAACCCGTCCCGTCCCTGCGCGGACGCGTCACAAAATGTATGCTTAGTCGAGTACATCGCTTTGTCTCTTTGGAGTCATGCAAGCACGTATCGGGCACGACTGCGACGGGCGATGACCAGTGAGGCCAGCACACTATCTTCCAATGCTTTCCAGCTCACACATCCAATGGATGCCAGCACACTTCCACAGTCACGTCGCCCGTCACGAATCAGCGATCTGGGATGATCGCCTGGCTCGAGTGTGAAGATCTCTTCAACACAAAGCGAAGCGTCTTCTTGGCGATTTTTTCTCCGCCTCCTCCGCCTCCTCCGCCACCTCCGTCTCCACCGAGTCTGACACGGCGCGTGGGGAGTCGGTAGAGTAAGTCGGTGTCCAGCGCGGGCACGAGCGCGACAGGGGATGCGTCTTGCGCTATGGGTGCATGCGGCGTGGCCGCGGCAGCGTCCGTGGGCACGGCGGCGTCAGCGGGCGCGACGTCGAGCGCCCCGACCATGTGGCCGATACGACGCGTCCCGACCATGTGCCCGATGCGAGGAGGGGGCACCAAGCCAAGCTGCAGCATGGCATCGGCTTCCCACAGCGCGTCCTTGGCCCCCTTGGCTTGGTCCTCGAGCTCGCGATTCCGCTGCTTGAGCTCAGCGAGTTCGCCCAGCGCGTCCGCGAGCAGCGAGGCGAGCTCATCCTTTGCGCCCGGTGAGGAGAGGCGCAGGATATCTCCGACCTGCATGCAATGAGGGAGGCGATTAGGGAGCTCATCAGGTGCAATCAAAGGCCATCAGAAAGGCTCAGGATGTCTCCGACCTGCATGCAATGAGGGAGGCAATTAGGGAGCTCATCAGAGGCCATCAGACAGGCTCAGGATGTTTCCCACCTCGGGCATAGGCGGCGGTGCAGGGACGTTGATGCCGTCGCGCTCGGCCGCGCATTCGTCAAACGCCCCACAGAGCACGCGACGCATCGGGGAGACGACGCACTCATCTCTAAAGCTCGCGTGCTCGATGCCGCCGTCGGTCGAGGACAGATTCTGAGAGAAGCACGCGCCAGGCGACTGGAAGCTCGCATTCGCCGTCGAGCGCATGAGCACCACCCTACGTTGCTGCGCGTCCGTCCCGCCATACATGCGCGCGTACTGGCCCTGGGCGCTCGAGGCGAAGCTCCAGTTGAGAGCCATCTGAGGGTCGTCGTTGCCGTACCGCCACTCCTCCTGACGCTCCTTGCGCATCTGCACGTGCCCCTCGAGGGACCACGATGCATGGCTCGCGTCGAGGAGCTCGCGGATCCCGATGAGGTATGGGTACCGGGAGAGGCTGCGCGTGGTGGCCTCGATGATGCCCGGGACGGAGCGCAACGACTCGAGCCACACGCCGCCATTGCCATCGGCATCGAACGGGAGGCGCGTGATGGTGGTGTTGGTGACGGAGGTCATCACGCCGATCGTGTCGCTGAACCCGAGCGTCTCGTTCAGGATCGAGTTGTTGTTGGTCGCCTCGAGCACGCTGCGAATCGAGTGGCGGCGCACCTGCAAGATGATGCCCACGACCATGTTGCTCGACACCTGTCGTTTGAGCTCGGGCGCTGTCTCGGGCGCCAACTGAGCACTGGACACTTTGTGAGCGGTGCGAGATGCCGCGCGAGCTGCCATGCGAGTCGCCCAGGGCAATGTCGAACTTCCGGGATCGCCGGTGAAGCCCGCGGCGATGCTGCCAGGCAGCGCGAGACGAGCGTCCTCCGAGGTCGCGTTGTCGAGCACCACCACCTCGCCGGGGGGCTTGACGCTTGATTTCACGCCATCCTCAAAGGTGTCGACAGAGGTGCCAACAATGCCAGGCAGCTCGGACGTCGAGTTCACGGGCTGGGTGTCCTCGCCCTCATGGTCACGCCGAGCCCCCCCCTCTTCTGCAGGATTGGCAGCCTCGCCCTCATCGGGCCCGGGCGCGGCATCGGCGCCCTCGCTCTTTATCCAAATCTCGCCCTCGATCTCGTAGCTCGAGCTCCCGCTCGTGAGCACGCGCACCTGATGAGGGAAGCAATCAAGGGCACGCAGAGGTCATCAGAGGTCATCAGAGGTCATCAGTCAACCTCGCTCGTGAGCTCGCGCACCGAGTCGCCGGCCAGCCGCTCCACGTTCGCCGTGGTGCTCACGGCCACGCGCTCCGCCTTGACGACACGCCCGGTGCGCGTGAGGCCATCCGCGGCGTGCCAGAGCCTCAGCACCGGGTCGACGTACCATGTGCCGCTCGACTGGCTGCCCTGTGCGGGCGCGATGCGCACGTCGATCGTGTGCGGCAGGCCGTCGTCCATCACGCCGACAAAGGGCGTCAAGTCGAAGGTGAGAGGGGGTACGTTGAGCGAGTGCAAACCCGCGATCGGACGCCAGAGGACCGGGTTGATGCCTCCAGAGTAGATGACCGGGAAGGGAAAGGCCGCACCCGCGAAGATCCCGTCGACGAGCACCTCGACCTCGCGGTAGGCGCCCCCAGCGCACACGCCCTCACCGCCTAGCGCGTTCGGCACATTCGAGTACCAAAACTCCTCGCATCCGTGGGGCGAGACGTACACATCGAGCACGGCGCGCACGGCGGTGCGCTCCGAGATCGTCACCCTCGTGCTCATATTGGGGGCGCTCGTTGTCGCGATCGCGAGCCGCTCCCACGGCGTGATGGCCGCGTCGCTCGCGACCACGGTGCTCAGCACGAGCGGCACGATCGCGTCGGCGGGTGGCAGGTCCGCGAAAGCGGCAATCGACACGTCGACGCTCACCGACGCAGCTGGCGGGGCGATGGGGGCGGGCATGGCCTCCTCGTCGGCTTTGGCGCTGCTGAAACTGCCGTCCCGCAGCAGCGGCAGCGGCGAGGGCACGGGTGCGGACGGGTCGGGCGGCGGCGGCGCCGAGATGAACTTGAGCGACGAGCTCACCGAGATATTGCCCGTGTAGTTGGCATTGACGACGTTCGGAATGCTCATCTCCACGGTGGCAGCATGGAGGAAGAGCGCCTGGTAGTGATGGAGCGAGCGTGCTATGTGCCAGCGCACGGCGCGGCGCGCGCGCCCACTCTCATCGTACCCTGTTGGCTCGGGCGTCGTCGTGCGCAGAAGCTCGACGCCACCAAGCCAGAGGGCGCCCACGCGGTCATACTGGACGCCTGCGACCTCGCCAATAAACTCGAGCTGGACGCTCGTCCAGGGCGGAGGGCAGTCGGCGGGCGGCTCGTACCTCGCAATTTCGACCTGTCGCCAAGTGTTGAAGGTGACGTTGCCAAAAAGCGTCACACTGCAGGGCATGCCGAGTGCTCTTTCTAAGATTGCGGGACCAGTGCTGATGGGACTGGCATAGTCCGGGAAAACGCTGAGCACCATGAGAATTCGATGCCCTTATTAGGAAGACCTGAAAAATCTAAAAGAAGATGAGAACTAATCAAGCAAATCAAACCGCGACACTGGGAAGAATTCGTGCATTGATACGGATTTATTTGTGTGATAACAGTTCAAGAAGGCAATTTTCCCTAATTTGGGGCGAGAGGTCGAGAAAGTATGGTTGTGACCTCTTCTCGACCGTACGTCCCACGTCGGCTGTGGGCCTACTGGGAAGGGGACACCATACCGGAGATGGCGGCGGCGTGCCTCGCAACACTGCGGCGCACCAACCCAACCTGGAACCTAACCATCATGAGCCCCGATAATGTCGCAGCGCTCGGCCTCGATCCGCCGCCCGACTCCCCAGCGGGCATCGCCGACCCGTCCCAATTGCAGCACAATGCCGACTGGTACCGCGTGGAGGCGCTTGCTCGCTACGGCGGCGTGTACATGGACGCGTCTAATGTCAACCTACTGCCGCTCGAGACTTGGGTCAACGTGAGCAGCTCTGCCGTTCAGGGCTTCCAGCGCCCGATGGAGACGCGCTACACGAGCGAGGGCGCGATGAGCGAGGGCGTGCTGAGCGAGATGGAAAACTGGGCCATCGCCGCACCCGTTGATTCTAGATTCATGGCGCGATGGCGCGACCACTATGCGGAGGCGCTCGCCGAGGGCCTCGATGCCTATGTCGCACGCCAGGACAACATCACCATGGGAGCGCTCAAGGTCGCCGAAGGCTACCTAGCACAGCACGTCGGCTGGGTGCTCACGCGCAACGAGCTCTCCGAGCAGGAGGCACCCACGCACCTGGTCTCATCCACAGATGAGGGCCGTCCGTTCCACTTCATGATCGAACACGGGTGGGTCTCAGCCTGGGTTGCGTTTTACACGATGCAGACGCCTCGCGCTGCCTTTGGGAACAAGACAGCCTTCCTCAAGTTTCGCTCCGCCGAGCGCAGCTGCGTCTCGCCCCTCTGGACGTACTCGGCCTTTTGGTTCTGGCCGTTTGCGGACTCTGGCTCGCCTAGCCTGGCAGCCTCGTTACGGGCCGATCTTGAGGCCGAGCCGGAGCTGCTCGCTCGCGCGACCGGCGCGATGGACGCCAAGGCTGTCGGCTTCTTCCTCCTGCAGTGGTGGCTGCCGCTCCTCCTGCTGCTCATGCTGCTCGTTGCCCTGTGCTGGGGCGGCTGCTACTGCTTCTGCGCGCCGTGCCGCCAGTGCACGGACCGGCTGACGGGAGCCTGTTGTCCCAAGTCCCGCTGCTGCACGCCCCACTCCGAGGAGGAGACGCTTGGCCTGACGGACAAGAATACCGTCTCCAGCAAGGACGAGCTGAGCCGCGAGCAGAGCGGCCAAGCGTCCGAGCGCATGAGCGAGCGCCGAGTCCTTACCCAAGGGGCCTACGACACACAGATTCGTCATCCCGCGGGCCTACGTTCCCACAGACTCTAGCCGCTTTCCGGGATCACGGTGTTCGTCTGCCCCCCCCCTCGGTGCTCCTCACCTTCAATGTATTTGTATTGTCGATTCACAAACAACATAGCCTACAACGATCCACATGTGATAACAACTTTTACTGGAGTGTTGCCTGTCGGTAAGCCTCGGAAGAGCGGGTTTCACACCTTTTTCACATTTCGACTGAGGCTGAAACTTAATATGGGTCGGCGCACTCGCGTCGCCGGGAAAGAGATCGACTTGGTCTCCGTTCAGGTAATTGAGCCCACACAATGGAGCGAAGTCACCAGCAGCAGCGGCAGCGGCATCAAGGTACACCACGAGCAGCCGCAAAACGACGATCTTGTGATCACCGCCTCAATTAAGATGAACCTGCTACTTCTCATCGGTAAGGTCGCCGCGTGCGTCATGATCCTCTCGCCCGTCATCGTTGCATCGCTCATCGACTCAGCTGTCGATGTTCTCGTGCAAGTTGCGCTCTTCTGGGCGAACAAGATCGCACGGCTTGAGGTGAATGCTGAGGTGGCGAGCATGTATCCGGCGGGACGAGGGCAGCTCGAGCCTGTGAGCATCGTCGTGTGTGCGGCACTTAAGTGCGCCGGAATGATAGCAGTCGCCATCGAGGCCTTGGGAGACTTGTACGCGGGCGATCCACAACACGGGCGCGACAAGCACGGGCTGCAGCATATCTGGCGGCGCCACTTTGAGGCAGTGTGTACGCTCGCGCTGCTCTCAGTGACCAAATTCTTCTTCTGCATCTGGTGCGAGCTCGTGGTGCGTGGGCGGCGCGGCACGAGCACCGAGACGATGCGCGCCGTCCTCGCCGACAACCAGAACGACGTCACGCTCTCAGCGGGCGCGCTGGTGGCTCTCATCGTGACGCAACTCTCATCCTCCCTGTGGTGGGTTGACGCAGCGGCGGCGCTGCTGCTCGCGGCCTTCATCGTGGTGCGCTGGGCGACGCAAGGGCGCGAGCAGGTGGAGCTGATCATCGGGCGTGCTGCGGATCCACGATTCCTCGAGATGGTGCGAGATATCGCCGAGACGCACGATCCGTCGACGACGCTAGACGTCGTGCGCGCTTACCATTTTGGGCCAAGATTCCTTGTGGAGCTCGAGATGATTATGGATGAGCACACGGAGCTGCGCGAGAGTCACGACTGTGGCATCCTGCTCCAGCACAAGATCGAGGCGCTCCCGCAGGTCGAAAGATGCTTCGTGCACATTGACTATCAGCCGCGCGAGGTGGACGACCACGACCTTCGCACGCCGGTGGCGAGGAAGGTGCACACATCGCACGAGCTCCGAGCCTCCGAGGAGCACAAGGACTCGAACGGTGCCTCCGCGTTGCTCTCGGCCACCTCGCTCACCTCCTTGCTCGCTTTTGACGAGGAGCGCCATCCCACGTGAGGGAGTGTCCATGTCCGTCCGGTGGGAAGCCGCGGCGCGGGCCCCCCGCCGCATTACTGACCACCCAAGCCAGCTTTAAACAGCGAGTTTTCTGCAAATTTGAGGCTGGACCTGGGCTGTTCACACACAATTTCGTCTCGAAGACGGAGCGAGAGTCTGTCTGCTACAAACGGCTCTGCCTCGCGTGGTGTCGCTTACGTCCAACCCCCTCGCGATGCCGTCCTTGAACAAAGACGGCGTCGAGGACGGCGTGGACGACTTTGTCCAGGGCCGCCGCAGCGGCGTGCGCCTGACCGAGGAGCTGGTCCGGCGAAAGGCAGAGCACAACGACGGCATGCTCTCCACGCTCGAGGAGATCGCTCTGCACCAACTCGACATCGAGAAGATCGAGACGCTCAACAACTGCCGCTGCCTCAAGATCATTTACCTGCAGTCCAACCTCATCTCCAAGATCGAGGGCCTCTACAAGCTCAAGCACCTTGACTACCTCAACCTCGCACTCAACAACATCGAGCGCATTGAGGGCCTCGAGCGGTGCGAAGGCCTGTACAAGCTCGACCTGACGTGCAACTTCATCGACCTGGACGAGCTGCACTCGGTCGCCTCGCTCAAGGAGAACCTCGGCCTGCGTGACCTCTACCTCACGGGCAACCCATGCATGAGCCATTGGGAAAGCGGCTACCGCGACTACGTGATCGCGACGCTGCCGCAGATCGAGAAGCTCGACGGCACTGAGGTGACGCGCACGGAGCGTATCAAGGCGATGCAGCGGCTGCCCGAGCTCGAGCGCGAGCTCAAGCTGCTCGCGCCCATAGCCGCCGAGAGGAAGGCCGAGCAGCGCGCGCGCCAGCGAGAACGCGCGCGTCAGATCGCGTCCGGGGAGCTCGTGGTTGACAACCAGACGGTGGACGAGTGGTGCCCTGAGGTGCGCATCCGAGACGCGCGCGAGCTGCGCAAGATCGAGGAGGACAAGAACGCGTACCGGCGCAAGGCGCAGCGCGAGTGCTACCTCTTCCCGGACCAGCCCGCCCGGGAGCGACGATTCTTCAAAGAGGACGGCACGCCCAACCAGATGAACACGGCCAAGTGGCCTTTCTCGATCGAGGAGGACGGCCAGGCCGTGTATGTGGATGTCGCGCTGCCCAAGTTCATGGACTCAGCGATGGTGCGGTCCACCTCCGCTGCGACCGCACGCACACATGCACGCACACGCACACATGCACGCGCACGTGAGGTCCTTGACGCGCGCCTGCCACGAGACAGCCACGCAGGAGGCCCTCGCCTCGGCCGCACGCGCGCCACACGCCGCCACACGGCTCTGCGCGCGCGCTCGAGGGACGCACCACTGGGTGCGGGGCAGTGATCGAAGAACTCGTGTCCATGTCCCAGCGCGGCAACGCAATGCGGACGAACTTCCCTGCGCAGGGGTTCTGAGCCCCTCCCAGACGCGCGCCCCCAGACGCGCGCCCCCAGACGCGCGCCCCCAGACGCGCGCTTCCTGACGCGCGCCCCAGCCTTGTCCTTCCTGGGCTGCCCAGCAACCGACGAGCGTGCGTGCTTGCGTGGCTATGTGCGTGCCTTCGCAGGTGGATGTCGACGTGCAGCCCACGTACGTGCGTGTAACCACCGCTCGTGCGAAGGACGAAGGAGCGGAGAAGAAGAAGAATGTGCTGCAGCTACTGTTGCCCTCCGAGGTGCTCGCAGACGCCTCGATTGCCAAACGCTCGTCGACGACGGGTCATCTGCTGCTCACGTGCCCGAAGATGTGCCCGGTGGTCGTGTCCAAGGCGCCCATCGAGAAAAAAAAGAAGGAGCGCGAGGCACTCAAGGCGGCGCAAATGCCAACGCCGATGCTGCAGCCGCCGCCCGCCGAGCCCGCCGAGCCTGGTGCCAACCTTAAGCCGCTCTCGAGCGGCGACAGCATCCGCAGCATCGTGGCAAAGCCTGGGGAGAAGCCCAAACCCAAGGCAGGCGCCAAAGCGGACATGGTGGAGCAGCTCGGCCCTGATTACGATGATGAGGATGACGTGCCGCCCTTGCTGTGACACCCGCGCGCCCCCGCGCGACGGGGAGACGAAAGTAATCGAGAGCGAGACGCGTATTAAAGGAAGATCAGATGCGACCAATGCGATGGTAACCTTGGCCGTCGTTATAGCCTGTTCTGAGCCTGTGTTTCGTCACTGTGTACGAGATCGATCGTCCCGACGCAGACGGCACTCGGCCGGAGCCGCGCGCGCAATAATGAATAAACCTAAAACCACGGCCGACCAGGTCGGGTCACGGGTGGGTCGCGGCCACCGGATCACCCCCCAATGCCCCAAAATTCAAAACGAGGATTAAGCGAGGACCACTCCCCGGCGACCAGACGGTGTCAGACGGTGTCAAGATCCACGACGCATCGTAGGCGGGAAAGGCGGTAGGGCGCGGACCTCCGATCCCGCGCCTGATGCGAGGTCCGGTCGGGACATGGCGAGTCGCCTTCGGTCGGGATCGGTATCGCAGTACGTGAAATACGAAAGGGACTCGTTACCGCATGCTCTCGAGCGGCCGCCTGGAAGTCAAGGAAAGTGGATGCCGCTCGAGCGCGCGGAGGGCCTATCCCGCTCTGGCGCCTTGCGCTACCAGGCTAACCCTTGCCCGGGGCCCGGCGGGCCCGGGGGCGGGGCGCGGGCGCAGCGCGGCCGGGGCGCGCCGCGCCGGGGTCGCGACCCCGCAGCACTATCAGCCGCCGCGTACAGAGCTCTTTCGACCCCGTCGCTGCATCGTATACAGACACATAATGAGTGCGTTAGACACAGGACATGACCATGACCCCAGCGCCGCCCGTACACAAATGTTCTATGTGTAGTGATTCCACGTCAGCAACTGCCAGCAAAGACGCTGCTGGTGCTGCGCACACATACAAGATACACGAGGTATCACCACACCTCCCCCGCGACACCGCAACCCCGACTCTCTGTGGCCGCAGCCGATCCTCTGCGCGCACGGCAAACATGCTTCGAGCACCCCTGTCTCCAAGTGCAGGGGGGGGCCACCAACAGCACATCCCGCAGTAGAATCGTGTTCTTCCTAGGTGCAGCACCGCCCATTCAGGGGTCACCGACGCGCCACGTCCATTGCCCCTCGCTTGAATCACGGCTAAAGCAGACGCCCACTCAGTTGGTAGAGTTGATGCTGATGTTGAACTTCTTCACCTTCGTGGGATCGAGGAAGTCCTGCGCGCCTACGCCCATCGCCTCCTTGGACTGCAGGCCGCGCTTGCCCATCGCCGCGTTCGACACAGTGTCCGCCGCGAGCGCATCGACAAACTCCTCGTAGCTGATGCCGCCGTCATCGTCCTGGTCGCAGCTGGCCATCATCTTGTCGAGCTTCGCGTCGCTGAGCGGGATGTTCCAAAGGTCGAGGGCGCGCGCAATCTCCTTCTTGCTCAGGCGGCCCGAGCGGTCGGTGTCAATGTACTGGAACGCCTTGTACATGTCCGAGAAGCGCGTGTTCAGGCCGGTCTTGGCCATCGCCATAATCTCCTTAAGCTCCTTCTCGGCCTGGAACTTCTCCTCCTTGGTCATGTCCTTCATCTTCTTCGGAGGAGCTGCCGCCGCGGTCGGGGCAGCCGGCGCCGCAGGAGCAGCCGAGCCCTCCGCCGTCGGCTTGGCGTTGATGCTGATGTCGAACTTCTTCACCTTCGTGGGATCGAGGAAGTCCTGCGCGCCTACGCCCATCGCCTCCTTGGACTGCAGGCCGCGCTTGCCCATCGCCGCGTTCGACACAGTGTCCGCCGCGAGCGCATCGACAAACTCCTCGTAGCTGATGCCGCCGTCATCGTCCTGGTCGCAGCTGGCCATCATCTTGTCGAGCTTCGCGTCGCTGAGCGGGATGTTCCAAAGGTCGAGGGCGCGCGCAATCTCCTTCTTGCTCAGGCGGCCCGAGCGGTCGGTGTCAATGTACTGGAACGCCTTG